>Ga0207116_10364_pt1 | contig 10483 bp, 17 predicted proteins | sample Alteio_BWMinHeat_44_FD_153550 | JGI IMG/M metagenome (GOLD analysis project Ga0207116, IMG submission 153550) | Enriched cells from forest soil in Barre Woods Harvard Forest LTER site, Petersham, Massachusetts, United States -... | ecosystem: Environmental > Terrestrial > Soil > Temperate forest >... | reverse complement strand
TAACGCCAGGCCGCAAGCACGGCAGGATTAAGGTCAAGTCTGGTTGTGAACCAGATCCCAAGGGACGTCCCCTCGACCATCAATCCTACAGCGACCAGTAATAAAGATCCCGCAAGCAAGGTCAGTCCCAGCGCAATGGGTCGAGTCTTCCAGACGGGTCGGGTTTCGCGGACTCGATAGACGAGATCAAGACCATCGATTATCGCTGCAAATCCGCTGGAAGCTGTCCAAATCGTGAAGATTAAACCGAGCGTAAGGAAGTGTTTGTGTTTGTGACTGATGACATCAGACACAATGTTGCGCACCAACCTCATTCCATCTCCTGGGACGAGCTTGGCCATTAAGCTTAGGAGGCCCTCAAACAGGTGAGGGATGGGTACATACCCGAGCAGCGACGCCATCGACACCAACAGCGGAAACAGTGAGAGCACGAAATAGTACGACAGCCCGGCAGCGAATACGAAGAGATGTTCGTCATAAACATCGTTGTAGAGGGTTACCAGCGATTGTTTAGTGGTGAGCCACACCGATTCCACCCTCAACCTCAGCATCGATCTCCTCACAGCCTTTGTTTCATGCTGCTTTTTGCAATTTTACCCTTTTCGGCCTTTGGCGGCGATATCCAAGGTAGCATTCGCCGCTTTCTAGCCATGCTTGACGGGAAGGCAGTTCCGGAAAGGCTCCCGGCCGAGATGAGTCAGTTAGCCGATCGAGTAAGGCTTTGTTTCTCGAACAAAGCTCTGAGCGTGCCAGCTTGATGAGCGAACTTCAGGCTGCGCCCGCGAAGTTAGGCAAGCCACAAAAGAAGGAATCGGGTTCAGTTACGGGGTACTCCACCGGGCCTGGATCGACACGAAGGCCAGCCTGGGTGGTGGAGACAAAACCTTCTGGAGTCGATAGAGAGCGGTGAGGACAAACGTATGAGAAAGCCCTCAGCGCTCCTCTGCCTCCCGATATAGCCGATGTAGTACACCGACAGAATCAGAGTATTCGGACCGCCCATCACAAAGTAAGAAGTATGCGGGAAATGCTGGCCGCGTAGTCCGACACTTCGCAATTTTCAACCGCAGGGAAGAAAATCTCGCCGGCTTTGGCAAGGCACTTTCAGCGCTCGCCGGGGAAAGCGGAACCTAGCGGCCCTGTGAGTCGTTTGTCACGTTTGGTGCGTAGGCTTTTCCGAAAGAAAAAAAGCAGCTCGGTTTTTAGCCCAGGCTTTTCTCGTTTTAAGGGATTTGTAATTAGGAAGCGCGGCGAGCAAGGCTGAGTGGCTTAGGCCGTACCACTGGCAGAAGGGCCAAAGCGGCAATCCGTCAGGTCGCTCGCGTAAGCTGATCACGGATGCCTATGCCGATATAGCCGAGCAGAAGTACCCGGGTGACCCGAAAGGCCGCAGTTACGCTCAAGTGGCAGCCGAAGGCCAGTTCAATGCGGCCATCAAAGGCAAGACTGAACCCGCGCGCGCGAGATTGCCGACCGGCTGGAAGACAAAGCGGCTCAATCACTTGGGGTGAAACTGCCGGTATGAGCGTGACGCTAAACATCGAAGTGGTAAGGAAGAGCTGTTTGGCGACGACGAATAAACTGCGTGAGGACAAAGATCCGCGAGAACAGTCCGAACATGCTTGGGGATTTGCCGATTGGCGCGATCTTAGCTGGGCTAAGGAGGAAGGATCGGCCATCTCAATCAGAGGCGGGCAAGAAACCATGCACAAGAACTTATCAGGGGGCCCGCCATGAATCACGACTGTGCTCTAGGAACTAGGCCCCGCAGGACGTTGAGGACGTTGAAGACAAACGTCCACACTAGAAGAGCCGTTATCAGAATCGTTCCGATCAGTGCCCTGCCTTGGAATGGCCTGTAGCCGGTGAGCATGGTGTACAGAATCACCCCTAGGGAAAACAGGTCGGAACGAGCATCTACACCTTCTCCACGTAACTGTTCCGGAGCCATGATAGCCGGGCTGCCCAGGACCTGACCGGGGGTCATATGCGCCTGACTCAAGAAAGTTCCAGTCGGGTCAAAAGATGCAGCATCCCGCAGATGAGCAATCCTGCTCAGCATTACGAATGCGAATGAGGCAGACTCACGAAGCAGCATCTCAGGAAAATCGAGGCTGACCGTCGACAAAATCGGAACTTTCGGGGGATGCTCACAATTCGCAGAGGAGAACAACCATGCTTTGGACGATTTTCGTTGTGCTAGGAATTTTGTGGCTTCTCGGCTTTAGTCTCCATGTAGGCGGGGGCCTTATCCACTTGCTACTGGTTGTGGCGTTGGTGGTTCTTGTCATTAACTTGTTGAGCGGACGCCGCGGCATAGCGTGAGTGCGAAAGAAGCGGAACCGTTCAGAGTCCAAGGAATTAGCAGCGAAAACAAAACGGTTTTCCGCGATCGCAGGCACGAAGAACCTAGCACGTCGCACCCGAGAACTGAATGGTCCACCTCGCGCACGGAAGAATATGCGGTGAGGCACGGCTGAGGGAGACTCCGCAAGCGTGACTGCGAAACTTGCTACAGTAGAAGACCGAGTTGCGGCCGGTGTCGAGGAAGCTAGGGCCGTCCGCGACGGAGGCATCGTTCCCCGTGGTGCCAGAGACAAACAGCTTGTTGGTGGCATGCAGTTCGACTGCGGATACCTCTCACCCTACTTCGTCACAGACCCCGAACGCATGGAAGTTGCCTTCGAGAACGTACACATTCTCATTCACGAAAAAACAATCAGTTCTAAGAAGGACTTGCTCCCGCTGCTTGAGCAGATCACAAAGAGTGGCAAGCCGCTGCTCATAATCGCAGATGATGTTGAGGGCGAGGCGCTGGCTACACTCGTCGTGAACAAACTGCGTGGCGCCCTGCAAGTTGCTGCGGTAAGGGCACCTGGCTTCGGGGATCAGCGAAAGAGCATTTTGCAAGACATTGCCCTTCTCACCGGTGGCAGGGTCATCAGCGACGGCCTCGACATGCAATTGAAAAACGTACAGATTTCGGACCTCGGTCAGGCTAAGAAGATCACCATCGACAAGAACAACACGATGGTCGAAGGCATGCGATGTCGCGCACAACAAGGAACAAGCCGGCAAACAGCAAGATTCTCTTAAACGACTCCTATAGCTGTCATGCGTCATACGAAGGCGGAGGAGTCGATCCGCATCCCTACAATTGTGCGATTATGGGCAACAATTGGCTGCCCAAGCTTTCCTTGGCTATGAAAGCGTCCACCAGCTGCAAGGCTTGCTCAGGAACATCTACCGCTGCAGAAAGCATGATGATGGGGGCTTGTGGCTTAAGCCGCTTCATTTCCATGGCACCCTCTTGCCCGTTCATTTTTGGCATGAGGTAGTCAACGATGACAACGTCACCCTCAGCGCTCATCCTCGATTTGCGGCACCCGGCATCTTCGGGATGTGATCTTTTGCCAGGAAATTGTGCGGTCGGCTGCCAATTCGGCTGGCTCATCGAATGACATCTTCCAAAGATTGAGAAGACAATGCCCGATCACTTCATCCCTGGGGACGAAAGTAGGTCGTTCTTGAGGGGCCAAGCGGGTGTAAAATGCGCCCTCGCAAGGGGGCCACCATGGACTGGCAATGCAGATGTAATACGGTGGAACACAGGCATCCGGATAATCGCTGTCCGAAGCCTGCTGTTACTGCGGACGGCTACTGCCAAGAATGCCACGACAAGGCTGCGAAAGAGGCCATGGACGCCGAGGAGATTACTCAAGGCAATTAGCTTGAGCGTACAATAGTCCCGTTTTTCGACGTCAAAAAGAAAAGTCCGGTTTAGAGCATCTTTGGTATTCAAGGTTTGCTTCAAACGGGAAGGTCGTTCCATGAAGAATACGCAGGCGACGCTATCTAGGATCGCGGTCAATCAATCACTTTTGTCACTAGCCCTTCTCGCAGCGGTTTTGTTCTTTACGACTGTGCCTCGTATTCAGGCGGAAGACCGCGACAGGTGTCAGCGGCGAGTTGTACACGCGGAACATGAACTCCACGAAGCAATCGAGAAACACGGACGCAACAGCAAGCGGGCAAATCACGAGCGTCGAGAATTGCATAATGCGCGGGAGAGGTGCTGGCGTGAGCGGCATCAGTGGTGGGATGAACATGAGCACCGCTGGCACACGGAACGCGATTGGAACGAGCACGACCACGACTAGCCGCCACTTCCGGCTCCCCAGGCGAATGGTGAGCCAGGAGGCTCTCAAAGCTAACTGACTCACGTCTTTCGTGAATCCCTGTTGGGAAGAACCAGCTAGCGAGGGCTTTTATATCCTCGTAACATGCAACATGCCTGCGTTAGAGTCTTCGGATCTAAGGGCGGAGTTCACGATGATAGACCCATATCAGGTTTTGCGGCAAAAGGAGTTGGATGTTTCGCGTCTGCGAAAAGAGATCGAGGCGCTCCATTCTGTGATTCCGTTGCTTGTCGAGGACGGCGACTGGGCCGAGCACGGGCTGGCTTTGGCACCTTCCTTCTCGCAGTTGCCGAGGACGTGTACTGCTGGTCTGAAATAGTAGCTGATAGCCGCTCGGGCTCAGTGAACCGAGCTGGCCACAGACGAAAAAACGTTATTCGCGTTTGATCCGATGATTCGTATAGGGCCGACAACCAGAACCAAGATCACGGCCAGCATGACGATATTCCTCCGCGATGTCCTGGCCTCTTCTTTGCACCACAGGTGGAAAAAGAAGCTAGACATGCGGCCCTCCTACAAATGGCGTATATTCCCACAAAACTACTTCTTGCGTCTGCGCACGATTCTCCCAGCAAACTCAATCCGGTGCCAACCAATAGCAGTGAGGACGGTTCCGGCGTCGTTGCTGCGGTTCCAAAGTTGTCAGCTTGCGTCGTGCCGATGGAACTCACACCGTTATAAGTGAGTAGGTTGGCGAACTGGCGCACGTTCAGTCCACGCGCCCTGTGATTGAATATCTCTGCGGCACCGGCTTGCACCCAGTTGGGCCCGAGCGTTGGAGCGTTGGGAATGTTCTTGGCTTTCAATACCAGCACAGCATCGTCGCCCGCAGATACGGCTGCACTCCCCCGCTGGGCTAAAATTCTGATGATGATACAGGCGACGATTTCACTGGCGGTGATTGCATTACTCGCTGCAAGAGCGGTGAACACTCTCTAGCGGGGGGAACCTACCGTCTCGCGAGCAGAGCGGGAGAGCAAAGCCTGATGGTGAGAAGTTCTGAGACGAGCGGATGTTGCGCCCCCAGCAAGTCAAGACGATCGCTCTCGCCAGATTCTTCCGTGAGGATGCGCGTTCCCATTGTGACCATTACCTTTGCTGAGGTCTCCCCAGTGGCCATTGTCTTTGCCGTACAGTCCATCCATTAGAAGGGCGTTCGTCCTGATCCGGCCCATCTGTTCATAGATGTACTGGCGAAGGTCGGCAACGTCCAGAATGCGAGTTCCATTGTTCAGGCGTGCATACATCAAATCTTCTCTGAGGGCTTCGAGCAGGGATAGCGCCATTTGTCTTTGGTTGATGTCCATGATTACTCAGTGCGGAACACGGTTGTACAAAGGTACGATACTTTCCTTGCTGCACAGTAATCTGTGCAATTTTGAACACTTTTGTGGGGCGAGCATTTATGAGAGAGTTTGTAGTCTTCGATCAACTCGGAATACATGCACGGCTCAAATAAGCCCCATGCAGTCAGTAGTCTGCAAGAAGGCCCTGCTCGGCGCGGGCGTGTATCTGCTGAGAAGAAAATGAGGTGATTGTTACATCGCGCAGGCGGACGCCGACCGCAATCGGCTACAAACCATTGGGACAAACATCTCCCTGCATTCCCCAGTTCTCGATCGGTAGCGAATGGCTCACGACCCGGTGGGTACGCGAACGCAAATGAGGCACCGCTTTGGTGCGAGCTTGGCGAGTATGTTCCAAGAACTCCCTGATCCGCAGCTTCGCTTTGTGCAGTTGGGATTTCGAATTTCCTACGGAACAGTCAAGCAATTCGGCAATCTCCCGATGCTGGTAGCCATCGACTTCGTGGAGCAGGAAGATTGTCCTGTATCCGTCCGGAAGTTCTTTGATCGCCTGGGTCAGACCGATGCGGTCAACTAAGCTTGTGAGACGCCCGTCCCTATTCCCATATTCACGGCGAACGAGCTTGGCATCGTGCTGGTAAGGCTCGTCCAGAGAGACTTGGCGCGGTGTTTTTTTTCGGAAATGCATCAGCGCGGTGTTGACCGCGACGCGGTAGAGCCAGGTCGAAAGCGCGGATTCGCCTCGAAATGTAGGCAGCTTGCGAAACACCTGCAAGAAGGCGTCCTGAGTGAGGTCTTCTGCCTCCGCGGTATTGTTGGTCATGCGCAAACACAAGGAATAAATTCGCGTCTTGTGGGTGTGAAACAATGAGGCAAACGCATCCGAATCACCCTGCTGGGCCCGCTTTATAACATCGTAACCCGTGATATTCCGGTCGCAGTTCATTTGCATCTCCTTTCCAGCAACTCACGCTTTTGAACCAATGGCGCCACTGGTGCACTCAGGAAGATAGCGGCTCGCATGCTTGGTGACTGATCAGAACTGCTCAGCTTTTAGATAAAGATCGCGCAAGCTATAGGACGGGAGCCCCAAAAGTGCACGATGGGAAGGTGCTAAAGCCCGACGAGTTCAAGCTTTACAAATCTCAGAGGAAGTAAGGGCGCCGCTAAGAATTTAACGGCGGCTAATTCAAAGGGCGTAGGCAAGCCTGTCGCCGCGATGCCAATCAGGACGTATGGCCGAAATCCAGCAATCCGTTTCAAAAACGACACGCATTGCAGCTCGGGCGGCTTGAGCATACTCGGTTGCAGAATGCAAGGTCAGATGTGAGCGTTCTTGACCAGACCGGTCGGACCCGGGTTGATACCATCCATTGATATGTCCGTTACCCGGCACATGCCAGACAATTCACCAGGCCCAACTGGAAGCGCCTATCTAGGATACCCGCGCGGTGTGTGGCCATCCTTGCTTTCTTCCTTTTGCGTCGATCCGTTGCCCACCAACCTGCGACATTCCGATTGCAGCGTGCCGGGTTGCGTTTGCCCATGTCATATCCGTCGAGACTCACATGCGACCTGGAAGTTGGAGTCTCGCGGAGTGCTGCCCAGCAATAACTCGGAGGACTTCAACCCGTCGAGAGAAAGCGTAAGTCTCTTGGAAAAGCTGGAGCGACTCGGAAGTAGTCGTGACAGTACCAGAGTCTTTCCCCGGAAAGGATGACCTGGGGCTTCATACCGATTTATGGCCCCGGCAAAGGAGGCGTGCCGGAGATGTCCTCCAAGATCGCTTTGGTTCTCTTTCTTTTTCTGTCACCTGCACTCGCCTGGCCCCAGACAGCAGTTCCAGACAAACAGAGCGGCCCAGCGCACGAGCAGCAGACACAGCAAACGGAAAGCCCCGACAATTCCGCATCGCAACTAGACACGAGCACCGAGTCAGAATCCCGGACGGCGGTAGCTACTCCGCAGCTGGTCCCAGACCGAGCCGGCCAGAAAACAGAGGACTTTGGCGGTAAACAAACCCAGCGCATGTTTTGGATCGTCCCAAATTTTGCGGCTGTGAGCGCCGACACGCAGCTCCCTCCGCTGTCCGTCCGGGAGAAATTCGTGCTTGCGACGAAGGATAGCGTGGACTATTCGTCGTTCGTTTGGACGGGACTTCTCGCCTACCAGAGCATGGCTTTGAATTCCGATCCGGCGTTGGGCCACGGACTCGCTGGCTATACCCGCTATTATTGGCGGGCGTTCGCGGATCAAGCGTCTGGATCTTTTTTCACGGAAGCCATTGTCCCCGCGATGACGCACGAAGATCCGCGTTACTACACCCTTGGCCACGGAAATTTTTGGCGTCGAACCACCTACGCGTTATCCCGAGTCGTTCTTACCAAGACCGATTCCGGAGGCCTAGGCTTTAACTTCTCGGAGGTTGTTGGGAATGGCATGGAAGCGGGTTTGTCGAACCTCTATTACCCCAGCCAGGAGCGTGGCTTCCGCAAAACGGCGGAAAACTGGGGAACACAGATCGAAGCTGCCTGCCTCAATAACATCATCAGAGAATTCTGGCCGGATATCCGCCATAAACTTCTTCGACAGAAATAGCCGTTGTCTTGTCATGAATCCTTACAGGTGTAGAACTGTCTCAAAAGGAAACCCGCCGCGGTCGCGTCGGCGGGCAAGGGCGTCATGCCCCTTCGTTTGGGAATGTCACTAAAATGCATTTTTCCACCCCGATCAGTCTGTGCGAAATTGCACAGATTCCCAACTCAGCCTTTCTCTATACTGGCGATTTAAATGGGAATGCCGCTTTGTCGTGTGCTTCTTGGTTACTGAGAAAGTGCCTGACACGCCATTAACAAAGCGGCACAACCGCGCAGGCCTTTTGTGCACCCAAGGTACGCACCATCATTCAAGTGTCACGCCGCGACAGCGGTATTAAAGGAGAATTCAAATGACAGACGACGTTCAAAAGACTCAGGGCCAGAATCCGGGGCAATCGGGCCAACAATCCGGACAACAGCAACAGAGAAACCCGCAGGATGTTTCAAAGAAGGACCCTTCTCAGGACCGCAATAAGGAGCACGATGACAAGCAGGGGCAACAGGACCAAGGCGGCCAGCGCCGCGCTTCCTAGGCTTTGGTTTGGGTCCTGGTCAGAATTGGCCGGGGCCTCTATCTCCTGCGGAACTCATCGGAACTCAACTGGTTTATCGGCGATACTATCGTCCGGAGATACCCAATGAGATTTAAGAAGCGAGAATCCCTTCTGAGCGCCCTGTTCGGTACCGGCCTTTATCTGCTCGAGAACCTACGTGACCGCCTGCCAGACAACGTGGACGACATCAAAGGCAGAGCAAGGGAGACTTATGAAACGGCGTCCGATCGCCTGGGCCATGCCGCCGACGCTCTTCGTGGCAAAGAAGATTCCCAAATAGTCGGCAAAGTAAGTGCTCTGCTGATCGGAGTAGGCATCGGCCTAGGAGTCGGCCTGCTAATCGCACCCGCCAGCGGTGACGAAACGCGAGCCGACATCGCCGACAAGGTTTCGGACTTCGGCGAAAGGGTCCGTGAACGCACCACTGGGAAAAAGCCGCGGGGGGCAACCGGGACTTCTGGAGAATAGAACGCACAATTTAATTTTCTTCAACCCAACACAGGAGACGCTAAGTATCTGGACGATATTGTTTGTGATTCTATTGATTGCTGGATCGGCGGTTTCACTGTGTTTCACGTGGCGGGTGGACTCATTCACCTGTTACTCGTATTTGCGGTAATCTCTCTGATCTTGCATTTCGTGATGGGGGCCAATGACAATATCGGGATACTTATGAAGCAACTTGCAATCGCGACAATCCTCGGACTGCTAGTGACACTTGTAGCCTGTGGGAATTCGAACAATTCGGGCAACATCAACGGCACCTGGACGGCTGCGCTCACGAATACTGCCTTCAATTTCGCGACATCGCTCAGTGTCAACGGTGACGAGTCGTTAAGTGTGACGAACTTCAGCTTCTCAACGTCATCCCCGTGCTTTGTATCGGGAGAATCAGAGACTGGGTCGTTCATTCTAAGCGGAAATTTCAATGGCAACGTCACGGGGAAGTTTCAGTTTACGGTGCAGTCGGGGTCGCCTAGCGGCAACACGCTAGCCCTTACTGGCACGGCGAACGGGAATACGATCTCCGGCATGTGGACCTTGACCGGTGGGACCGGGTGCAACGGGTCAGGCAGCTTCACCATGACGAAGATGTAGGCGGAATCAAAGGTTCCCTGCCGTTTGCCAAATCCGCATCTCGCCTATTTCTTAGTGTGCTTGGCTCTCCAAGCCCTCCAACGAGCTTTTTGAGCCCGTCGTATAGAGGCGCGTGCTTTAGCCGTCATCTTCTTCGGTCTGCGACGCGTCCCCGTGGACTTGATCAACTTCGATCCTGACCCCGATAAGGCAGAAACAGCAGCTTCCCACCGACCTAACTCGAATGCAGCTTTGTCACGCGCAGCTTTCAACTGCTTGAGTATGTCCATTTATCCCCCTCGGGTTGGGATTGTAGCAAACGGGACTGTGTGGGCTTCTTTCAGGGCACCCCTTCCCGGAAATGCTTCAAGGCCTCGGTTCCCTAAATCAGTACAGCTTGTTAGTTGCGGTCGTCGGTTCGGTTGTGTTCTTGGTGATTTATCACGCGATCCGCCGTGTTTGAAGGGAGCCGCCCAACAGCTCCAGCTGCTTGCCGTTCCGTATCGTCTGTGCGCGATAGGAACACGATTGGATTTGGTATCTCTCTCGTACTGCTTTTCTCTACCAGCACGTATTCGACTGGCTACGATCCTCCCAGGCTCGGGTTGCGTGACGTCGCGCCGAGCCACTCGCCACCCTACTGTATGGTTGACTTGACTCACCTACCGCGCAGACGGCCCGTCCCGGCACGCACCCAGAGCGTGGATCACTGGCCGCGCTCCTCCTGAGTAAAGCACTCGAACCCGGTT
>Ga0207116_10362_pt1 | contig 10576 bp, 3 predicted proteins | sample Alteio_BWMinHeat_44_FD_153550 | JGI IMG/M metagenome (GOLD analysis project Ga0207116, IMG submission 153550) | Enriched cells from forest soil in Barre Woods Harvard Forest LTER site, Petersham, Massachusetts, United States -... | ecosystem: Environmental > Terrestrial > Soil > Temperate forest >... | reverse complement strand
TCCGGAATGTATCATACGAAAGGTTTTAAAGCTAATAATGTAAGTGACAAATTATATATCATTCCGCTAAGCGACATCTACCTCAACTCAAACTACAACCAGGAGGCAGAAGTGAACGGTAACGGCGGAGCTGTCAATTTCATGTTCCTCATTGGCTTTATCATAATGGGCATTGCCTGGATAAATTATATCAATTTATCAACGGCCCGTTCGGTTGAGCGTGCGAAAGAAGTAGGTGTACGTAAGGTTTTAGGCGCAGCCAAAGGTAACCTGGTAAGGCAGTTCATGCTCGAAAACGTCATATTGAACTTAGCTGCCATCATCCTTGCAGGAGCCGCTGTAACTATGCTAACCCCCTGGTTCAATACCCTGATGGGTAAAGATGTTGCGACCGGCTTTTCAATGTCAATCAAATATTGGCTCATATTTGCCGGTATTTTTATCGCGGGTACCCTGCTCTCAGGATTGTACCCAGCCTTTGTATTATCCGATTATAAACCAGTGGCTGTTTTAAAGGGGGCCTTCAAAAACACCTCGGGCGGGTTGATATTGCGAAAGGGGTTGATCGTTTTACAATTCGGTATTTCCGTAGTACTGATCGCAGGTACGATCATAGTATACCAGCAGGTTAGTTTTATGCGCAATCAAAAACTTGGGGTTAATATCAATCAAACCCTCGTGCTTGACGGTGTACAAACTGTAAGTGATTCGGTTTATTGGGCCACACTACAGCCATTTAAAAACGAGCTCCTTAAGAATTCGGGTATTAAAAGCATGACCATATCCACCAGTGTAATGGGTAAAGAAATATACTGGACAAACAGCTATCAAAGCCTCGAGCATAAAGAACTTGGCGCCTCTACGCTTTACAGGTTAGGAGTTGACTACGATTTTATTCCGCAGTTTGAAATGAAACTGCTGGCCGGCCGAAATTTTTCAAAAGATTTTAAATCTGACGAAAAGGCCGCAATACTCAACGACCGGGCGCTCGCTCAAATGGGGTTTAAAGACCCTAAGGATGCTTTAGGGAAAAAGATATCTGCCGGCGACACGCTAACGGTAATTGGCGTGGTACAAAGTTTTCACCACCTTGGTTTGCAAAAACCTATTGACCCGCAATTGATAACCCTGCGTTTAAACGCAAACCAGGCTTATTCTTTAAAATTGCAGACCCATGACCTACAGGGCACAATCGCTAATGTAAAAACCTTATGGAACCACTATTTTCCTAAGGATCCGTTTAACTATTACTTCCTGGATGACGGTTTTAACGCCCAATACCAAAGCGATCAACGATTCGGCGAGATGTTTACACTTTTCTCATTCCTGGCTATCCTAATTGCCTGCTTTGGACTTGTTGGTTTATCGGCATACAATATATTACAACGTACCAAAGAGGTAGGCATCCGTAAGGTACTTGGCGCCTCGGTGCAAAGCGTTGTATTTATATTGTCGAAAGATTTTTTATTGCTTGTGATTATATCATTTGTCGTAGCTGCTCCTGTTTCCTGGTTTATTATGCACCATTGGCTGCAGGATTTTGCTTACAGGATAAGTATCAGTTGGTGGGTGTTTGCCGTGGCCGGTTTATTAGCCCTTACTATCGCCTTAAGCACCATAAGTTACCAGGCCATTAAAGCTGCTTTGATGAACCCGGTCAAAAGCCTGAAAGCAGAATAAGGTTTATCAAAACCGAACATCGCTGTATCAGTAACGGACGGTTAAGTAAAAATACTTATTCGTATCTAATTGATAATCAGCTTCTATTAAAAAAGGCATTGAGTTTGGTAAACATTTTTTGGCGTTAGCTATTAGTATCGCCTTAATTGCTAAAAAACGACCATTATTTATTGCATCATGTTAAGAAACTATTTAAAGATCGCCATAAGGCAATTACGCAAACAAAAGTTGTATGCGGCTATTAAGATCGGCGGATTTGCGATGGGCATTGCTGCCTGTTTGCTCATCGGATTATATATTAGGAACGAGATCAGTTATGACCGCTCCTATCCTGATGTCGACCGCATGTACAGGGTTATCGGCTACTACAATAGCGATGGGAAGGTAGACAAAGGAACAGATTTTCCCGCCCCGATGGCTAAAGCAATAAAGGCCGAATTCCCTGAGGTAGAAATATCGGGCAGGCTGATGCCAAATTCATTATTCGACCGAGCCGGGAGTAATGAGGTACGGCCAGCTGAAAAGATGCAAAACACGTACGAGGAGGGGTTTACTTACGCCGACCAGGAAATGCTGGATATTCTGAGGCTACCAATGGTCTATGGCAAACGCAGAAATGCGCTGACGGAGCCATTAACCATGGTGATATCGAAACGAAAGGCTGATAAATACTTCCCGGGGGAAGACCCGGTGGGAAAAGTAATGTTGCTGAATAATGATAAAGCGCACCCCTACCGCATCGGGGCTGTGATGCAGGATATCCCGCAAACTTCGCATCTAAGCAAGTTCGATTTTCTGCTAACTATGAAGGGTACCGAGTTTTACCCCGGTGAACAAAACAACTGGAATGCCAGTAATTACCCTACTTATATATTGCTGCAGCCAGGAACAAATATCGCTCTATTCGAAAAAAAGCTGACCCACAGCATGCTTAAGAAAGAAGGCATTAAAGAGGCCGACATACAGACGTCCAAATTCTCACTGCACTTACAAGCTGTACCTGATATCAACTTATATTCATACGATATTTATGACGATACTCCCCACAGCGACGTCAGGTTTATCTGGCTATTCGGGGCAGTAGCGGGCTTTATCCTAATCATCGCTTGTATCAATTTTATCAATCTCTCAACCGCAAAATCGGCCAACCGTGCAAAGGAAGTGGGGTTAAGAAAGGTTGTCGGATCCTACCGCAGCAGTTTGATCAATCAATTTTTGGCCGAATCGATAGTGTACAGTTTCTTGTCATTTGCGCTCGGGATGGTGCTGGCCTGGGCATTATTGCCTTATTTTAATAACATCGCCTCAAAATCGCTCGTCATTCCATGGGCGGCATGGTGGTTTATTCCGGCTATGTTAGTATCAGCGGTCGTTGTTGGCATAGTAGCCGGTTTATATCCTGCTTTCTATCTTTCGGCATTTAAACCGGTGCAGGTGCTCAAAGGCAGCATAAGCACAGGCAGCAAGAGCCCGCTATTGCGGAACAGCCTGGTGGTTTTCCAGTTCACGATATCGGTGATACTCATCATCAGCACCTTTGTTATTTACAACGAAATGCAGCTGATACTCAACAGGAAAGTTGGCTTTGATAAGGACCAGGTAGTGCTGCTGCAAGGCACCAATACTTTGGGTGATAAGGTAAAAAACTTTAAGACGGAATTATCAAAGTTATCAGCAGTGAAAAGCGTTTCCATCAGTGATTATTTACCGGTGAACGGCACCAAGCGCAATGGAAATACTTTTAATAATAAAGGAGAAAAAAATGTTGCTGGCGTATTCGGCCAGTTTTGGCAGGTAGATGATACCTATCTCAAAACACTTGGAATGAAACTCGTTGCGGGTAGGAACTTCTCGTACGCGATGGCGTCTGATTCTAACGCCGTGATCATAAATCAAACCATGGCAAAAAGGCTAAACGACAAAAACCCCATAGGCAAGCTTATTACCAACGGATACGGGGTTTACCCCGTAGTTGGCGTAGTAAAGGATTTTAATTTCGAATCGATGCGCGGCAACATTGATCCGCTGGTATTGCATTTCGGTATCAGTCCTTCCATCGTATCCGTAAAAGTGAGAGGTGCCGATATGAAAAATACCCTGGCGAATATCTCTTCCCTGTGGAAAAAATACTCACCTGACCAACCTATTCGATACACGTTCCTGGACGAGCAATTTGCCAATATGTATGCCGATGTACAACGCACCGGCCACATATTCACCAGCTTTGCGGTACTGGCCATCATCATAGCCTGCCTCGGATTATTCGCATTATCAGCATTTATGGCCGAGCAGCGTAGCAAGGAAATAGGTATCCGCAAGGTCCTGGGTGCAACCATCAGCAACATCACCGCTCTGCTGTCTTACGACTTTATCAAACTGGTACTTATATCCATAGTCATCGCCTCCCCTATAGCCTGGTGGGCCATGAACAAATGGCTGGAGGATTTTGCTTATAAGACCCCCGTCAGCTGGTGGATATTTGTTTTGGCCGGACTTGTGTCGATAGCGATAGCCCTGTTTACTGTAAGCTGGCAGTCGATAAAAGCAGCATTGATGAACCCGGTGAGGAGCCTTCGCTCAGAGTGAGTTATGGCTCCCAAAGAGAGCCTTAGAAGTGAGTAGCCAGTTGGCAGTAGCAGTTAAAATGGATTAGAATTTAGATTTTAGAAATTAGAGTTTAAACATCATGATACGTAACTATTTAAAAATTGCCTGGCGCAATATTACGCGTAATAGGGTTTACACCATCATCAATGTAACCGGGCTTGCATTGGGCATATGCGCCTGTATAGTTATCTATGTTATTACAAGTTACGAACTCAGTTTTGATAATTTTCATCCGGATAAGGAACGTATTTATCGTGTGATGGGCGATGTAACGGAAAGCACCGGAAACAAGCTGCATTTTGGCAAATTACCCCTGCCCTTGTCTGCAGCAGCCCGGCAGGAATTGCCAGGGACAGAAGCAATCGCGGGTATAACCCCTTACAATCCTAAAATAACGATAGCCCCGGCTTTCGGTAAACCGGCAAAGCAATTTGACAACACCGGCACCGTTATCACCGGGCCACAATACTTCGATATTTTTAAATATGACTGGCTTGCGGGAAATGCTGCTACAGCCTTAAAAGCCCCTTTAACTGTAGTGCTTACCGAAAGCAAAGGGCACCAATATTTTGGCCCCCTTGCGCCGGATGAAATGCTTGGTAAAGAGGTAATTTACGATGATTCATTACATGTTCAAGTCGCAGGCATTATAAAGGACTGGAATAAAAACAGTGATATTACTTATACCGACTTTATCTCTTTTGGCACTATTCAAAGCAGTTTTTTGAAAAATACTATGAATCCAGACTCATGGAGCGAAGGAGATATGACAACATGGATTTTTATAAAACTTCCAAAAGGCACGGCACCGGCGCAGGTTAACGGTCAAATGGCAAGCATTATCAAAAGCCATGCTGATCCGAAGATGAAATTATCACCATGGCTAGAGCCTCTGTCAGATATTCATTTTAATGCCGACGTAATTGAAAATCCGATACGAACCGCCCATTTGCCGACACTCTATGGTCTGATGGGAATCGCATTATTCATTTTAGTTCTTGCTGTAATCAATTTCATAAACCTATCGACTGCACAATCTATTCGTCGCGCCAAAGAGGTTGGCGTACGAAAAGTGTTAGGCAGCGGCAGGACCAGCCTTGTTTTACAGTTTTTGACGGAAACCCTGATGCTTACTTTTTTTGCCGTGTTACTGGCCATAGTTCTGGTTAATCCGGTACTTACAGTATTTAGTTCATTTATCCCACAGGGAGTAGCTTTTCATTTTTTTGACGCCTATACAATTCGGTTTGTCGTACTGGTTACTATTATCACCGCTTTGCTGGCCGGGCTATACCCTGCAAAAGTGTTGTCGTCTTATCTTCCCGCATTAAGTTTAAAAGGAGCGGGAGCACAAAAAGGTGGTGAAAAATGGATGCTTCGAAAAGGGCTGATCGTCTTTCAATTTATAGTATCGCTTGTTTTTATTATTGGCGCTATAGTTATTGCAGACCAGCTTAATTATACACGCAATAAGGATCTTGGCTTTGCTACCAATGCTATTGTTACGGTAGAAACGCCCAGGGGGGATAGTCTTTCCAAAATAAAAGTAGCTGCCGAAAAGATCAAACAGATAGCCGGCGTAAACAGGGTTGCTCTGGCCTGGGCCACACCGGGAGACGCAAAGGGGATGCGGGTAAAATTTAAAAAATCGGATATAAAAGACACCGAAGTTGCGCAAGTTGATGGGAATGAAAACCTTATACCACTTTACAAAATAAAAATACTTGCCGGAAGAAATCTGTCGCGCGCCGACAGTGTGAACGAATTTGTAATTAATGAATCCTTGTCACGATTAATGGGCTATAAAAATTCGTACGATGCCGTTGGCAAAACAATATATTGGTTTAACAAGCCCTACCCGATTGTGGGGGTAGTAGCTGACTTTCATTCACATTCGTTACATGACCCTATAGTTCCGACTTGTATTATAAACAGGGTTGAAAGGGAAGGAACCATCGTCATAAAACTAGCTTCAAATGATAAAGCGACTAACAGTATAAAAGGTACTCTGACCCAGGTAGCTCAAGCCTGGAAGTCTGTATATCCGACCGGTACTTTCGACTATCGTTTTTATGATGAATCGTTGGCCCGCGCTTATGAAAAAGACCAGCAAACAGCAAAGCTGGTGAATACTTCGATGTGTATTACAATTTTTATTTCATGCATCGGCCTTTTTGGACTTGTCCTTTTTACGGCCGAAAAACGGGCAAAAGAGATCAGCATCCGAAAAATACTGGGCGCCAGCGCAACCGGCATTGCACTAATGCTAAGCAAGGATTTTATCGCGCTGATTGTTACGGCGCTTTTTATAGCTTCACCCTTAGCATGGTATTTTATGCATCAGTGGCTCCAGGGTTTCGCTTATAGGGTTGATATCAATTTATGGATATATGTTTTAGCCGGTTTTGGTGCGATATTGATTGCCTTGCTAACTATAAGCTTCCAGGCGATCAAAGCTGCATTGGCAAACCCGGTAAAGAGTCTTCGCTCGGAGTGAGCTACGGCTCTCGAAGAGAGCTTGCGAAGTGAGAAGGCAGTTGGCAGTTAAAAATGGGTTAGTATTTAGAATTTAATCATCATGATAAAAAGCTTTTTAAAAATAGCCTTCCGCAACTTGTGGCGGAATAAGGCCTTTTCGGCAATCAATATTTCCGGGTTAGCTATTGGCATGGCTGCCGCGATGCTTATTTTGCTGTGGATACAAAATGAGTTCAGTTACGACCGGTTTTACACCAATACCAACCGGATAGCGCTCTTGTATAACAGGGATATGAACAATGGCAAACTGGATGTATGGAGCAATACCTGCGGACTGGTAGCGCCAGAACTCAAAAAGAGTTACCCGGAGGTTGAAGATGCGGTGAGGTTTAGGACCGTGTTTTTTTTGACTTCAACGGGCGATAAGCATTTCAATACCGAGGGGGCTTTTGCTGATTCAACTTTTTTATCGGTTCTTAACTTTCCATTATTAGAAGGTAGTCCCAAAAGTTCCCTGAATGACAATCATAGTATTGTTATTACCCAATCATTTGCAATCAAGTTGTTCGGCAATACGGATGCGATGGGTAAAACTGTGCGTATTGATAGTGCTGAGAATTTTAAAGTGACTGGGGTACTTAAAGATTTGCCTGGTAATACACGGTTTACCTATCAATACCTTCTTCCATGGAGTTATATTACCAGACTAGGCTGGGACAGGGGTCAAAATTGGACCTCGACCAACGCTTCCACCTATGTTTTGCTTAAACAAGGCGCGTCAATGGCTGCATTTGACCAAAAGGTAAAAAATATAGTGAAAAGCCATATCAACCAGGGCGACGGTTCTGCAAGGGAGATATTCGTCCAGCCCCTGGCGCGCGAGCATTTATATTCAAAATCTGAAAACGGCCACCTGGTAGGCGGTCGTATTGAAACGGTCAACTTGTTTATTACCATTGCCGTATTCATTTTGCTTATTGCCTGTATTAATTTTATGAATTTAAGCACTGCACGAAGCGAGAAACGGGCAAAAGAAGCCGGGATACGTAAAGTAATCGGCGCCCATAAAAATTCACTTATTTTCCAGTACATCGCTGAGAGCACTATCATTGCCGTGATTGCTTTTGCTATAGCGCTGTTTGCGGTGCAAATTAGTTTAAAGGGCTTTGATGCTATAGTGGGTGTCCCGCTATTTATCAATTTTGGGAATATATATTGGTGGTTATTTGCAGCCGGCTTTGTTTTATTCACCGGGTTGCTTGCCGGCAGTTACCCTGCGTTTTATCTTTCCTCTTTCCGCCCCGCCGAAGTGTTAAAAGGCACTTTCAGGAAAGTGAATGCGCTGATTACACCACGCAAAGTGCTGGTTGTGCTTCAATTCACTTTCGCTATAATCTTAATCATCTGCACCATTATTGTCGAAAGCCAGCTGCGGTTTGCCCGCGACAGGGATACCGGTTATAACAAAGGCGGTTTGGTTTATATTTTTTCCCAGGGCGATGTTCAAAAAAACTATAACGTCATAAAAAACGAACTTTTGAGTTCGGGCGCTGCAATCTCTGTCACCAAGACGTTTTCGCCCATCACAAGGGTTTGGGGTACTATTACCGGTTTATCATGGCCCGGCAGTACTAGCGCGGACAAACAAGTCAACTTCCTGCAATTCCAGGCTGATGCCGGCTTTGCAAAAACAACCGGCGCAAAAATATTGCAAGGGCGGGATATCGATATGAATAACTACGTGACCGACAGTACTGCCGTATTACTCAACGAAGCCGCGGTGAAAATCATGCGCCTGAAAGATCCTGTTGGGAAAACGGTACTGGGTCAATTTGGTTCAAACTTTCATGTTATCGGTGTATTAAAGGATTTCATTATCGAATCACCCTATGAAGATGTAAAACCGATGATCGTTCAGGGGCTTGCCACGGGGTACCCGGTCGTTCATTTCAGACTTAATCCCGCAAATAACACCTCGGTTGATATAGCTAAAGCAAAGAAGATATTTGAGCGATACAATAGCCAATATCCCTTTGAATATTATTTCGCCGATGAGGTGTATGCCCGGAAGTTCAGGGAGGAGCAGCAGGATGGTACCCTTTCGGCGCTTTTTGCGGGACTCACTATTTTTATTTCATGCCTGGGCCTTTTTGGTCTCGCGGCTTACATGGCCGAGAACCGGGTAAAAGAGATAGGTGTTCGCAAAGTACTCGGTGCAAGTGTAGCGAGCATAACCACCTTATTGTCTGCGGATTTCATTAAACTGGTTGTTTTATCCATTGTTATTGCTTCGCCGGTTGCCTGGTGGTCCATGAATAAGTGGCTGCAGAATTTCACTTATCACATCACAGTTGAATGGTGGGTTTTTGTTTTGGCAGGAATAGGCGCGATAATGATCGCATTGCTCACCATAAGTTTCCAGGCCATCAAAGCAGCGCTGATGAACCCTGTGAAGAGCCTTCGCTCAGAATGAGCTATGGCTCTCGAAGAGAGTTTGAGGAGTGAGTAATTAATCGATCGGACTTAAATCAAACAAATTGGCGGTTTAGAAATTTAACATTTAGGGCTTAGTATTTAACACTTAGGGCACTGCATTTCGTGGTTAGGGTTTGTACATTAGAGCTTAGAATTTAAATCTGATGATACGGAATTATTTCAAGATCGCCTGGCGCAATTTGTGGAACAACAAAGGTTTTTCCATTATCAATATTTTTTGCCTTGCCCTTGGGATTACTTTTTCAATGCTGATCGGCATCTACGTTTTAAACGAGAAACAGGTCAATTCCGGCATAAAAAATATCGACGATCAGTATGTGATTAAAAGTGACTGGAAATTGGATAATTCGGGTTCTCCAATTACAACCCTCGGCCCACTGGCGAAGACGATGAGGGACGAATACCCCAACCTGGTTGAGAATTATTACCGCTTTGATGCCGTTGTTAATATTATATCGGTCGGGGATAAGCATTTTCGCACGCAAATAGCTGTAGGCGATACCACTTTGGTTTCAATGTATGGGTTTCCTCTGCTATATGGTAACCCAGGTCAGGCTTTTCGTAACAATGAATCGGCGCTGGTAACCGAAGATTTTGCTTTGAAATTTTTTGGTACTGCGAATGCGATAGATAAAGTTATTACGATTCAGACCCCCAGTGATGGCAATAAGCACAATTTTGTGATAACCGCTGTGCTAAAAAACACTCCTTTTAATACGGTAAACAATTTTACAGGCCCATCTTACCAGGTGTACCTTCCAATGGATAATAACCAGTATTTCCAGGGTGGCGACAAGGGCGATAACTGGGCCAACGTTTACATGGTTAGCATGCTGCAATTAAAAAAAGGCGTTAAAGCAGGTGATCTTGAAAAACCATTCGAACACATCCTCCAAAAATATCAGCCACCATTTGTACGGGGCAATTTAAAGGTGGAACTGGCGGCCATGAGTAGCTACAATTTAAAAAATAATAACAATGCAATACAAAAAATGCTCACGACGCTTTCCCTCGTCGCCGCTTTTATATTACTGCTTGCGGTTATTAATTTTATCAATATCAGTATTGGCACGTCGGTACACCGATTAAAAGAGATCGGGCTGCGAAAAGTATTTGGTGGAGAAAAATACCAGCTAATTTTACAGCATATTACAGAAGCCCTTATACTCACTTTCGCGGCCGCAACAATATCCCTCGTTTTATATGAGTTACTGTTGCCCATTTTTAACCAGCTACTTAACACAACGCTTGACCATTTTTGGCAATTCGGACTAAGCAAACTGCTTTTCATTATTACGCTCGTTATTGCGGTTGG
>Ga0207116_10361_pt1 | contig 10641 bp, 8 predicted proteins | sample Alteio_BWMinHeat_44_FD_153550 | JGI IMG/M metagenome (GOLD analysis project Ga0207116, IMG submission 153550) | Enriched cells from forest soil in Barre Woods Harvard Forest LTER site, Petersham, Massachusetts, United States -... | ecosystem: Environmental > Terrestrial > Soil > Temperate forest >... | reverse complement strand
TTTCCTTCGGCAAAGTTTCCGGAACTGATTCAGAAGATGCCGGAGTTGACCCAGCGTCTCGTAAACCTGATGTCTGACCGGATCCGCGAAACCACTCGCATGGAGCAGCAGCGAGATCGGTTGGCGGGTTTGGGAAAGCTTTCCGCCGGTCTGGCTCATGAGCTCAATAATCCAGCCTCCGCGGCGAAACGTGCCACCAGCCTGCTACGCGACGCGCTGAAACGAATCAAGGACGCGAGTCACGAGTTGGGAAGACGCGACCTTACCGCTGCCCAGAAATCAGAAATAGAGAAGCTGGAAGCCTCCTTCATGCAGCAGGACACGCCTCCCCTCGACACACTGGCGGTCAGCGACCTGGAGGACCAGATTGATTCCTTGCTGCGCAGTCACGGGCAAAACGACCTGTGGCAGTTGGCAGCTGACCTTGCGCGTAGGAATGTGAAGCCGGAAGGACTGGAATCGTTATTTGCCAACCTTGATCCGAGTGTCGCCCGAGCCGCGCTGGTGAGAATTGCGGCCTCGGTGGAGATTGCGAACTTGCTGAACGAAATCGAGAGCAGTACGGCGCGAATCTCTGACCTGGTGCGTGCGATCAAGGAATACACCTACATGGACCAGGCGCCGGTGCAAAACGTCGATATCGCAAAGGGCTTGGAAACTACCCTCACCATCTTGCATCACAAACTCAAGCGCGGGGTTACCGTAGAGCGCGACTACGAGCCTGTTCCTCTCCTGGTGAATTCCTTCGGGAGCGAACTCAATCAGGTCTGGACCAATATCATCGACAATGCGATCGACGCCATGGGCGGAAAGGGCGAGCTTCGAGTGCGAACTTACCGCGAAGACAATTGCGTTGTGGTTGAGATTGGGGATAACGGTCCAGGAATTTCACCTGAGGTAAAGCCGCATATTTTTGAGCCTTTTTTCACCACTAAGGGAGTCGGAGAGGGGACCGGGCTGGGTTTGGACACGGTTCAGAGAATTGTGAAAAAACACCGGGGCAGCGTTCAAGTCACTTCGAAACCCGGGGACACTCGCTTTCAAATCTGGCTCCCGCTGGCGGAAGCTCTACCCTAGTGCTACTATCGACTGTTTTTTACCTGAAGAGGCCCTGTCCAGAAGTGGTTGAGGAATGAAGCGCCCCGGAGTTTCCCCAGGCGCGTTATTAGCATCAAACCGGACGCGAAATGAAAGACACGCTGGGAGTCTTGTTAGCGGGGGGGGCCGGCGAACGGCTTTATCCTCTCACTCGCGATCGCGCCAAGCCCGCCGTCACCTTCGGCGGCATTTACCGCATCATTGACGTCACACTTTCCAACTGCGTCAACTCTGATCTGCGCAAGGTCTACATCCTCACTCAATACAAAGCCCTGTCCCTGAACCGGCACATCCGCGAAGGTTGGAACATAATGGGCAGCGAGATGGGCGAGTTCATCGAAGTGTTGCCGCCCATGAAGCGGGTAAGCGAACAGTGGTACCAGGGGACCGCGGATGCGGTCTATCAGAACATCTATTCCATCGGCTCCGAGCAGCCCAAGCATGTTCTGATTCTCTCCGGCGACCACATCTACAAGATGAATTACCGGCTGATGCTGCGCCAACACAATGAATCCGGCGCCGATGTGACACTGGCGACCATCCAGATTGGCCCGGAAGAGGTCTACCGCTTTGGCGTGGTTGATGTGGACCGTGACAGCCGCGTGATCGGCTTTCAAGAGAAGCCGTCGAAAACCGACCTGCGCTCGCCTTACAATCCGGAAAAAGTCTGCGCGTCCATGGGGATTTATTTGTTCAACACTGACGTACTCATACCAGTGTTGCTGAAGAACGCGGAAGACCCCAATTCCAGCCACGATTTCGGCAAGGATGTTCTGCCAAAAATGATCGACGACTACCGCGTCTACGCCTATGACTTCGTGGATGAGAACAAAAAAGAAGCGCTCTATTGGCGTGATGTGGGAACGCTCGAAGCTTATTACGAAGCCAATATGGACATCGTGTCAGTTTCGCCGGTGTTCAATCTGTATGACTCGGATTGGCCGATCCGCACCCATCAGCGGCAATATCCGCCAGCGAAGTTCGTATTCGCCGAAGCCGGGCGCACCGGCACTGCGCTGGATTCGATCGTTTCCGCAGGCTGCATCATCTCCGGTAGCTTCGTGAAAAATAGCGTGGTCTCTCCAGACGTGCGCGTGAACTCCTACAGTGAAGTGGATTCCAGTATCCTTTTCTCGCACGTAAATGTCGGGCGTCACTGCCGCATCCGCAAGGCCATCATCGACCGCGACGTACACATCCCTGAGGGCACCAGCATCGGCTATGACGCTGAGGCTGATCGCCAGCGCTACTTTGTCACTGAAAGTGGAATTACGGTGGTGACGCGCGATTACTCGCTGTTTGAGAATCCAGTCACGGTGGATTACTTCACCAGCGAGTAGAGACCGACTACGGCTGCCTTACGCACTACTCGAAGTAACCTTCGGTTCTGACTCATTGCCGCTGGTCAGTTCGTCTTCCTGGTAGTAGCCGTGACCATACTTACCCTGATATTCGTAATAGTAATAGTAGTCGGGCGAGGCCAGATCGACCGCGTTGAGCAACACCCCTGACACCCGCGCGTTTACTTGCACGAGGATATCGCGTGCGCGCCGCAACGCCTGCTTGGTGGTCTGTCCGCAGCGGATGACCAGCACCACGGCATCCGCACGGGTCGACATGACCACTGCATCCGTAACCGAAAGCGTTGGCGGCGTGTCCACCACGATGTGGTCGTACTGTTCCCGCAATTTCGCCAGCACGTCCCGCATGTTGGTCGATGCCAGCAGTTCCGCCGGATTGGGCGGCGGAGTTCCTGCCGGCAGAACCCAGAGAGACGGCAGAATCGTGGAACGAACCATCGTCTGTTGCAGGGTCGCGTTCCCCGTCAATACATTGCTCAGTCCAGTCTTCGGGCCCATGCCAAGAGTCTTGTGAATAGTCGGTCGGCGCAGATCCGCGTCGATCAATAGCACGCGAGTTCCTTTCTGAGCCAAGACAATTGCGGTGTTGATGCTGGTGGTGGTCTTGCCCTCCTGTGGGAGAGCGCTAGTGACGAGGATTACCTTGGGCGGGGCCCCAAGCGACGTCAGCAAAAGGGAAGTTCGCAGGGCGCGATACGCCTCGGCCATCTGAGACTGGGGGCGCCATTGCGTGACCAGCTCGACCACCTCCCTGGAAGACGCGACCAAGAGGCTTCGTTTTGTAGAACTGTCTGTTCCGATTCTCGAGCCCAGCGGGATCATACCCAGCGACGGCAACGCCGATATGACCTGTGCCTGCTCCGGAGTTCGCACCGTGTTGTCGACGCCCTCCAACAGGAACGCCAGACCGATACCAGTGGTGAGGCCAAGCGCCCGAGCGAAGGTAAGATTTCGGGGAACGTTGGGGTCGGCCGGTGCGGTGGGGACGCGAGCTTCATCTACCGGCCGGATATTTGTCGACCTAAGACCTGCGGTCACCCCCGCTTCTTTCAGCTTTTCTAATAAGCCTTCGTATAACGTGCGGTTGGTTTCCAGATCGCGCCTCAGAAGGCTGTACTCGATGGCACTCTCATTCAAGCGGTTCGCTTCCTGCTTTTGCTTGTCCATGGCGGCATGCAGCATGTTCTCACGCTGCAAGGAAGCGAGGTAGTCGCTGCGCACTCGAGAAACCACCTTGGTCATTTCAATTTGAATCTGTGCTTCCACTTCCTTCAATTGACTATTCAACTGCGCCACTTTTGGATAGGAAGGTCCGAACTGGGTGCCAAGCTGCGCTACCTGGATCTTGAGGTCGGCTTGCTGTTCGCGCAGCTTTTCCAGCAAGCTTGAGGTGGAAGATGTCCTTCCGGCACCGGCTGTTGAGCCCACGGCTGCCGCGGCGGCCGTGTCGGGATCTCCGGATTGCACGAGGCGATAAATGGATTCCTTTTCCATTCGCTCCGATTCTGCCGCAGTCAGCTCCTTGTTCAGTTCGTCGAGTTTGGAGGTGATAATGTTCTGCTTCTCGTCGATGCCCAGAATCTCGTGTTCCTTTTGATATTGAACGAGCTTCTCCTGCGAAGTCTCGACTTTCATCTGCAGATCGACCAGTTGCTTGGACGGCCAGTCCGAGGCCTGCATAGTCGACTCAAAGCGTGTCTTGAAGTTTTGCTCGATGTAGGTGTGGATCAAGGTATTGACTACCCGGGCAGCCAGATCCGGGTCGGAACTCTTGTAGTGGATATCGATGACCCGGGTATTGGGTCGCAGCGTGACCCGAAGATTCCCCTTGAAGGCTTCAAGCAATGCCGTGGTTTTGGCCGAATCGGGTTGGATAACATCGGTGGTCAGCTCCAGGCTCTGGGACGGAGCCTCTTCGCTACCCCCAAACTCGGGCTGCTTATCCAGATTCAATTGCTTGATCACCTGGAGAGCTAACAGGTCGCTCCTGAGGATGCTTACCTCCGTATCCAGGTCAGTAGGATCGGAGTAGTCGGCGCCCCCGCCATTCGACGGATTATTCAAATTGAGCATTGCGGGGTCGGTCTTGCTGATGGCAATGCTCCCGCCGGCATCGTAGATTCGGGTGGCCCTGAGGGTGGCGATTGCGACTACTCCGAAAATGAGCGTCAGGCTTGCTATGACCACCCACTTGCGCTTGATCAGGACGCGAAGATATTCGCGCAATACGGAGTCCTGCGCGGGCAGCAAGGGATAATGCCCGGGACCAGCGGACGGTTCAATTCAATAGGGACGGCGGCCTGAAGCTCACGCAAACTTTGGCCACTTGCGGGAACAAGGGGTCCCGGATCCATCAATTCTCCTCGAGAAAAAGACTGGTGGCTGCGGTGGAAAAGATTGTCCTCCAGGCGCGCCTTTCGTGGACAAAGGTCGCCGCGCCGCTACAACAGCTTGGTTCATTATTCGCTGGTCTATTGCGCACATTCTAGCACCGCTCCGGAAGCTTGCTGACCCAAATTTCGCCGCTCGGAGTAGAAGTATGATTCTCCGAAAGCATCAGCGACCGCTATCTTCGATATACTACCGATTGCAAATTCACCTCTTCGGACGATAGAAGGCCGGCCCCAGTCGCTGGCCGGTGGTTGGACGCAATCTCAAATCCTCGAGCGTTGTAAGGGGCATCAATGAACTGGTCGGAACAGGTGGTGCTGATCACGGGTGGAACCGGATCCTTCGGCAGAAAATTTGCTGACCTGATGTTGCACGAATACCACCCGCAGAAGCTTATTATCTTCAGCCGCGACGAGCTCAAGCAGCACGATATGCGGGCAGCCGGTTTCGATCATCCCAGCCTTCGCTACTTCATCGGAGATGTACGCGATCCGCAACGTCTGGAGCGCGCCTTTTCTGGAGTGACAGTGGTTATCCACGCCGCCGCGCTCAAGCAAGTGCCGGCCTGCGAATACAATCCGTTCGAGGCTATTCAGACGAATATTATGGGGGGTCGCAATGTGATCGATGCCGCCATCAACCAAGGCGTGCGTCGGATCCTCGCGCTGAGTACTGACAAGGCGGTAAACCCCATTAATCTCTATGGCGCCACCAAGCTTTGCGCAGAGAAAATGTTCGTGCAGGCCAATTCATACTCTGGAGCCCAGGACACGCGCTTCAGTTGTGCTCGCTATGGCAATGTTGTAGGTAGCCGCGGCAGCGTAATTCCTATGTTCATGGACCCGCGCCGCCGCGGGAAGATCATCATCACCGATTCACGGATGACGCGGTTCTGGCTGACACTCGAGCGCGGAGTCAGATTTGTAGTCGGCTGCATTGAGCTTATGCACGGCGGTGAGATCTTCGTTCCCAAAATTCCCAGCATGAAGCTGGCGGAAATAGCGCAGGCCGTCGCCCCTGGTTGCGAAGTGGAGTACATCGGCATTCGCGCTGGCGAAAAGCTGCACGAAGTGCTGGTCTCGGAAGACGAGGCGCGCCACACGCTGGAAGTTGACGACATGTACGTGATTCAACCGGCGCACTCCTGGTGGCGTCGGGAAAACTGGGAAGGTGCCCGCCCGCTGGCGGATGGATTCCGTTATACCAGCGATTCCAATTCGCGCTGGCTCACCGCCGACGAGCTTCACGAACTCATTGCGGCGGGATCTACGCCGTCAGAGAAGCTACGGATCGTCGAATCGCAGCGCGCTTGGGCATAAGAATTCATGACCGTGGCGTCGACAAGCCGGGAAGTGCTGGCAATCAACGGCGGATCTCCGGTGCGGAATACCCTGCTGCCTTATGGTCATCACAGCATCAGCGAAGATGACATTCAGGCCGTGGTGGAAACGCTACGCTCGGACTGGCTGACCACTGGACCCAAAGTCGCCGAGTTTGAGGAAGCCGTGGCGGCGTGGGTGGGAACGAAACACGCGGTCAGTTTCAGCTCTGGCACTGCCGCATTGCACGCTGCCGCGTTCGCCGCCGGATTGAAATTCGGAGACGAGGCGATCACCTCGCAGATGACCTTCGCAGCCACGGCTAATTGCCTGCTGCACCAGGGAGCGACACCGGTTTTTGCGGATGTCTCTTCGGATACGTTAAATCTCGATCCCGACCTCGCGAGTGCTCGACTCACGTCCCGGACAAAAGCAATTCTCCCGGTTGACTATGCCGGCCATCCCGCCGACTTGGATTCCATTCTGCAGCTCGCGGAGCGCCACGGTTTGATCGTGATCGAAGACGCATGTCATGCCTTGGGGGCCGAATATCGCGGTCGCCGCGTGGGCAGCATTGCCCACATGACTGTTTTCAGTTTTCATCCGGTGAAACATCTGACCACCGGTGAAGGCGGTATGGTGACGACCGACAACCCAGAGTTTTCTGAAACCTTACGCCGCTTTCGCAATCACGGCATCAGCAGCAATGCCCGGCAGAGGCAAATGTTGGGTCAGTGGCATTACGAAATGGTTTTGCTGGGTTTCAACTACCGCCTCACAGACATCGCGTGCGCGTTGGGGCTTCAGCAACTGGCCAGACTGGAAGTGAATCTGGCCCGGCGCAGACAAATCGCAGCTCAATACACGGCCGCCTTCCAGAAACTTCCGGGTGTACTTCGGCCGCAAGTCCGCAGCGACGTGAATCCCGCCTGGCACCTCTATCCCATTCGGCTAGAGTTGAAGAAATTTTCTGCCGGCAGGAGCGAGGTCTTTCGCGCGCTGCGCGCTGAGAATATTGGCGTGAACGTGCATTACATTCCGGTTCATCGGCATCCCTATTATCGTGACCGATTTGGTTACCGCGGTGGAGAATATCCAGTAGCCGAAGCGGCTTACGAGTGCCTCGTCAGCTTGCCGATGTTTCACGGGATGAGCGATCAGGATGTCGAAGATGTGATCGCCGCAGTGAAGAAAGTATGTTCGGCTTACTCCGATGATTGTGAAGTACCAGGAGACTGATTGTCGACCAAGACCGCATTTGTCCTAGGGTCCAAAATCTATCTTCGGCCACTTTGCCGCAAAGATCTGAACGAAAGCTACCTTAGCTGGCTGAACGATCCGCAGGTCACCCGTTATATGGAAACGGGAGTGTTTCCCACAACAATGGAAGAGTTGGAGAAGTATTACGAAGAAGTGAGGAGCTCCCAGAACCAGGTGATGTTTGGGGTGATTGATAAAAAGTCCAGCCAGCACGTTGGGAATGTGAAGCTTGGGCCCATACATTGGGTCCACCGTAAGCCGACTTTGGGCATCATGATTGGGGTAAAGAAGTTATGGGGCAGTGGGATTGGCAGCGAGGCCAGTCGGCTCGCAGTCGAATACGGTTTTTACCGGCTGAACCTGCAACGAATTGACTTGGGCGTGTTTGCGGAACACGAGTCCGCAGTGCGCTGCTACCAGAAAATCGGGGCTTCGTGAGCTGCGGCTCCCGGCCGAACTTTGCAAGAGTGCCGAGCAGCGCTTTGGCGCGCGCTTCGGTGGCTTGGAGCAGTTCTTAACTTTCGTCCTGCAAGAACTGCTTCGTGACGATGCCGCTCAGATGGATCAGGCTGAGCAGCGCATTATCGCAGAAAGATTGAAAGATCTCGGATACATTTAGGCCGAATTCGTAAATGTTCAGCTCCCACTCCTGCCTTGCCCGCCGCGCTGCAACCTCCTATCATCAAGGGTTGACGTGGAGTAAACATGCCCCAAAACAAGCCTCGTAAGCCGCCGGTTGTTGAGAGCCCGATTTCCGACGTTTTCGACGGTCGCCATCCTTCCGCCAACGAAGAAAAATGGGCTGAGAAAATCCTGGCGCCTACGCTCGAAAAATCTCCCGAGAAGCCCATCGGGGCGCCCACCGGCGTGAATCTTGACGAGCACGGCCACGCCCGCTTTACCACCATTTCTGGTGTTCCTGTCCGCCGGCTTTACACCGAGGCTGATCTACCCGAAGACTGGAGCGCGGAGAAATATCTTGGCTACCCGGGCCAGCCGCCGTTTACCCGTGGCATTCACGCCAGCGGATATCGCGGGAAACTTTTCACGATGCGGCAGTTTTCAGGATTCGCATCTCCCGAAGAGACCAACCAGCGCTACAAGTATCTTCTCGAGCACGGCGGCAGCGGCCTCTCGGTCGCCTTCGACTTACCGACCTTGATGGGCTACGACTCCGATCATCCCGCCAGTGAGGGCGAGGTTGGAAAGTGTGGAGTGGCCATCGATTCGCTCGAGGACATGGAAATCCTGTTCCACGGCATCGATCTGGAGAAAACCACGGTCTCGATGACCATCAACTCGCCGGCTTCCGTGCTGTGGGCGATGTATCTCGTGGTCGCCGAAAAGCAGGGCGCGGACTGGAAAAAGATTTCCGGTACCATACAGAACGACATTCTCAAGGAATACATCGCGCAGAAGGAATATATCTATCCCCCCGCTCCTTCGATGCGGCTGGTAGTGGACACGTTCGAGTTTGGCTCGAAATTCACGCCGAAGTTCAACACCATCTCGATCAGCGGATATCACATCCGCGAGGCTGGTTCCACCGCATTGCAGGAACTGGCATTCACTTTGTACAACGGCGTGGAGTACGTCGAATGGGCGCGGCGGCGCGGCCTTGAAGTGGACGAGTTCGGTCCCCGCCTCAGTTTCTTCTTCAATGCGCACAATGATTTCTTCGAGGAGATCGCCAAGTACCGCGCCGCCCGCAAGATTTGGTATCAGGTAACCAAAGACCGCTTTGGCGCCAAGAACCAGCGCACCTGGCTGATGCGCTTCCACACCCAGACTGCGGGTGTTTCCTTACCGGCGCAGCAACCCATGAACAACATCGCGCGCGTAGCCCTACAAGCTATGGCCGCGGTGCTCGGTGGAACCCAATCCCTGCATACTGATTCCTACGATGAAGCTTTGGCACTGCCGACTGAAGAAGCCGCACGGATCGCGCTGCGGACGCAGCAGATCATCGCCTATGAATCCGGAGTCACGCAAACTACCGATCCTTTGGGCGGGTCATATTTCTTAGAAACCCTAACGCTCCAAATGGAAAAAGGTGCGTTCGACTACTTCGGCAAACTCGACTCCATGGGCGGTATGGTGAAGGCGATCGAGCGAGGCTATCCGCAGAAAGAGATCGCCGAAGCCTCATACCAATACCAGCGTGCTGCCGAAGCCAAAGAAAAAATCATTGTGGGCGTCAACGAGTTCGTGATCGAAGAGGAAACGCCACATATTCTCTACATCGATGAAAGCGTGGCCCGGCAACAGAGTGCGAAGCTGAAAGCTTTGCGGGCGCGCCGGTCGAACGAGGAAGTCCGCCGCCTTCTGGATGCGTTGAAAAAGGCCGCCGCCCAGGAGCCTAAAGCTGCAGCGAACGGCGACATCTCCCCCGCCAACACCATGCCCTACATTGTGGACGCCGTCCGTGCTTACGCCACCGTTGGAGAGATTTGCGAAGCCCTGCGCGAAGTGTATGGAACGTACACGGAAGTTAGTGTTACGTGACCTAATGTAGGCGCGAGCGTCCTCGCTAAAGCCACGCACTTGATCCTGAGGAAGTGCAAGCCTTCGCTCCTCAGAATGTTCACCCGTCACAGGCTCAACTCCTTAACCCCTGTCATCCTGAACGGAGTTTGCGTTTCTGCAAAGCAGAAACGCAAGCGAAGTGAAGGACCTATGCATTCCTCGCCTCATTTCTACTACGTCTACATCATGACCAACCGGTCCAAAACGCTCTATGCGGGCGTAACGGGCTACCTGGAACGCCGCGTATTCGAGCATAAGCAAGGAATAAAAGGCGAATTTGCCGCGCGCTACAAGATCAAACCGATTGGTCTATTTCGAACCCTTTGGTGACGTTCACGCAGCCATCGCTCGCGAGAAGCAAATCAAAGGTCTGCTTCGAATCGAGAAGATTGCGTTGATCGTATCTATGAACCCAGGATGGAAAGACCTGAGCAAAGACTGGTACCTCCGGCATCAATATCAGCCGGAAAGTGCATAGGTCCTTCGTCAGGGCTTTCGCCAAGCGAAAGCCTCATTCCTCAGGATGACAGCGGTTTTACCGATCTGCTCGTGTAGACTCACCGGCGTCGCTGGGTAGGTTGTCATCCTGAGTGCAGTCTACCGTTTGCGAAGCAAACGACAGCAAGCCAAAGCCGGAAAGTGCCGAGTGCCCGACCCTTCGCGGTTTTCGAAGGGTGGGAAAGGGG
>Ga0207116_10360_pt1 | contig 10642 bp, 10 predicted proteins | sample Alteio_BWMinHeat_44_FD_153550 | JGI IMG/M metagenome (GOLD analysis project Ga0207116, IMG submission 153550) | Enriched cells from forest soil in Barre Woods Harvard Forest LTER site, Petersham, Massachusetts, United States -... | ecosystem: Environmental > Terrestrial > Soil > Temperate forest >... | reverse complement strand
CCGAAGGGCGTGGGGGCGCGCCTGCACCACCGCTTCGACCTCTTTCTCAACGGCGTGACGCGCCGCTATGAGGGGCTTCTTGGTTTCGCGCTCAATCATCGCGGCCTGGTGCTGGGCGCCGTGTTCGGGCTGTTTTTGGCCTCGCTGACGCTCTTGCTCGGCATTGGACGCGAGTTCTTTCCACAGATCGACGCAGGCCAGCTGACGGTCACGGTCCGCGCCCCGTCGGGAACCAATATCGAAGCTACGGAGAAACGCATCGCCGACGTGGAGCGCTTCCTGGAACGAAATATCCCCGCCGATGAACGGAAGATGATTATCTCGGAACTGGGCCTCGTTCCGGACTGGTCGGCCGCGTATACCTCGAACTCCGGTTCGCAGGACGCGATCATCAAGATCCAACTGACGGACGAGCGCAAGCTGACGGCGCAGGAATATGCGATCAAGCTGCGTCACTTGCTCAATGAGGATTCGCGGCCGTTTCCCGATCTCCGCTTCAGCTTCGACACGGGCGGCATGGTCTCTGCCGCTCTCAACTACGGCGCATCCTCTCCCATCGACATCCAAATTGAAAACGGCTCGCTGGAGCAAGCCATTCATCTGGCCCAAACCGTTCGCGAAGAAGTGACGCGCATTCACGGCACGGCGGACGTGCGCATTTTGCAGCGACAGGATGCGCCGCAGCGCGTGATCGAAGTCAAACGCCAGAAGGCGGCCGAAGTCGGGTTGAGCGAGGCGGACGTCATCTATCAAGTGACCACCGCCATGAACTCCAGCGTGTCGATCAACCGCAATGGGACAAAGGACGATAATGGTGGTGAGGGTAGCCACCAACACCGGAAGCGTGACCTCGACCGCCCCGTCGAACGCCGCTTTGATCCGCGTCTTGCCCAGGGTGTGATGCCGATGGGTGTTCTCCAACACGACGATGGCGTCGTCCACCAGCGGGCCGATGGCGAGGGCCAATCCGCCGAGGGTCATCACGTTGACGGTGTTGCCGAAAATGTACAACCCGAAAATCGCGCTCAGAATCGCCAGCGGGATCGACATGCTGGCGATCATCGTCATGCGCCAATTGCCGAGGAATATCAGGATCATGATCGACACCAGCACGGCGCCGATCAGACCCTCGTCGATAAGGCTGCGAATCGCTTCCTTCACCGAAATCGTCTGGTCCATGACCACGTCGAGCTGGACTTTGTCGCCGCGGGCTTCCAGCACGTCCATCATGTGCTGTTTCTCGTCCTCCACGCCGTCAATGACGGTCAGGCTGCTTGCCCCCTGCTGGCGGTAGATGGGGACGTACACCTGCCGATGGCCGTTGATGCGCACTAGGGCGGTCTGGATGGCGTGTGAATCGACCGCCCGGCCGACGTTCCGCAAATAGACGTTGTTGCCCGCTTCCAGCCGGATGGGGATGTTGTCCAGGTCCTTCACGTCTGCCGCCATGGCGTTCGAGTCGAGCTGGAATTCATAGCCGCCGAACTTGGCGACGCCGGGGGTCACCATGAGGTTCTGTTTTCGCAGCGCTTCCACAACGTCGATGGGCGCGAGATTGCGTTTGCGTAGCTCAATGGGATCGACGTAGACGAGAATGGTGCGGTCCTTGCCGCCAAACGTGGCCGGCGCAACGACGCCGCGAACGTTGCCCAGCATATTGCGGACATCGATACGCGCGAGGTCTTTCAGATGCGTCTCGTTCATCGCCGGGTCGGGACTGGTTACGCTGAGAATGCCGAGCGGCAGCGTGCCGGTCGGGTCAAACGGCAGTGCAACCGGCGGCAGCGTATTCGGCGGCAGTGTGGGCAACGTGGAGAGTGCGAGGGAATTGACTTGCGTCAGCGCCCCGTTCGGATCGACGTCATCGCGAAAGTAAAGACGGACGACGCTGACTCCCAGCGTCGATTTCGATTCGATGCGGTTGCAGCCGATTGCCTGGCCGGTCCAACGTTCCTCGCGGTTGGTGATGGTCTTCTCGATGGAGCTGGTCGGCATGCCGGGGTAATAGGTCATCACCTGCACGGCCGGCGCGCGGAAGACCGGCAGAATATCGACTGGAATGGAGAAGACCGCGAGCAGCCCAAGTACGAGAATCAGCAGCGCGAGAACGCTCACCGCATGAGGGTTCTTCAGCGCCAGCTTTACGATCCACATGCGTTACACCGGGAGCGGAACGAACGGAAAAATGACGCTGTTACGGTTGCGACAAAATGCGTGCGGGTAGTGATTATGGTAGACCTTGCCGCTCCCCTTTGCAATGGACCGAGCCGCGGCGTCAGACGCTAACGGGAGTAGGGGTCATGCAATCGGTAGGAACGGTAGGATCGAAACTCGGGCGGCCGAGAGTCAATTGGCTGATCCGTCGAGATCCTCGCCGGTCGCTCGGGCTCGTTGACGATCCTCAAATGGGCCCGCGGACAGTCCGTCTGGAACGTCGTAGCGGTCGAAATACACCCAGAGCACGCGTGAATATCGAAAGACGAGCGGCGTGAGGGGAATGTAAGGGACGATGGCCAACGCCGCCAGCAGAATCCCATTCCAGTTTGGGAAGATGTAGGTCGCGGCGAGGTAAGACAACCCGAGAATTGCGGCGGCAATGCCATAGCTGATATACATCGAGCCGAGAAAATAGCCTTCCTCGCGCTCAAAAACCAGCCCGCACGTGGGGCACGGATCATTCATTGTGAAGATACCGCGGAACATACGCCCCTTGCGGCACCGCGGGCAACGCTGCCGCAGGACCGCCCACGTTCCCGCAGCGATACGACGCATTAGGCTCAACTCGGCCTCACCTTTCTCTCTTCGTCCCGCAAATTCCTTCATGCGCGAAATTTCATCAATTCTAATACTACAGCGCCACGCCTCCCCTCTCCCAGTACTCCGGGAGAGGGGTCGGGGGTGGGGGTTTTAGCGAAGATGGCTGCTTCAGGTTCGACCTTCCAAGTGGGGATCCGTTTGCCCAGGCGGCCCTCACCCCCAACCCCTCTCCCGGAGTACCGGGAGAGGGGAGCAAACGGCTTAGCTTGTTCACGCGCAGCAGAAGGCATTAGACTTTGCGTCTATTGCCTTTCGGGGCCATCGAATAGTTCGCTGAACGGCTACCAAAGCTTCCACCAAGGCTTCTGTGGCGACGGCCTTTCGTATGTGAGACGCATCACCTCGTCCTTGTGACCAAAAGCCGATTTGGAATAGACGACGCGAATGCGTTCGTTCGCGTCCTCGCCGATCGTATCGTGATCCTTAATCACCGGGCCGTTTTCGACGACGTAGCGCGCGAGCGACAGAAACCGCTCCCGAAGTTCTCCAGGCGGTTCGGGAGATCCCTGCGCTTCTAACTCCATGTGGCCGAGCGCCGCCATGCCGGCTGTAAATCCAGAACTCGTCTTCTCACTGTCTTTGCCGACTCGGAAATCGACCCAGATGTCCAATGGCGGTCCGTGAGGCAGGATCGTGTCCGCGAACTCGATGAAAATGGCTTTGGGGACCACCATCGTGGCGTTCACCCAAAGAACGCCCAATGCGGACGGGCAAGTTGCCATGACCGCTGAAGTTGCCTGCGTAAGCAACTTGGACAGGTCAAGTGGATTCAATTCACCCATGACGGTCACAATCCAGTGAATCTTGTGCTGCTTGACCTCGTTGGCGGCGTTTTTCCAGAGGATGCTGGTGGCGCACGGACCCTCCAAGTCGGACCACGGAATCGGAGCAGGCATTTTCCCCAGGATGACGGCGGATGATCCAATCTGAAAGGAGAGCGTGTTGTCCTTCTGCTCGGATTCCGTTGCGGCGGGGAGATCGGGCCATTTCGTGGAAAGTTCGCGCTGAATGTCCGCGACGGAAAGGTCCGCGTCTTCACGGAGCATGACCATTGAGATTCCGAGGGCCATGAGAGATACCTTTCCTAGGAAGGTACGAATGAATATCCAAGCGCAACCTGCTGTGGCCGAAGCAGGAGCTTGTCGTCGCGCGATACCGTCATGCGGCCACAGTAAGGTGAGGCGCTCGGCTCGGCTGCACTCACTGGCCATTGGGCACTACCGACGATTCAGCTAGTCCGAACCATTCTTCTGGATGCCCCCATGGTCCTTCTGGTAACCCGATTTTCTCTACCACCGGCACCCAGGATTTATTGGGAACATCTTCGGCAAACCAATTGAATTTCTTGATTGTCGGGTGTTTGATGATTCCGTCAACATCGTCGGCACTAACATTGATCTTCCTGATCAAATAGAGTTCTCGTAAACGTGGAGCTTCCAATAGTCCGTGAAGCGAGAGTAGGCCACGCATTTGGCCTAGACGTGCGTGCTCCAACTTTGCGAGCAGCCGAAATGAAGGCAATTGCGTCACTTTCGCCAGGCCGTACAAATTGAGGTAACGAAGACTGGTCATTTCGGAAACGACCGAAAGATCACACATTCCACGAACCTGATTGACGGCCAAGTATTGGAGCTTGGTCACACCATTTGCCAATTCTAAATCGGTTGCCGAGCCGCCCCGGATGTCTAGCCACCAAAGTTTGTCAAGCCGCGCGAGGAGGTCCCTCGGAACCTTAACGTTCCATAGTGTAAGACGCTCTGTCGAGGCGAGCCACTCGACATCTTCGTCGAGAAGTTCAACGTGATCGAGCCATAAGACCCTGTTGTTTCGTCGCTTGGCGACCTCGACCGTAGGTGCTCGTTTCTTAGGCATTGCAGAACCCGTTGTTTCTCTCGGTCCCAGGCTCTGCCTGGGACCGCACTGCCGCGAGGCTCTGCCTCGCGCCCTCGACCGAAGCAAGTCGCCGCCCGCTTGGCGAAGCAGAGCTTCGCGGCAGTGCGTTACCAAGCAGAGCTTGGTAACGAGCGGTCTATTTACTCCTCCGGAGGCTTCACCTTGCCCATATAAAGGAAATGCAGCGTCAACGAAATCTTCTCCGGCGTCGCCAGTTTGCGAATCTGCTTCTCCAACTCCGCCGCCTTCTTTTGCGCTTCCTCGAGCGGGATGCCCTTGGGCGTGTCCGGGCGCTTATGGCCGACATCGGTGAGCCAGGCAAGGCCGAGGAGGCGTTGTCGTTCAGCGACCAGTTTCCACAATTCCGCGCTGCGGCGGTTCGTGGATAGGTCCTTTAGTGTGAGCAAATCGAGTCCGTCGGCCAACTGTTTGCGCGAGAAATCATCACGGCCCAGGGTTTCCTTTCCTTCTAATAGCTCGAAGCGGTCGCCGGCCATTCCCGCGATCTTGAATCGGTAGCGGTTCAGATGCTCGGCGATGCCCTCGCGCTCCGCGAGTTTGGCGTCCCAACTCGGATCGTAGGGCATCGGCACTTTGGAAAGCCAGGTGAAGCGAATATCGTCCCTGCCGATTTTCAGATCGCTGACCTCGCCGCGAATCGTCTTGCCCGTCTCCGCATTGATCTCGACCAGATCCACATCTTTTGGGGCCTTCCATGCCTGCAAGATTTGCTGCGTGACGAACCAATGGCCCGTGCCGCCGGGATGAATGCCGTCACCGGTCAAGCGGTACTTTGGGTCGTCAGCGTGGACGGTTTCGAGGTGTTTGTTGATGGCGGTGTGAGCATCGACCACCATGTAGCCCTTGTCGCGCAGGGTCAGCAGCCATTCGGAGAAGCGGCCCAGCACGCCGTCGTACTCCTCGTAGGGTTTCAGCCAGCTAAACTTCTCGGCCGTCTTCGGCAATAGCTTGTCTTTGATCGCCGGTCCCTCGAACGGCGGCGGCGTTACGAGGACAATCTTCGCCTTGGCCTTCTCGACGCGCGTGATCAGCCGTTGGATGCCCTCTTGATACTTCTTGAAGCGCTCTTCGCTAAACGGATGGTAGATGCCGTCATTCATGCCGTAACAGACGACGACGACATCCGGCTTGGTCTTCTCTAAAACGCGGTCGAGACGTTCGAATACACACGGCCGCGGATACGGATGGTCCGGCTCCGAAAGCCCGGAGACCGTCTCGCTGGGCAGGCCAAGGTTGAGCAGTTCAAACTTCTTGTCGGGAAACCGCGTGTACAGGTAGGCGTCGAGATAGGCGATGGAATGGCCGGCAAACGTGTTGCTGTCACCCAGGAAGACGACCCGCTGACCGTCCTTAAGGAAGAACGCGTCGGCGGCGTTGCCCGCCGATTGATGCATGAGCACGACGGCACTTACGATTAGAAAGCGCAGCATGAGAATCTCCAATCAATTCAAATTCGCGTTCTCCGCACCATTGCCTTGAAATACTTCGCCGGCTCCACTTCCAGGCTCGGCATGATCTTGAAGTTGCAGTCCGGCAATGGATGGTGAAGAACAAAGTTCGGAGCCGCAGCGGAGCGGTGCGATTAGAAGCACGCTTGAACAACGCCCCCGTCCACCCGCAATGCCGCCCCGTTCGTCGCGGACGCCAGCGGGCTGCACACATAGGCCACCAAACTCGCGACTTCCTCGGTATGGATGAAACGTTTGAGCAGCGACGTCGGCCGCACCGTCTTGAAAAACTCCTTCTCGAATTCCGCGAACGGTTTGCCGCCGCTGAGTTGATTGACGAACTCGTCGACCCCCGGCGAGTGCGTTGGTCCCGGCAGAACGGCGTTGACCGTCACCGCCGTCCCGGCACACGACTCGGCCAGCCCGCGCGACACCGCCAATTGGGCCGTCTTGGTCATGCCGTAGTGGATCATTCCGCCTGGAGTGTTGATCGCGCTCTCGCTGCTGATGAACACGATCCGGCCCCAGCCGCGCTCCTTCATGCCGGGCAGGTACATGCGGCTGAGACGGACGCCGCTGAGCACATTGACCTCGAAGAACCGCCGCCAGTCGTCGTCGGGGATTTGCTCGAACGGCTTCGGCTCAAAGATGCCCAGGTTGTTCACCAGGATATCCACAGATGGGAACTTCATGCCGAGCAACTCGGCCGCTTTCGCCGTAGCAAGGTCGCCGGCGAATCCCTCGATTGCCGCGTTGGGCACTGACCCACGAATCTCGGACAGGGCCGCTGCTACGGACGCTTCCGTCCGGCCGTTGATGACGACCCGGGCCCCCTCCCGCGCCAGAGCCGTGGCGATGGCAAGACCGATCCCTTTCGTGGATCCGGAGACGAGGGCGCGTTTGTTGGTGAGTTTCAAGTCCATCGTGAGTTCCTATGGGGAGTTGCTCCGCCGCCGAACGCAAATCCTGAGCTGCCAGGGCCGCCATCAGAAAACGTTGAAACTCGAAAAACCAGGATGGTAGCCCTGGTCAGCTTCGGCCGCTCGTTCGGCGTTGATTTGCTCACTCACGATACCGGCGCGCTACTCGCTTGGTCCAATTCCACCTCGACTTGCTGATCGCGACGAGCAGCCATTTCTCGGTCCGCCCAGGGACAGGGCGGCAGCGTGCCGACCGGTTTGCCGCCCAAATCGACATGCTCGCGCGGGCCTTCGCGATAATACGCTGCCAGCAGGTGGCGAAGGTCGGTGTAATATATATCGCGCCGATGGAGTTCGTCCGTCGCCGGACCCTTGAAGGGGTCGGTCGTTGCCTCGTGGATGAAGGCAGTCAGGAATTCTCGCTCCCGGTTCGTCAGAAACATGGATTAATACCTCGGGTCAGCCTGAGCATCCGCATCCGCGTCCTGAATCTCTTTGTCGGTGAAATGGTCCCGATATTGTCGGCCGGGTGCGCTTTGATCAATATAATGTCGCAGCTTTCCCTGGCGCGACTGCGACTTCGCCCACCGGGCAGCTTGGAGTGGCAGTCTTCTGGTCTGTTGCGGGTTATCACCGGGCGGCACCGTTTGAACCTTCTGCCCTTGATAGAGTACCCATCCGCGACAAAGTGGGCAATCGATGCACCGAAGGCCCTTGTATAGGTCCGGACCGTGAGCCGGATCAGTCCATTCGATATGCCAGTCCTCGACGACTCCACCGCACGCGGGACAAGCCACGTTTGCAGGATAAGCGATTATTGGTTTTGGCAACGGCGTTCGCCCCCTTACCAGCCTTCGCTCGACGGTTTGTGTAAGGGCTTGACCCTGTTTGGGAAACAACACCTGCGTTGCAACCACGAACCATGCAACGTGCCGAAGCAGCCCTGACCGCCAACCCATCGTCTAGTTCTGAGAAACCAGGCAGGGTGAGAAACCAGGGTTTTTCAATCCCGCTCAGCGTCCCTCACTTGACTCTTTCGGCCATAGTTAGGTTCCTCATATTCTGCGATGGCCTTCTCGACTGCGGCCAGGGCTATGACCGTAGCTTCCGAGAGCTTGCGCTCAATGCCCTTGCGGCCATTGATTGCGAAGCCAAATCGTTGGCTTGCCTTCTCGTCGATCCGATGTTTGAACAGCTTGCGAAGTTGCTCGATTTGTCGGCGCGTCTCATCGGCAAGCCTCGCCCTGCGGTCCGGATCGCGAATGGCCGCCAGCCGTTGTCGCAACTCGGCAACGCAGGCGAGCATCGCGGATCGCGTATCAGCAACGTTCATGGCCCTTCCGTCGCTTCTTCATTGTCGCCGAATGATTAGCTCAGCCGCAGCCGCCGCGCGGAGCGAAAGTAAACTCCGCAAAACCAAGATCGCGGCCGCCTTGTGCTGCAGAGTTGGGTTCAGCCTAAATCTCGCCCCTGGCCCCGCACTCTGCCGTCCGAAGTTACCGGTCTACGGTTTGCCGAACGGCAGCTTGCCCTCGCCGCGGGCCTTGGCCTTCCCGTACCCACCGACCTTCTCGTAGACTCGAACGTAATCGATGACCATCTCCACGGGGAACACGGTCGTCTTGTCCGGCTTGCCGAGGAACTTGCCCCCGACGGCCACATTCATGACCAGGCAAAACGGCTGGTCGAAAGGGGCCGGCCACGGGTTGAGGTCGGCCTCCCTCGCTGGATTCGATCCCTTGTCACCGTCCGTCTTGCCGCTGCTCCACCAGAACGACTGGGTCGCGTACTGCTTTCCGTCCACGGACCAGCGGATCTCGCCGGGCTCCCACTCCACCGCGTAGACGTGGAAGTCCGCGATGGCGCCGTCATTCGGCAAGACGTACTCCTTGCTGATGTGCGTGTTCGCCGGCCAACGGGATCCGAAGTGCAGGGTGCCGAGTACCTTGGTCGGCTCCTGTCCTCGCGCTTCCATCACATCGATCTCACCTGAAGACGGCCAGCCCCCGTACTTTTCGTCCTGGGGCAACATCCACAGCGCCGGCCAGACCCCTTTGCCGACCGGCAGCTTGGCTCGGAACTCGAACCGGCCGTACCTCTGGTTGAACAGCGGGCTGCCGTCCTTTTTCCGCGTCTTGAGCCGGGCCGACGTGTAGCCGCAACCGTGCAGCGACTCCTTCTGCGCCCGGATGTGGAGCTTCCCGTCCTTGACGAAGACATTGTCCGGCTCCCGGGTGTAGTACTGGAGTTCGTCGTTGCCCCAGCCGCTGATCCACTGGTTCGCGTCGTAGTTGTAGAACCCGTTGCCGATATCGAAATCCCACTTTTCCTTGTCGATCTCCTTCCCGTCGAACTCGTCGCGCCAGACCAACTTCCACTCGGCCGCGGGCGACTCAACGGCCTCGTTCGTGCGGATTGGGGCAACCGCAGTGCCCATTCCGACGACGATCGCGACCAGGCACCAGCGACCTATATGCATCATCCGGTTCTCCTCATTCCGAGACGTTCGTCCTGGAGTATCCGCGGGTCGATCCTAGCTCGAGGTCGACTCCCCCTCAATCAGGGACTCCGAAGCGACTCAATTGGTCTCCGCGATATCCCGCATGCTCACCAACTTCAAACGTCCGAAGGGATTGTGCATGGGACTTCCCGCCAATTCCGCTGCACTCTTCTCGGTGAAAGTCTGGAATTGCGGACCGTTCAGGTCGGCGATGACATGACCGTCGCCGATCGGCTTGTCGCCGCGGCACAGGTAGCGGATGACCTCGACGATGTCAAAGCCGTTGGTCTCGATGTCTTGGCGTTTCATCACGATGTCGCGCAAACCGAGCACGTGCATGCCCATCGTCCACACGTCCGTTTTGCCCCTCACGATGCCGACGAAGGCGAAGCTCAACGCGTCCGGGCCGCCGTCGTCGGTCATCTCAAGCCAATTTTGTCCGCCATGAGCGAGCGTGCTGTTGTCGATGAACACACCCGCGCCGCCTGCCCGTACCACGGCCGCGCCCGCTTGCATCATCGTCCGGGCCGACTCCATCGAACCACCGGGACCGCTCAAAAAAGCATTGACTGTGTAGCCGTCTACCGTCGCCATTTCGTCTTCCGTCGCCGGCTGCCGGCAGGAGGATCGAAAGATCTGGGCAAACTGACCATCGGCCGGCGCGGCGCCAAAGCCGACCTCCGTTGCGTCCGGCAGAATTAGCGCGTCTGGCGTCAAGCGGCAGCCGGCCGGTAGGCGCCGGATCAGTTCTCGCGGATGCGACCACTGGCCGGGAATACGAAGGGCGATTGTGATCGGGGCGGCTGGTTCATTCATCGCGAATATCCTCCGATATTTTCACCAACGCATCCACGCACCTATATCACCGTGCAGGATTCGCCAACACAAGCCTGAAGCGCCAGCGAAGAGCCTTCGCTGGCGCTTCAGGCTTGTGTTGCAAGATCGCACACCTTCATTTGGTTCGGCCTTGTCACTCCCCTTCGTTTCGAGCTTTGTTAAGCTCGTACAACAACGACAAGCACTTCCGGCACGTCACTTTGCCC
>Ga0207116_10359_pt1 | contig 10647 bp, 7 predicted proteins | sample Alteio_BWMinHeat_44_FD_153550 | JGI IMG/M metagenome (GOLD analysis project Ga0207116, IMG submission 153550) | Enriched cells from forest soil in Barre Woods Harvard Forest LTER site, Petersham, Massachusetts, United States -... | ecosystem: Environmental > Terrestrial > Soil > Temperate forest >... | reverse complement strand
ACTGATGTCTCCAGTCTCGTGCTGTCTCCAAAAAGTAGGCGATGGCACTATCCGTGCTCCTGGGGTGGTACCAGTTTACTGTCGGCGTAGATTCGCCTCCCGGAGCGCCAAACATGGAAGCCCAAATCTCTGAGAAAGGTAAGCCGTTGGAAGAAGCCCCCAATCCAGTACGCGGTGAAAAGAGGTTCCTTGAGGGACTGAGCCCTAGCATGCGGGCAGTCGAGGCCGTCATAGTGGAGTTGGCGCAAAGCAAGGTTCCAGTGCTTCTGCTAGCAGAGGCAGGCGCCGGGAAGCGCACCATCGCCAGGCGGATCCATGAGACATCGGGCTGGAAGGCGGAGGAGTTTCGCATCATAGGCTGCGCGGGGCTGACGCCGGAGCGCCTCGGAAGTTCGAACGGTAAAGCCTTGTTCAACCCGGGGACGGTGTTTCTGGAGGAGATTGGCGATTTAAGTTCGGCCTGTCAGCTGAAGCTGTTGGATCTGCTGCCCCAGGTGGAGGGGAACCGAAAACAACCCGTCCACACTCGACTGATCTGCGGCAGCGCACGCGACCTGGAGGTCGAAGTGCGATCCGGAAGATTTCGAGAGGACTTATATTATCGTATTAACGGAGTCTGCCTGCGCTTACCCCCCCTGCGCCAGCGCCGCGAGGACATTCCTTTGCTGGTGAACTTTTTTCTGACTGAGTACGCCCAGGATTTTCGTCGTCCTATGCCGGTGTTGAGCGCCCAGACCCAGCGGCTTTTCCATGACTACGCCTGGCCGGGCAACATCCGGGAACTGGAAGATGCCGCCAAGGCGATCGTGGTGCTGGGAGACGAATCCGTGGCGATGGGCGGACTGCGGGCCATGTTGACGAAATCGGGCTACTCCAGCAGTGGAGAACAGGTTTCTTTGAAGCAAGCAGCGCGAGCGGCTTCGCGCGAAGCGGAGAAGGAATTGATTCTGAGAGTCCTGACCAGGACGCGATGGAACCGCCGCCGGGCCGCGCTCGAACTGCAGATCAGTTACAAGGCCCTGCTCTATAAGCTGAAACAAATCGGCTATGGTGAATATGAAACGTCGTAGCGATCAGGAGAGGCGATGAAGCGGAAGCTGGCAGTCACGATGGTGTTGTTGTTCGGCCTATTGGCCGCGGCGGCTCGGGCGCAGGAGGGCGCCAAAGCAGGCGCAAAAGCCAAAGAAAGAGACAATTCGGCCGCGTCTGCTCCCGATCCGTCGGTTGGAGCGGCGACCTACATCATCGGGGCTGACGATACTCTGCACATCGACGTTTGGAAAGAGCCGGACTTGACAGCCACGCTTCCAGTCCGGTCGGATGGCATGATTTCGCTGCCACTATTAAACGACGTGCAGGCTGCAGGACTCACCCCAATGCACGGGCCTCCTCACGTACTGCAGTAACCTCTGTAACTAATTGCTGACAGTAGCGATTGCTGAGCCGCTCCAAACAGTTTTGGCCACTGCGGCAGGCACGGTCGGGCTGACGCTGGTCAGCAGGGCCAAGGAGGGAAACCTTAGGACTGATGTCTGGCGCGTGGTGACTTGCGTCGGTGCATCTTGATTGCACGGCAAGGAAAGTTCGCTTATGCTCTTTCTATCCCCTAAGCATTTTTAACGTGGGACAAATCGTACAAACCGCGGCGGCACCGCCACAAATTCCAGCATTTCCCTCGAAGTCCTCGTGGTGGCAGACGGCAATTCTGGCGGCACTGATTGGCTGGCTTTATTTTTCGATCCTCTGGCAACTGGGCAAACAATGGTGGGGTGATCCTAACTTTTCCCACGGATTTTTCGTCCCAGCGTTCTCCCTGTTCGTACTCTGGCAGGAGCGGTCACGATTGATCAGCTTGCCGCGGAAACCTACCAGCTGGGGGCTGCTCATTATAATATTCGCCCTGAGCGTGCTGATACTCGGCGTGATGGGCGCCGAACTCTTTCTATCGCGCGTTTCTTTGCTTCTGCTAATCGCCGGCTTGGCAGTCTATTTTCTGGGATGGAGCTATTTACGCGAAGCGTTTTTCCCCTGGGCCTTTCTTATCCTGATGATTCCGATTCCAGCCCTGATGCTGAACCAAATTACTTTTCCCTTACAGGTGCTGGCATCGAAGGTGTCGGCTGGAGTGCTGCCTCTGTTTGGAGTTCCGGCGCTGCGCGAGGGGAACGTCATCATTCTGCCAGCAATGGCGTTGGAAGTGGCGGAGGCTTGCAGCGGCATCCGTTCGCTGCTTTCACTGACGACTCTAGCGATCATCTACGGGTACTTCATGGAAACGCGTCTGTGGATCCGCATCGTGCTGGCCTTGGCGTCCGTACCGATTGCGGTGGCCGCCAACAGCCTGCGCATTGTGGGGACTGGATTGCTGGTGCAGTACTGGGATCCCGGTAAGGGTGAGGGCTTCTTTCACCTCTTCTCTGGGTGGCTTATTTTCGTGGTCTCGCTGGTAATGCTCTACCTGCTGCACGAACTGCTGGGACTTTTCGAGCGCGACTCGGAGGCCCAGACATGAGGCCCCATCTGCGATTCGTTCTTGTAGCGGTTTTGCTGGCCGTCACCGGCGGCTTATTGCACATCCGGAGCAGTCGTGAAATCATCGCTCCTCGCCAGCCCCTGGCCGCGTTTCCTCCTAAGCTAGGAGACTGGTTGGGAGCGGACGTCCCCATTCCTCAGGATGCTTTAGCAGTCTTGGGTCCTGGTGACTTTCTCCTGCGCCTGTATCAGAATGGGGCCCGGATACAGCCCGATGTCGACTTATTTCTGGCCTATTTCCCCAGCCAGCGTGCCGGGGACACCATCCATTCGCCTAAACATTGTCTACCTGGCGCAGGCTGGTTGCCGGTTGTGTCGAACCGAATAACTCTGACTCTACCGGGACGTGCGCCTTTCCCCGCCAACCGGTATGTGATCGCAAAGGGAGGCGACCGCCAGCTCGTGCTGTACTGGTATCTGGCGCACGACCGCGTCGTAGCCAGCGAGTACTGGGCGAAGGTTTATCTGGTCGCCGACGCTATCCGAATGAATCGCAGTGATGGTTCCCTGGTCCGGTTTACGACCGCGATCACCGGAGGTGAGAGTGCGGACGACGCGCAACAGCGCTTGCTCACCTTCGCCGGCAACGTGGTTCCACTCCTTGACGACTATGTTCCACGATGAAATGTGGATCTGGGGTTCTAGTATCGCGTCACGCTTTCAGGAACTTCCGCGGTGATTCGGAAACCAGCCAGACCCGGCCCAGAGGTTCACGGGAGTAACGACGGTAACTTTTTATGGCGGCGTGGTTGCGGCTACCCTTTCAGATAGCCGCCGCCTTGGGCGGATCGCGCCAGCATTGGGAGATGGTTCATGAAGTTTTCTTCTTTCTCGCGTTTGACTCTTGCTCTGATGTTGACCGCGGCCATGTTCATCGGCTGCTCCCGCGATCCTAATGTTCGCCGGCAAAAATACTTCGAAAGCGGCCAGCGCTACTTCGACAAGGGTAAGTATCGCGAAGCCGAAATTCAGTTCAGAAATGCTCTGCAGGTGGATTCGCGCCCCTTCCCCGAGGCGCACTACCAGCTTGCCCGAACTTACCTCAATCTGCAGGACGGGACTCGAGCGTATCTGGAACTGAACCGAACCGTCGAACTACAGCCCGAAAATTATGAGGCGCGCATTGACCTGGCCAATCTGTTGATCGCAGGAAGCGCAATCAAACAAGCTCAGGAACGCGCTGACCTGCTTAAACAGGCTAAGGAACATACTGATCTGCTGCTAGCCAAGCAACCCAATAACCCGCAGGTCCACGAGACGGTTGCAAATCTGATGGCGGCCCAGACTCCGCCGAACTTTATCGGCGCGATCCAGGAAATGCAGAAAGCCGTCAGCCTAGGCCCCGATCGCTGGGAGGCCTATCTTAACTTGGCGCTTTTGCAGATGAAGATCGATCAGTTCAACGTCGCGGAAGCTAACTTCAAGAAGGCGGTGCAGTTGAATCCCAAGGCCATGAGCGCGCAGCTGGCGCTAGGCGCTTATTACCAATCCCATAGTCGGTTTGCGGAAGCGGAAGAGCAGTATCGTCACGCCGTACAGGTCGATCCCAAGAACCCCGATCCTCGGGCGGCACTGGTCTGGCTCTATATGGCCGAGGGTAAACGGACGGAAGCGGAGGATTTTCTAAAGCAACTTAAGCACGATCTCGCGGACAATCCCGCCGGCTATCGCATGCTGGGAGACTTCTACTTCGCAACCGGTGATCTGGACCGGGCTACGACCGAATACAGTTCGATTTACCAGGATCACCCCAAAGATACGGTGGCGAAAAGGAACTATGTTCAGCTCCTCATCCTCAAGAACCGTCTGGACGAAGCCCGCAAGCTGAATGATGAATTGTTGAAGGCCAACTCCAATGATGTCGAGGCTCTGATTTATCGCGGTCAGATTCAGATCCGCGAAGGACATCCGAACGACGCTACGGTAACTTTAGAAACCGCGATCAAGAACGACCCTGAAAACGGTGTGGCCCACTACCACCTGGGGATCGCATTCGATCAGTTGGGAAATCTGGCGCGGGCGGAGGGCGAATGGCGCGATGCCGTACGCTTGCGTCCCAACCTGGTCGAGGCCCACCGCGCTCTAGCCGCCGTGGCTCTGCGCCGCAACGACATGGGCGGTTTGGAAGATGCTGCCGGACAGATCATCAAGCTACAGCCTGGCTCGGCGGATGGTTTCGCCTTGCGCGCGATTTCTTACATCAACCGGGGACAGTTCGACAGAGCCGAACAGGACGTTCGCAAAAGCATTGAAGCAGCACCGCAAAGCCCGATCGGCTACATCCAAATGGGTAACCTTCGGCTGGCGCAAAAACAATATGGCGAGGCCGAGAAAGCCTATCAGCAAGGCCTTGAGCATGATCCGACGTCGGCCGACGCTCTGGCTGGGCTGATGAATACATATCTCTCGCAGAAGCAGGCGGACCGCGCCATCACCGCGGCTAACGCCCAGATCGCCAAGGTTCCAAACAGCAGCGCTTTTTATGACCTTCTCGGCACTGTCCTTTTCAACCAAAAGAAAGACCTGACTGGTGCTGAGGCGGCGTTGAAGAAGTCCTGCGAATTGGACAAAAACAATGCCGACGCTCTGCTCAAGCTGGGCCAGGTGCAAGTGGCAAAGGGCTCGACCGACGAGGCCATCGCCACTTATCAGAAGTCGATCAAGGACAATCCGCGTGAAGCCAGCTTGTACATTCTCATGGGAGAAATGTACGAATCGAAGCAGGATTGGGAGCGGGCCAAAGACGCGTATCAGAAGGCGCTGAACCTCAAGCCCGACAATCCAGTGGCCTCGAATAACCTCGCGTATGTAATTCTGCAGACTCGGGGCAATGTCGATGTGGCGTTATCCCTGGCGCAGACCGCGCGGCGCGGCATGCCTGATTCACCGAATGCGGCGGACACCCTAGGTTGGGTTTTCTATCAAAAGGGCGCTTACAAACCGGCTATCGATCTGTTCGAGGAAGCTTTGAAGCTCGCTGACAAGAATCGGTCTCCAGAGAACCCCACGTTCCATTATCATCTCGGGCTCGCTTACGAAAAAAACGAGCAACCTGAGCTCGCCCGGCGGCATTTGGAACGAGTGCTGAAGATCAATCCGAACTACTCGAGCGCTGGAGACGTGAAGGCGCTATTGTCGCAATTGCGCTCTTAGTGCGCCCGAGTCGGCAAGCTTGTCAAGAGCGCAAAATCGCGAAATTCTTGTAAGTCACTCAAGACAAGAGAAATAAATTGGCGAGATCGATGTCCCATTTTCCCTTTCCAACCTGCTATCTTGGAAATATAGACTGAGTTAAGAGTCGCAGGGCGCACTGCCAAGGTGCGCCCTAAATTTTTTCTCGGTGCCTCGATTCTGGTTTTCAGTCCCAGAGTCGCAACACTCTTCTTTTTCACTATGAAATCAATGTTGCTAATGGTTCTCGCGGCGGCCGCCGCCTGGGGGCAGTCTGTCTACGCGGGTGGATCAATGAGCACCGGCGGCACGTGGGGCAGCGCCAGCACAATTTGCGGGCCGCCGCTCTATCCCTGCTCGACCACCAGTTTGGCTACTATTCAGCTACCGGCTCTACCTAACGTGGGGAACTTGAGCGGACTGGCGACACTGGTTACGCCATCCGACTTCAACAACGCCATCGTGCGGGTGACCGACACCAATTTAGATTCCACCATCACCGGAGGCACCTATGTGATTGATCCTGGTGGCTCGGGAGACCGCAACATGTGGAATACGGACTCCACGCTGCTGACCGTATCCAGCACGGGGACGCGCGGGTACATCCTCAACTTCAATCCTTCTACTATGGCGGTTTCCAACCGCTATTCTGGCAGCTTCATCCTCAACCTAAAGGGCACGTTCAGCTTCGCCAATAAGTTCCTGTTCTACGGAGTCATAGGCACCAGCACCGCCATTAGCCAGTGGGATTTCACCAGTCCAAGCACGATGCCGTCCGCCACCACGCTGTACGATTTCTCCACCAGTTCAAACTGCCTCGGCTCGAGTTATTCGTCGACAATAGCGGACACGCTTTCGACGAGCAAGATTCCCGCCGACAGCGTGTTTGCTACGGCGTTTTCCAACAGCGGCGGCCAAGGCACAGGCGTAGATGTCGTGGCCTACAAAGTGGGCAGTGGGTGCAGCCACTTGAATACCCAGACTGGCGTGGTCACGGGCGATTGGGGTACGACCGGCACGATCAGCTCACTGGCCGATCGCTTCAGCATCCACGAAGTGCGCCTCTCGCAAAACGGGCGCTACATGCTCCTTGCCAAGACCACGTGCTTCACGACTTGCGCCATAGTGCCCTATGTATGGGAAATCGGCACCTTGAATCTGACTCTGGTGTGCACGGTGAGTTGCAGCGGCCACTTCTCCACCGGATTCAACACCTGGGTCAACAACAACGGTTCGCCGCTTTTTCAATGGCAAAGCCGCCTGCTCACCAGTCCAGGGAGTTCTACCCCTCTGATTGCCACTTTCCCCTCGGGCGAAGTCACCCCGGTGGATCATCATTCCGGTTGGGCGAATGCCAACGCCTCAGACACCAACCTTTTTTTCGCCACCCAAACGGAAACGGGATCGTATTGCTGCTTCGGAAATTACCCGTCGGCCTGGTACGCCGAGGTAAACGGACTTGACCCCACCGGGGTCAGTGGCGTGGTGAAACGTTTTGCCCACACCTACGCCACAGGAGAATCTTTGATCTTCGACACCCAACAGGCGATTGGATCGGTATCCCAGGATGGGCGATTCTATGCTTTCTCGACCGATTGGATGGGCAGTCTGGGAAATAATGACGGGGTGACCTCTACCTGCGTAGGCGGGGGAGCGGACTGGAAAGCCAGCACCGCTTATGCGACTGCCGCGTCTTGCGCGGGAACGTCTGCCAATAATACCTCTTGCGTCATTCCCGAGACAAACAACGTAGGCGTGAACAGCGTGGGCTATGTTTTTCGAGCCAGCGCAGGCGGAACCAGCGGGGCTCCGCCCGGACCTACGGTTTGGAACCAAACCGTAGGTGGCATCACAACCGACGGAACGGTTACCTGGACGAATGTCGGACAGCCGAATTGCCGCGGCGATGTGTTCGCGGTGGAGCTGCGCTGAGAGAAGGCTATACCGAGTTACACATATCCGAGTCCGGCTAGCCGGTCGTGGATAATTTTCTCTGACTCGGCGTCGTTTGAGCCACGGCCTGCGTTTTTCTTTTCCATTCCTGCCACAAGTGACCTGCCCTGCATGCTTTCCGGAATTTCGTATCCCGCGAGATCCAGTAATGTGGGAGCGATATCAAGCAGACGGGCACCTTCGTACTCACCGCTTAGCGGGCAATTGGGAGCGTTCAAGATAAACATGCCGTGCTGCGCATGGTTGCAGCCATCGGGACCGGTATCATTTTCTTGAACGTGGATTTTCGAATGACCGACCGTCCCGATAGAACGCCAGTAGAGCCGGCCGAAGTGGACAATCAAGTCCGGAGCGACGTTACGCACGCTGCGGTAAATTTCTTTCGGCTTGAAAACGAGAGAATTTAGCGGCTGACCTTTGTCGTCCGGAAGCGCTTCCAGACGAGCTTTCATTTCGTTCTGGAAAGATTCGTACTCGGCCGTCGGAATCACGCCCTGTGGCTCACGTCCCTGAAGGTTGAAGAAGACGCGGGCGTAGTAGCCGCCTTCGCTCCAGACTCGGGTCTTGCTCCAGTTTACGTTGAGCCTGTCGAAAGGCGTGAGCGTCTTGGGATATTCGTTCAGAACCAGCAGTCCTTCGCGGATCAACCATTCGTTGACTGCGAAGCCTCCGTCGAGACGTTGCGCTCCGTGGTCTGAAACCAATAGCACGATGGTTTCGTTGTCCAGCAATTCGAGTACGGCGCCAATCTGCTCATCCAACCACAAGTAGTATTCGGGAATCGCATTCTGATAGGGATTGCCGGGTTCAAACTGTACGTGCTGGGGATCGAAATAATTCCAGAAGCCGTGATGCATGCGGTCGAGGCCGATGTCGACAAAATGAAAGTAATCCCACGCTTGTTCCGCCAGTAGCCAGCGCACAACTTGCCATTGCTTACGGCTCATGGCGAAAATTTCTTGCTTGAGCCAATCTTTTCGTTCGGTGCGGAAGTTTTTCACATCAACCGGATATTCGCCCACGAGTTCAGCGAGCTTGGCCTTCAGAGTTGTCGGATAAGTGAAATCGTTCTTGACGGTGTCGGGCGTAAGAAAGCAGCCGATGCTGATGCCATTGACGTGACGCGGAGGGTAATTCGGCGGCACTCCGACCACAATTGACTTCTTTTCATCGCGCGCCAGATGATCCCAGATGGCCAGGGCCTTGATGGAAGTGGAATTCGCGAATCCTAGCTTATCGTAGGAGTGGTCGGAGCGATTGCGGAATCCGTAGACGCCAAGCGAACCCGGGTCCTGGCTGGTGCTCATACACATCCAGGCAGGCACGGTAATGGGCGGAATCACACTCTCCAGCCGCCCGTAGAGGCCCAAGTCCATCAGGCGGCGAATGTGTACCAGTCGTTGATCGCCGAAAACGATTTCTGGTGCTGCGCAATCGAGTCCGAGCACACAAATTTTCATGAGTCCAGATTAAAGCGGCCAGAGTAAAGAACTGCCTTCCATCGATTGTGGGGCCTGCATACCCAGATAATTCAGGATGGTCGGCGCCAGATCAATAATTCGCGTGCGATTGCGCCGTGCCGGTCGGTTCATAAAGAGGATGCCGGGCACGGCTTCCGGATCGACGATGTGATCACCGCTCCAGCGGCGCTTATTATCTTCCAGCAACGAGTCGGCAAACCCTCCGACAGCGGTTCGCCAGGAGACGCGAAATCCGGGATAAAAGTTGATCAGCAAATCCGGAGAATTTTCCACGAATGCACCTGAGTATAACTCTTCCCGTCGCGACACATTGCGAATAGCGGCTCTTTGCGTTCCCGGATCGGGAAACTCCGCCAGGCCGCTCTGAATCGCCCGGCGAACCCGCTCGGATTCGGTGCCCTCGTCTAATATCCCGGCACCCTCGCGCCCTTTGAAGTTCAGATAAATTCCACCAAGACCAAGGGCATAGGCGTAAGTCTTCGACCAGTCGACTTGAGCGAAGCCTTGAGCCAGGTCCTCGTCCGGCTGGTGGTTGTCTTTCAAAGCAAGGAGGCCGTTTTGCCAAAGCCAGGTGTTGGTGTCGAAGGCGCGGCGGAAAGTGCCGAAGCCGTGATCAGACAGCACCATGAGCAGAGTATGCTCGTCCACTTTTTCGAGCACGGGAGCCAATAACGCGTCGCATTGACGATAATGTTCTTCAATGCGAGTTGCGAATTCAGGAGCCAAGTCCGGTTCAAAGCAGGGATGTTCGCGGTCGCGAAAACGCCAGAGCATATGCTGCACCCGGTCTGGTGTATCGAAGAGCATGAAGAACAAGCCCTCGCTGAACCGGCCAAGTTCAAATCGCATCATTCGCTCGCGCTCGCGCAGCACCAGGTCGCATTGCTGCAGATAGGCGGCCTCATCCAAACGACCATTATTTAAGCCGTTGTGGTCCTCCGCCATGCCTAGCGTAGAGAATAGGCCAATTTTTTCCGCCAATTCCTTCGCATAATCGCCGGGTGACGAAACCGGAAACATGGGCGCTGCGGGATCGAAATTAACCGCTGAAGCATAAAACTCAAGGTGCGGCTCAAGTTGCTTTACGTAAAATCGAGCAATCCCGCTGACTGACTGCAGCATGGAAAATTTGAATTTGAAGCGCACCCATTCGCTCCAGGCTTTTTCGGCCACTTCAATGCTCGAGGGCGCACCTCCGGTCTGGATCACGAGCTTGTGCGAGCCTTTGTGCACCTGCGCGCTGATTTCACAAGACGTGTCGCCGGGAGGCGATTGCCGGGTGTTACGGGGACCGAGCACGCGGGTAGTTAGATCATCGCCTGACTCCAACTGGATGAGTTGCTCGTTTTCTTGCGCCACTACCGTCCGATCTTGCGTGTAAAACGTCCCCTTGCTCTGGCTGCCGCGCAAGTCTGGAACTCCGACACCGGCCAGCATTCTGCCCTGCAGAGCTTCCGGCGGAAAGGTGCAGGGACAACGCAGAATCGTGCTGGGGATACCCCCCTGGGTC
>Ga0207116_10357_pt1 | contig 10647 bp, 9 predicted proteins | sample Alteio_BWMinHeat_44_FD_153550 | JGI IMG/M metagenome (GOLD analysis project Ga0207116, IMG submission 153550) | Enriched cells from forest soil in Barre Woods Harvard Forest LTER site, Petersham, Massachusetts, United States -... | ecosystem: Environmental > Terrestrial > Soil > Temperate forest >... | reverse complement strand
AATACCACATGGGGTTGTCTCGTTTTCAAAGATCGGCAAACTCTTTTAATTTAGAAACGATCACAACAGACACCGGCGGCAGTATCGGAGGTGTTGTAGGCTATGATATTTACGGGGCTCAGGGTAGTTCTCCGTTTCGGCTGAGTGTCAACGTAGGATCTTATCGCTATGATTTTGGATCTGCCATTGTTCGGCAGGGTAATAACACCAGATCGGGCGACCTTGCAAATCATGTGAATGGTCTCTCGTTTTTTGGATATGTCGGACTAGATTGGTATTTGTGAACCACGTGAATTATTCCGTCTTGAGGTGCCCGTCGCCAGCCCATTCAACAAAAGATCCATCGTAATGAGATGCTTTGAGATCAGATTTAAAAGCCGCAAATGTCGCAAGCCCCGATTCAAGACCCAAAGATGAATAGAAAATAAGGTTTTTTGAAACATCGATGCCACGGGACTTCAATACCTGAATAAGCGGATCACCCGTGAGAATTTCATCCTCTTTTGAAAACAGAAGTGTCCAGGGGAGATTGATGGCCCCAGGAATATGCCCCCCCGGTTTTCCGCTGGCAGGCTTTGCTGAAAATTCTTCGGGACTACGCACATCTATAATAACGGAATGGCTCGTTTGTGGGTGACTTTGATTTTTTTCCTGATGCTCTTCAACAATTGACTCAATATCTCTTTTCTGAACACGAAGCGATTGGATAGGATGTGGGATCCAAATAGGGGCTGAGTCCCGTTCCGTATTTTCATCATCCAGAGTTTTTCGCGCTAAAACATGAATCACATTTTTGAGCGTCACTTTTTTAATGCCAAGATACAAAAGCATCCAAGCAATGCGCCCTTCTTCTGCTCTACCTTTGGAACCATTTCCGATAACAATCACGTCTCTTTCAGGAGAAATACCCAACACCCGTAACTTTCGCGCAAGAAAATCAAGATCAGGATCTAAACTTCCTTTATGGGGCTCCTCAGTTTGTGCGTAGTCTTGCCAACGTATGAGCATTGAGTTTTTCACGTGGCCCATGGCAAAATCAAAGGTGGGTCTCGCGTCTAACAAAACGGGGCCGCTTGCTTTTTTCTTTTTTGGATACTTCGGCGTTTTTTCTAAATTTATCGTTGGGGCATGAACTGGCGGAAGGATGACAGGGTCAGCACAAACACTGAGTTGCCAAAGTAGAGAAAAACAAAAAATGAAGAATACGCGCCATAGATTCATTTATGGGGGCGCATTGTGGGAAAAAGCAGAATATCGCGAATGCTTGGCTGATCCGTCAAAATCATAACGATCCGTTCAACACCCACCCCGACGCCACCTGTGGGTGGCATTCCTGTGTCAATGGCTTGCAGAAAGTCTTCGTCCATGGGATGAGCTTCGTCATCGATGACCCGATGTTTTTCTTGCTCTTCAAGCCTACGGCGCTGCTCTTCGGGGTCATTGAGTTCTGTATAGGCATTGCCTACTTCCATTTTACAAATAAAAGGTTCAAATCTTTCGACGAGTCCTTTCATCTTTCGGTGGGATTTTGTGAGCGGAGAAATCTCTTGGGGGTGATCAATTATAAAAGTGGGTTGAATGAGATGTTCTTCGCATGCAAGTTCAAAAATTTCTGCAATCATTTCACCTTTTGAAACCGCCTTTTTTGCATCGCTCCCCAACTCTTTCGCCTTTTTAAATAGTTCTGCTTCATCCCTATTTGTCGGGTCAAATTTCGCATATTCCTTTACAGCATCTATCATTGTGAGCCGACGCCAAGGAGGTGTCAGATCAATCTGCTCACCCTGATAAGTCACCTTTGTCGTGCCACAAACCGCGTTTGCAACATGAGCAATAAGTTCTTCAAATTGTTTCATCTGATAATTGTAATCCGTGTAAGCCTCATACCATTCCAGCATTGTAAATTCAGGATTGTGGGATCGATCAATTCCTTCATTTCTGAAATTGCGGTTAAGATCATAGACTTTTTCAAAGCCACCGACGATGAGCCGCTTTAAATAAAGCTCAGGAGAAATCCGCAAATAAAGTGGCATATCCAGCGTGCGATGATGGGTTTTAAAAGGATGAGCTGCGGCACCCCCATAGATCGGCTGCAAAATGGGAGTCTCGACCTCTAAGAAACCACGGCCATCCATGAAGTTTCTAATTTCACGAATCACTTTCGAACGCGTTTCAAAAACCTTACGTGATTCAGGATTGGTAATAAGATCAAGATACCGCGCACGATACTTTATCTCAACGTCGGCTAGCCCTGAGTGTTTATCCGGAAGCGGCTCAAGAGTTTTACAAAGCATTTGAAACTTCTTAGCGCTGAGTGTGAGTTCTCCGGTTTTTGTGCCAAACATGGTTCCTTCAACGCCGACAATGTCACCAAGATCCAAAAGTTCAAAACTTTTCTGATCAAGGGGCGCGAGTTCATTTATTTTTAAATATACTTGGATTGTCCCTGATTGGTCCTGGAGATTAAAAAAGGCAGCCTTTCCCATGAGGCGAACGGTCATCACACGCCCAGCAATTTGAATGACAGGTTCGCTCGTGTGTTCCGTTGCCTTTAAATGACCAAATTTATTCCGCAACTCTTGAACTGTAGAGTTACGTTCGTAATGATGGGGGAACGGATCAATGCCAGCCTTACGAAGTTCAGTCAATTTTCGGCGCTTTTCCGCTTTGATGGGATTGTCGGTTTGCTCCTTCATTCTTTAGGCCTTGCTTGTGTCACGAAAAATATCTTGAACTTGTTTTAAAAGTTTTATGGCGTCTGCTTTGGGTCTTTGAAAAGCATTTCTGCCCATGATGCTCCCAAATCCACCGCCCTCAGCGAGTCCACGGCATTCTTCAATGACTTCGGCATCCGTTTTTGTAGCTCCACCTGAAAATATCACAATGCGGCGCCCATTAAAGCAACTGCGTACGACTTCGCGAGTGCGGTCAGCGAGACTTACGATAGGAATTTTATTTTTTTCAAACGCTTTGCGAGCTTCATCCTGCTCAATAAAATGAGAAGGCGCTTTAACTTTAATGATGTGAGCGCCGAGTTGTGCAGCAATGTGGGCTCCGTAGGCAACAACATCGATAGCCGTTTCACCTTCTTTACTCATTCCACTTCCCCGCGGGTATGACCACACAACAACAACAAGGCCTTTCGCTTTAGCCTCTTCTGAAAGCTCACGAATTTCTGAATACATTTCCCCGCGCAGAGCACTCCCAGGATAGATTGTAAATCCAATAGCCGCACAACCTAACCTTAGGGCATCATCGACGCTTCCGGTGACTGTGGACTTTGGATCCTTACCAGAATAGAGCACATCAGAATTATTGAGTTTCAAAATGAGGGGAACACTACCGGCAAATTCGCGGGCTCCGGCTTCAATAAAACCAAGTGGAGCCGCATAACCATTGCAGCCCGACTCGATCGCTAATTCGAAATGGTACCGAGGGTCATAGGTTGGAGCGTTGACCCCAAAGGAGCGGGCGGGACCGTGTTCAAAACCTTGGTCCACAGGGAGAATGACCATTTTTCCAGTTCCAGCGAGTCTTCCACTATTAAGAAATCGGGAGAGGTTCGTCAAAACACCTGGATTGTCAGCACCGTACCAACTTAAAATTTCCTTTACCCGAGGGGTCATTAGGGATTCCTCCATCGTCTGAAGATTTGTAATCCCAATGATTTACACGGGGATTTTGCCCCGTGCAAGCCCTTTAAAGGGTGGCTTGAAGGTAAACTTCGCCTTGTACATTACCTGTCGAAACATTTGTAGGTCCATCAAAAACACTATTTTGCGCCGCTACAGGTACATAAATTCTTGGGCTTAAGAAAATTGTGGGACTCAGAGCGAATTCAGCATAGGGAAAAACCTCAACGCAATTGCCCGTGGGCGTACCGGGGTGAAATTCAACCTGACTGTGTTGACCGAGCCCATACCTAAACCAGGAATTCTGTTTGTGACTGAGCGTTGTCAAATCTTCCGAATAAAATGTCGTGTCGTTAGCTTGATAGTAGCTTTGAGAAAAATAACGGGGAATAACTTCGTTATAAATATCCCAATTTTTTCTCATTTTGAAAAGCAAACGGCTGTAATAGGCCTGCTGCCACTGGCTGCGGTTCACAGAAAAATCAGAAACTGGGAAGTACTCGCGGAACTGTCCCCAAACGCGCAAACGTCCTTCATTGTAGAGATCAGGGTGCATAAGAGTGACACTTGGGTCGCCAGGATTCACAGTGTTTTTTACAGTATTTCCATATTGCCTGACGTACTCAACGCCCTGACCGTAGACTCCCCATCCTTTTTCTGATTTTCCACCAAGAAAATATTCGTTCTTAGATTTTAAGAAGCGACCCTTGGGATCTTGTAATTCACGAACACGGCCAGAGTCATTCCATGATTTTAATCCACCAACAACTGACGGATTATCCAGCGCACCTGGTACAGTTGTTGTGAGTGTCGGATTCCCTGCGACGCTGTTTTGTGATTGGGCATTTGCAATCTGACTAGTATAAACGATCACCACTGCAAGCAAACTTGCGAAAAATATTTTACTCATTTGGCTCTCTCCCTGACTCTGTTTATGGTTTGACTCGGCGCCAAAGTACATGAATCACGACACTTTTGGAATAGGGAATTCATTAATTTTTTGTAAATTGCTCAAGTATACATCTTCAGTTGATAGGTAAAATATTCAAAGACGATGTGGCCTCGTCTAATGCGCTATAGCAGGCACGGCTGGTGGGGGAACAGGGACGGGAGCAGATCCCGTTTCACTTAAAACCGCAATGCCCACTTTCGTACTGGCGGTTGGGCAATCTCCTTTGGCAATGGAATTAAATTTATTTTGCCCGATGCTCAAGGCCACGAGTAATTGAAATTTCAAAGATTTGTTGGAATCGCCAAGTCCCGAAACTTCATCGCTTGTATATGTTCTCTTACACTGACTCTGGAGTTCAGAAGAGTTCTTCCCCCATGTAGTTTGAATAGAGTCTTTACATTTATCGGCCCCCGCTTGAGTCGCAGGGTATTTTCCCGTTCCCTGAACTTTTTGATTATAAATGCAGGAAAAAGTTTCAACTTTTGCAACCTGCGGGGTCACACACTTTGCCTTTTCTCGAGGAAATGGCATGAGTGGCTCTATATCTGCATTACTAAAACTGTAGCTAAGCTCCACAGATTGGTCTTTGTATTTGCTATTGCAATATTGCTTAATGACCTCTGCTTTACAGGCCTCTTCACTTTTGAGGTTGACCACATTCGGGTTCAATGGTTTCGAATCAAAATAGACTGTGCATACGGGTGGCGATTTAGCGTCGTTTAGTGGGGCTTTTGGTATTTCGGAATTTTGTTGAGTCGAGAGTTCCGATTTTTTGGGTTGTTTTGATCCCGTCTCAATATCCAAAAGATTTTGCAGGTCACCCGGATGAGAACAATCAAGTTCTAAAGGCGCCCTTCCACCAAGTCTTGACTTCACGGTGTTGCATTCTATTTTATATTTAATTTGTTTTGCCGATTCGGCGAGGGACTGGCCTAAACAATCTAGCCCAAAGAGAAGTGTAAACAAGAACTGAAAAACACCTTTATGCATCATCATGTACTTTTCGGCGGCGGCACAAGAAAACAATCCAGACGTATGTCTAAATTTGGTCCCTTATTTGCACCTCATACAACCTGGTTCATTGGCTAGCAGTTTAATTTAACCCTGACCGGTACAGCTTGAACTCGGGGCTGGTACGGTCTCACAAAAGGAGGCTTTTATGGAAGCAACAGTTGGTCGTATTGACCCAGAGCAGGCCAAAAAGTACTTTGACGCAAAATTGACTTACACCATGGGGCCCATGGAACTAAAACAATTGATGGATGACAAGGAAGATTTCACCATCATTGACGTACGTTCAGAAGATGACTTTAGAGAAGGTCATATTCCCGGTAGCATCAATCTTCCTGAAGACCAATGGGCAACTCTGAAAGGCGTTTCAAAAGACAGGCCTAATATAATCTATTGTTACTCCCAAGCTTGCCATCTTGCGGCAAAGGCAGCGGCCCATTTTGCGGGTCGCGGATTTCCCGTTCAAGAACTGGAAGGTGGCTGGAAAACATGGCAAGAACAAGATTTAGGAGTCGAAAAAGAAACTGAAAAGCGAAGAGGATTTCAAACAGAAGCAACTGTTCAATAAAATCATGCAAACTTTCTCGAGGCGCGGTTCTTTTAAGTTCGTGCCTCGAGTCTTTCTTACAACTCGCCACACATTCTAGTGTGAAACTCACGCGTAAATACCGGACTTAGGTCGCAGTGATTTTCCATAGACTTTCACTTTCACATCCTTGAACCTTAAATTACCTACAAAAAGGAGCGAAGCATGGACGCTATCTCGCGGGCTTTCGTGTTGCTTATTATCATCATGACGGGTTTTTCACTCAGCAGCCTGGCCGGGGCGTTTGAAGCAGAACCAGAAGAATCAATGGTTCATTCAAGGGTAATGCAAAATGATAGTCATTTTAATTTTCCTTTTTTTCAAATCGAATCTGAACAGGCCCTTGGAATTTATTGGGAAGGGCATCTTACTTCACCCGATCATTTCGACAATGAAGGTGAAGGGTATATAAAACTTTTTCGAAAACGCAGTACAGGTTGGGTGACAACGGATTTAGCAATGATTGTTAAGGACGTCGCAAAAAAAATGGCCAACCAATTTCAAGCTGTAGACCCGCTTCAGGTCGGTGACGTCGCCGGATTTGGAGGGGGAGTTCTAGACGGTCACGCAAGTCACCAAAACGGCCTTGATATCGACATCAGACTCTTAAGCAAAAATCATCATATTCAAGAACCCGAAAAGGGGGCCGATTTTGACGAAAATTTTGTGATGAAGGGTCACGCCTCCTCCAATTTTGACTTGGAGCGCAACTATCAACTTATAAAACACATTGTTGAATCAAAACGGGTCACTTTTATTTTTTTAGACAGAGTCCTGAAATCGGCCCTTTGTCGTTATACCAAATCAATTGGCCAATATGAGTCAGCAAAAACTATTCTGGGACACCTCGATCATGTCGTGAGTCACCAAGATCACATTCACGTCAGAATTACCTGCCCCCAGAGTAGCCCTCATTGCCAAATCCAAGATTTTAGCCTTTTGCCTCCCGGCTGCTGACCAATTTTTTGTAGATTCTTCGACTGCTATGGACGAATATTACGACCCATAGCATGGCAACAATCACTTTTAGAAAATTCAACGATTTTTCCCACAAAGAAATGTTTTACGCGGCCGTTCTGTCGCTTATGCTCCATTCTTTTTTTCTGGGATTTATGTGGGCACTCCATCAACCACAAGACCATCATTCGGCCGCCATCGAAGTTGAAATCCAACCCGTAAAAATAACATCAACCAAACCGCAGCTCATTCCTACCCATGTTGCAACACATCCCACAAAGAAGGTTGCTCTTCCCGCACAAGGGATTTCTCGCAACTCAACAGTTGAAACAAACGATAAAAATGCACCTACTGCTAAAATTGGAAACACCCTTAATAAAGCACCAGACAATCTGCCTCCATCGGACGAAGGGCTCCCTGCCCCGGCTGAGGATTATGAAATCAGTGTTTGGCCGCAACTTCAAAATGACGCCCGCGTCCCCTACCCTACAGAGGCAAAACGAAAAGGAGTCGAGGGCATTGTCATTATGGATCTCTACATTGCAGAGGATGGAAAAGTGAGGAAGGCAACACTCGTAAAAGGACCTGGCTTTGGCCTCAATGAAGCTGCATTGACAGCTGTTCAGAAATTCATCTTCTCCCCCGCCGTCGTATCGGGTAAACCGCGGCCTGTCGTCATTCGGTATAGTTACAATTTTGTGATTCAAAAATAGATGGGAACCATGGTTCGTTTTACAATTTTTATTTTGCCCATTCTCATGACAAGCCCCTGGGCCTGGGCTGACTCCGTTCTCAAAGGCCGTCTCCTTGAAAAAGGCGCCAAGCTTCCCTTTGGAAATGTGAATTTTTATGTTCTGCCAGAAAAACAAAAAATCACGACTGACGAAAAGGGGAATTATGAAGTCACTCTTAAAGACGGTGCCCACACAGCCATTGTGAATTTGCCAGGATACACAAAAACTAACTTGGACTTTACAACCCCTCTGCTTGAATCCCTAGATATTTTAGTCGAAAAAGCAAGTTACAACCCCTATGAAACCACGGTTCAGACAAAAGCAAATACAGTTCAGACAAGTCAGAAAAATATCTCAGCGGTTGACGCTTCCAAGATTGCCGGAACCGGCGGCGATACCATCAAAGCTGTTCAGACTTTTCCTGGAGTGGCGCGTCCTTCTCCCCTTTCGGGTGAAGTGATCATTCGAGGAAGCGCTCCGGAAGACACAAGCTACCTCATCGATGGTCATAGTATTCCAAATATTTTTCACTTTGGTGGTTTTGCGAGCGTTGTGAATACCGATTTATTGGATGAAGTCATTTATCTGCCCGGTGGTTACGGGGCTCCCTATGGCAGAGCCAATGGGGGTATCGTTGGCGCGAATCTTAGGGATCCAAAATACGATCGACCCCAGGGTTATGCTTTTGCCGATGTCATTAATGCCGGGTTTCTCGTTGAAACTCCATTGGGAAATGGTTGGGCGATGGGCCTCACGGCGAGAAGAAGTTATATCGGAGACGTTCTTGCCGCTTTAGAGAAAAATAATTCTAGTTTTGATTTGACTGTGGCACCGTATTACTACGATGGCCTTCTAACAATAACAGATAAAATTTCTGAATCAAAAAAACTAAGATTTTCTGCAATTGGATCATTTGATGACCTGTCTTTTGTACTGAAACAACCGCCCGATCAAGATCCCTCCATTCGGGGCGACTTTGATTACAATTATAAATTTTATCGTCTCATTGGAACATACACCAACAAATTGACTGAAGATGACACGTTTCGATTTTCCACTGCCTACGGAAAAGATTACGTTCATGTGGATGTTGGAAGTATTTTTTTGGATTCAAACATTAATACAACTTCTGTCAGAACGGATCTTGAGCACCGCGAGAATCTACGCAACACAACACGTTTAGGGATTGACAACCAATATTGGCAAGGAGTCGTCAAATTTAATGTCCCGGCTCCTGGTGCAGGATCCGCTTCTCCGACAAATAATCTACAAAGCGAGACCGACCCAAAAGAGGCCCAAATAGCCCTTTTTGCCGAACAAAAAACAGGCCTCCTTGATGACCCAGATAAATGGACCGTCACACCCGGCCTTCGTTATGATCATTTTAAAGTGACAAGCGAAGATTATATGAGCCCAAGGCTTGCGAGCCGTTATGCCTTTAATGACATTTACTCTATTCACGCAAGTACGGGGCTGTTTTATCAACCCCCTGACCCACAGTATTCTGACTCCGTTTATGGAAATTCCGCCATTCGATCCCCTTATGCGCTTCACTATATTTTAGGAGCAGAAGCTAACCCATCTGTGTCAGGGTTCAACAGCGTGACCCTGGAGTCCGATCTTTTTTATAAAGACTTAGAGAGACTGATTGTCGTTGACCCCATAAAGAGATATTCAAATTCAGGAACAGGCCGTGCCTACGGGGCTGAACTCTACGCAAAGTTTCTTTTGAATTCAGGAAGAAACCAATGGAGAGGTTCTCTTGCCTATACTCTTTCCAAGAGTACACGGACATCTCCATCTGACGGAAGCTATTTGTTCGATTATGACCAGACCAATATCGTAAGCAGTGTCCTCAGTGTCAAGACCCCAAGCTTGTGGCAATTCGGGTTTCGCTTGCGCTATGTTACTGGTAACCCCACAACTCCCGTTGTCGGCTCTTTCTTTGATGCAGACAATGATAATTATGTCCCCCAATACGGGCCAAAAAATTCCTCGCGTCTTCCGGATTTTTTTCAACTCGATTTTCGTTTTGACAAGCGATTTGTCTACACGTTTTGGATCATGAATCTTTATCTCGATATACAAAATGTGACGAATTACAAAAATGTTGAAAGTGTTTCGTACAATTATAATTATACAACAAGTACTTATGTAACAGGGCTTCCACTGATTCCAAGTTTAGGGATAAAGGCAGAGTTTTAAATGAAAAATTATCTTCTTGTTTTTTGGTTAAGCGTCTTGAGTGTCACCCTCGGCTGTGGAGGTAGGTCCCCGTCCACTTATACAACGATCAATTCTCTGCGCATTCTCGATTTGAAAGCTTCGCCTCCTGAAGTTTCACCAGGTGACCCTATACCTACAGTTTCGGCGTTAGTGTTAGATCCCCAGGGTAACGGCAGAACAATTAATTACATCTGGGTGGGTTGCACGGAACTCCAAACTTCAGATCCCACTCATTTCGTCTGCAACAATACGCCCGATAGAATTCCCTTAGGAGCTGGCATCACATCCAATGCAGGAGTCGGCGTGATTCCCACTGCCATATTGAATGGAATCTCACCTCTCCAAGCCTACAATGGGGTAAACTATATTATTTCACTAACGGTGACAGCCGGCAACGAAACGGTCAGTTCGTTTAAAAGAATTGTGGTGACAACACCCACAAAAACTCCAAAAAATAGCAATCCAGTGCTGACATCTTTTAACCGTAACAACGCTATTCACCTTGGGACTCGGAGGAGTCCAAACGTTAATAAAATTTTGAGAAAAAGT
>Ga0207116_10356_pt1 | contig 10654 bp, 9 predicted proteins | sample Alteio_BWMinHeat_44_FD_153550 | JGI IMG/M metagenome (GOLD analysis project Ga0207116, IMG submission 153550) | Enriched cells from forest soil in Barre Woods Harvard Forest LTER site, Petersham, Massachusetts, United States -... | ecosystem: Environmental > Terrestrial > Soil > Temperate forest >... | reverse complement strand
TGGACTACCTGCCGGGTCTCTCTGTGGAAGAAAAACAGAACCGGCTGATGAAAATGAGCTATGCCGACTTCCTGACGAAGATCGTGAAAGTGCATCAGGATGTACTGCCGTTCTTTCAAAAGAAAACGCACGATCTTTTCTGCGTTGGCATCGAGGCAGTGCCAGCTCTGTTCTGCTACACGGAGGGCGACGACTACGATGAGTTTGGATACCCCGGCTTTGAGGGTTTGAAGCTGGGCCGAAGCCAAGGGCGCGGGAACGACGTGAAACCCGACCCATATATTTTTCACTTTCCGGACGGCAATGCTTCGATCGCGCGGCTGCTGGTTCGTTCGTTGATTCCGGAGGCAATTCCGGGACACACGATGGAAGACGTGGTAACCGCGAGGGTGGACTATAGCAAGCTGGATATGGCGTCTTCCCAATCAGCGGCGAAGACGCACATTCGGTTGAACACCACGGTGGTGCAGGTGCGTCATGTGGGCGATGCGAAAACAGCGAAGGAAGTAGAAGTCGCCTACATGCGGGGCGAAAAGCTGTGTTCGGTAACGGCGAAAGCTTGCGTGCTGGCCTGCTACAACGGGATGATTCCCTATCTCTGCCCCGAACTGCCGGAGGAGCAGCGGGATGCTCTAGCGTTGCTGGTAAAAAGTCCATTGGTGTATACGCACGTGGCGATCCGCAACTGGACAGCGTTCCAGAAGCTGGGCGTATTCCAGATTGATGCGCCGGGCAGCTACCATAACTATGTTGCGCTGGATTTCCCGGTGAGCCTGGGAGACTACAAATTCCCCAGCAAGCCCGAGGAGCCGGCCGTGCTATTTATGCTGCGGACTCCGTGCAAACCAGGGTTGCCACAACGAGACCAGAATCGCGCGGGGCGGATGGAACTGCTGCGCACACCGTTTCCAACTTTCGAACGCAACATTCGCGAGCAGCTGGGGCGCATGTTGGGGGCGGCGGGATTTGACCCGGCGCGGGACATCGAAGGCATCACTGTAAACCGCTGGGCGCACGGCTATGCCTTTCACGACAATCCGCTGTTCGATCCCGACTGGTCCGAAAATGAAAAGCCCTGGGTGCTGGGACGGAAGCAGTTTGGCCGGATTGCGGTCGCCAATTCGGATGCCGGGGGCTCGGCCTACACAGACGCAGCGATTGACCAGGCGTACCGGGCGGTGGGTGAGATTGTCAGGAATTAGCCAAGTTCAGTCTGGATTTTTGGATTAACACCCGAGCGGACGCCAGTCCGCGAGGAAGACTTCGTCGCGGATTCCACGAAGCTGCCTCAGACGAGATGCCCGCCTTAGTGAATCGTCTTGGTCTTGCGCGACATGTAGTCCATCAGCAGATACTGTCCCAGGGTGTAGGGTGTGGTGAAGTAGGCTTTGCCGCGGCACATCTCCGTGACTTTCTGCACGAATTGCACCAGGCCGTAATCTGACGCCAGCATGAAAGTGTTGATCAGGATGCCGGCGCGCTTGCACTTCGAAACTTCTTCCAGCGTTTGGCTGACCACCAGAGGGTCGAGCCCGAAGGCATTCTTGTAAATGCGTCCATCCTCGAGCGTGAGCGCCGAGGGCTTGCCGTCGGTGATCATCACAATCTGCTTCATGTCTTTTCTCTGACGCTGCAGAATGCGCTGCGCCAGCCGGAGTCCCTCGCGCGTATTGGTGTAGTACGGTCCCACTTTCACGCGAGCCAACTGCGAGAGCGGCACTTCTTCCGCTGAGTCATGAAAAAGAATCAGCGAAAGCGAATCGCCCGGGTACTGTGTCCGGATCAAGTGCGACAGCGCCATGGCGACCTTTTTGGCCGGTGTGAAGCGGTCTTCGCCATAAAGAATCATGGAGTGCGAGCAGTCGAGCATGAGGACGGTCGCGCACGAGGACTGGTATTCGCACTGATGCACCTGGAGATCGGAATATTCGATGTTCAGTGGCAGTTTCAGGCCTTCGCGCTGGATGGCGCTGGAAAGCGTCGCGGTGATGTCGAGGTTGAGAGTATCGCCGAATTCGTAACGCCGAGAGGCGCCACTGGCTTCAATGCCCGTCGCCAAATCGCGAGTGTCGTGCCGTCCGAAGCTGGATTTTCCCAATGATCCCATCAGATCGCGTAGTGTCTTAAAGCCGAGGAAGTCGAGACTCTTATCAGTGATCTCGAACTTGGCCTGTGGCTGAGCTTCGCCGACTTGTCCACCCGTGCTCGCCTGGCGCGAGGGATCATGAGGTTGGTCGATGCTGATGTAATCTTCCTGCTGCATGCGTTCGATCAAGTGCTCAATTAGTTCATCCAGGGTGCCATCCATTTGCATCTGTTGCAGGCGCTCGCGCATTTCCTCGTCCAGAAAATTACCATCGAGCAATGCCTGTTCCAGCGCGCGGCGCAAGTCGTCGAGTGTCTGTTCACCGTCGAGAAAGTCGCTATAGATATAGTTCTGGAAACCACTCTGCAGCAGGTAGTCTGAGAGAGCGCTGAGTAGATCCTCCATGCTCATTTCGCCGGCGGGATCCGGAACGTACTTGCTGTAGCGAATGCGCTTCATAAATTCGGCGTCAGGTGTCGGGTCTCAGGTCTCAGGAAACACAGGGGACGGCTCAAACCTCGTTGCATTTGTCACCTCAGACCTGTCACCTGAGACCTAGTTGTACGGCCTTCTGCCGCGAAACGGCGGTTCCTCACGTTCGAACGGTTTCTCAGCCTGCTTTGGAAGTTTTTCTCCTGCTGTGAACACGCGCTCCTCATTACGCCCGATGCGTTTGTGCGCATGCAGACCTTCCAGTACGAACTCCGCCGCGGACACCTGCAGTTCCGGACTATCTTTCGGGCCGACGGTCAACTTGCCCAACTTATCCATCAGGCCCTGGATGGCGCGCAGGGATTGCAGGGCCTCAGCCGCGCCCGCGGTATCGGCCATTTGGATTTCTCCGCCCAGATCGAACCACTGCACGATCTGCTGCGTATTCACGCCGTTGAAATAGCCGTCGTAAGTCTTGGCAATCGCGGTACGTATTAGCTCTCGGCTCACGTGGTCCGCGCCCTTCATCTCGCCTTCATACTCCAGTTCAAGCTTGCCTGTGATGGCGGGCAAAGCGGCATACACATCGCCAATGCGAGGCACAACCAGCTTCTCGTCATGCCGGATGGCACGACGCTCCGCGTTGGAGATGACGTTCTCAATGCACGAAATCGGCAGGCGTTGACTCACGCCGGAACGCTTGTCGACCTTCTTGTCCTCGCGCGCCGCGAAGGCGATGCGCTCGATGACCTCCTGCACAAATTTGGGAACATGCAGCTTGTATCCGTCGCGCTGCGTCCAGGCCTCTTGCACCGTGATGGCAATGCCTTCTTCCACCGTGGCTGGATAGTGGGTGCGAATTTCCGAACCAATGCGGTCTTTTAGCGGCGTGATGATCTTGCCCCTCGCCGTGTAGTCCTCCGGATTGGCGCTGAACACGAGGGCGACGTCGAGCGGCAGACGAATGGGGTACCCCTTAATCTGCACATCGCCTTCCTGCATGATGTTGAATAGACCCACCTGAATTTTTCCCGCCAGGTCAGGCAACTCGTTGATGGCGAAGATGCCACGATTCGCCCGTGGAAGCAGGCCGTAGTGAACCGTCAGATCGCTGCTGAGTTGATGACCGCCCCGCGCAGCCTTGATCGGATCAATGTCTCCGATAAGGTCGGCAATGGTGACGTCGGGCGTGGCCAACTTTTCAACGTACCGTTCTTCCGGAGAAAGATACGCGATCGGTGTCTCGTCACCCTGCTCCGCCACGTCTTCGCGGCATCGGCGGCAAATTGGCGAATAGGGATTGTCGTGGATCTCGCAGCCGGCAATGTAGGGAATCTGCGGATCGAGTAGCGTGGTCAGTGCGCGCAGGATTCGGCTTTTCGCCTGCCCGCGTAATCCCAGCAGTATGAAATTATGACGGGAGAGAATGGCATTCACGATCTGCGGCACCACCGTGTCGTCGTAGCCGACAATACCAGGGAAGACGGTTCCACCGCAGCGCAATTTCGCCATCAGGTTGTCGCGCAACTCGTCCTTCACGCGGCGGGATTGCAAACGTTTTTCGGAAAGTGGGCTCTGGCGCAATTCGCCGAGCGTGCGCGGGAAACTCATGACGCAAAACCCCCAAGGGGAAACTGCTTAATGAGACTGATTATACGCCCGCTCCAGTCACGAACTGTTTTCCGAGGCGCATGACAAGTTCAAGTATTGAGCGGAAGAAGGTCTGGCCACATTCACATTGCATGGCCGTTGCCACCAGCCTTCTGGCGCACGTGTACGCTCCGTCGCAGTTTAGGCAGAATAGCTTCGAAATAGGAGATTACGGCCTGTATGCGTTCGGCTTCCGACTTCATGCCCAACAAAGTCTGCTTGAAATCGGGATCGAGCGGAAGTGAACCCGCGAGATGAAAAGAAAGTTGGGAGCCTTCCACCTCCGACAATTTCTCTGGTTCCGCGCCGGCCAAGGTCATAATCTCTCCGTGCAGCTTCTGCGCCTGCGCGAGTTCGTCGGCAGTGGCTTTGCCGGGTTCGTCCCTAAGATAGAGAACTTCGGCCTGTAGAAATGACCGGTCCTGGTTGACCTGCATCACTTCGAAGCGCTCGCGCCCCTCTGTCACAATGTCCATCCGCCCATCGGGATATTTCTTGGTCACGGTGAGGATTTCCGCCGTACAGCCAATCTCAGCAACTCCTTCATCTTTGGCCCGCACCACTCCAAAACGCTTTTCCTGTGACAGGCACTCCGACACCATCTCACGATAGCGTGGTTCGAAAATATGCAAGGGCAAAGGGGTGCCTGGGAGCAAAACCACGTCCAGCGGAAAGAGCGGCAAGAGCGTGCTCATGAAACCTTCGTGAATATCAGGGAAGAAAGAGCATTCAATTCCTCGATTGTACCGCAGCGCTTGACTTGACAAGCCCAGGACGATACAAGCTCCCCATGGCTTCTGAGAAGATCGAAGCTTCAGGGAAAGTGGTCGTTGTCACCGGCGCCTCCATGGGCATTGGCGAAGCGATAGCAAGAGTTTTTGCGGATCGCGGGGCGCGAGTCGTGCTGCTGTCGCGTGATGCAGGACGCGCTGAGGCCGCCTGCAACCGCCTCGGTCATCCCGACCGCACGCTTGGACTTTCCTGCGATGTGCGTAACCGCGAGGAGATTGATCGCGTTGTGAGTCTTACGCTGCACCACTTTGGCCGCATCGATCTCTGGATCAATAACGCCGGCCGCGGAATGCGAGATTCGATCGCCCAGATGGATATGACTGCGTGCCGCGATACGTTCGATATCAATTTCTTCGGTACAGTTGCTGCCATGCAAGCAGTGATCCCGGTCATGAAGCAGCAAGGCTCGGGGACGATAGTGAACATTTCAAGCGTCGCTGGACATATTGCGGTGCCATTTATGGGGATCTACTGCGCAACGAAGTTTGCCATGAATGCGATCAGCAACGCCGCACGGGTGGAGTTGAAGCATGCAGGCATCCACGTGATGACCGTGTGCCCAGGTTACGTGCGTACCGATTTTGGCGCCAACGCCATCAAGGGCAGGGAACTCAAGCAAGTGCGCCCTGGGGCAGTTCGTGGAATCACCGCAGAGCGCGTAGCGCGAGCTGTGCTGCGTGGTTATCGAAAGCAAAAGCGTGAGGTCATCGTGCCCTGGACAATGCATCCCGTCGTCAAGATTTATCAGTTGTTCCCAGGGTTGGTGGAGTGGGCGATGGCCAGGATGGCGCGGACCACGTGAACAATTTGCTAAGGGAATCACAGTCCGCAGTCTGAAGGCTATCCCATTTCTTCTAACATAGCAGTCATTTCCGATTGCGCATGAGTGTTGCCGGTGCGTCTCGCCGAAGAGATCCCGTCTACCAGCATCCTCTTGGCTTCGTCGATGCGCCTGGCGCTCACCAGGGTCTGGGCCGCCATGTGATAGGCGGCGGTGTAGTCGGGATGACTGGCGAGTAGCTGCGCGAACTCTTGCAGTGCACGCTCAACTTCGCCGCTCTTCGAATATTCCATCGCGAGGCCATAGCGGGCAAAGGCGTCGGTAGGATTCTGCGAGAGGATCTCGCTCAGCATTGCAATACGATCCATGTACAACAGATTACTACGGACCGTACATGGTTGTGGCTCAGGATGGTGACTCGTGGCATTTGTTGCGCTACTAGTAAGCTTCTCGCGCCATGAGTAAAATGGCCCATCACTCAACAGGAGCCCAGGTTTGGCCTGCCCGTTTTTCATGCCGGTGCGGAAGTCGGAAGATGGTGTCTGGCAACACCCTTCCCGTCTGCCTTTAGGGTGTGGATGGACCGGTTTTTGCTGCGCTCCGGGTCACGAGGGTGTCCAACCCACCGATGAGGAACTGAGATCCTTTTGCAACCTGGGCTACGCCACGAACTGCCCTCGATTGCCCAAAGAGCGTCCTTGCGACGCGGTGCGTTTCGGAGTCGCACGCGATACAGGATCACAACTACTCCTGCTGTTCGTGTGTGAAGCTGGCCATCTTCCCACAACCCATGGAACACTGGAATACGACCTATCGTCGGGACGGTGGATACTGTCCCATGCCGATCCACAAATTCAGAAAATGGCGGAGTGCTATCTAGAATCATATTTACTGCGTCGCATCCCGTCGCCCCAGGCGGGATCCTGTCCAAAGGAAACTCATGACTCGTCAACCTATGAAGCAAAGTGATGATCTGATGATGGCCCGTCCGGTTCGGGATTCGCAGTCCGAGATGGCCGAGATCGTTCTTCCCAACGATGCCAATCCTCTGGGCGCCCTGCTAGGCGGACGCCTTATGCATTGGATCGATCTTGCCGGCGCCATGGCCGCGCATCGCCACAGCCGCAACTACGTGGTTACTGCCGCCATCGACCATTTGGACTTCTGGGTTCCCGTGCACATCGGTGACCTGGTCATCCTGCGTTCCAGCGTCAATCGCGTGTTCCACACTTCCATGGAAGTCGGAGTAAAAATTTGGGTAGAGAACTATCTGCTCGACAGTTGCCAGCATGTCAGCTCGGCCTACCTGACATTTGTCGCCATTGACGGAGCGGGACGCCATTTGAAGGTACCAGCCATCATTCCAGAAACTGACGAGCAGAGACGTCGCTACGAAGATGCCGGCCGCCGCCGTGAAATCCGTCGCGATGAACTCGACCGGCGCCGCAACAAACTGAGTTAGCAATTTGCGAAGTTGTGAGCTGGGTCATATCCTGATTTGCTTTTCCGCTCGCAGGCATTGTTAGTTGCTGAGATGAATCGGATTTCATAATGGATAGCGCGCTGCTGATTCATCGTCTGCATTTCGCGTTCACAATAACCTTCCATTATTTATTTCCCCAACTCACCATGGGACTAGCGCCGCTGATTGTGGTGCTCAAGACCCTTGCTCTGCGCCGCCACGGTGAGATTTACAACCAGGCGGCCCGATTCTGGGCAAGCATCTTTGGCATCAACTTCGTGTTGGGCGTGGTGACGGGTATTCCGATGGAATTTCAGTTCGGCACCAACTGGTCCCACTTCTCTCGTTTTGCCGGAGGCGTGATCGGCCAGACCCTGGCTATGGAAGGCATGTTCGCCTTTTTTCTCGAGTCGGCGTTCCTGGGCCTTTTCCTCTACGGAGAAAAGCGGCTTACTCCTCGCGCCCATTTGTGGTCGGCGGTCGCGGTATTTCTCGGGTCATGGCTGTCCGGGTACTTCATTATCGCGACCGATGCCTGGATGCAATATCCGGTGGGTTACGAGCGCGCCGCCGATGGATCAATTCAACTCGGCAGTTTTTGGAAGCTGGTTCTGAATCCCTGGGCCGGATGGCAGTATGCGCACAACATGAGCGGCGCCGCCATCACCGGCGCGTTTGTGATGGCCTCCATTGGAGCGTTTTACCTGCTATGGGGCAAGTACGAGGAGTACGGACGAATATTCGTAAAAGTGGGCGTGGTGGCCGGTTGCTTGTTCAGCGTCTTACAGGTGTTCCCGACCGGAGACCAGCAAGGGCAAATGGTGTTTCGTCATCAACCGCCAACCCTGGCGGCCATGGAAGGTCTCTTCACTGAGCAAGCGGGTGCACCGATTGTTCTCATCGGCCAACCCAACGTGGATGAAGGAAGAATCGACAATCCTGTCATCATTCCTGGTGCGCTGGGCTTTTTGACTTATCGCCGCTGGGGAGCGCGAATGCAAGGCCTGGACGCGTTTCCCCCCGAATTTCGGCCCCAAAACATCACGCTTCTCTATTACAGCTATCACATTATGGTAGGGCTGGGGACCATTTTCATTGCCATCATGATGCTGTCCGCTTTGCTGCTGTGGCGAGGGAAGCTGTTTCAAGCGCGCTGGATGCTCTGGATACTTCTGCTGAGCTTGCCATTTCCTTATATTGCCAACACCGCAGGTTGGATGACCGCGGAACTTGGCCGCCAGCCTTGGCTGGTCTACGGCTTAATGCTCACCGCAGATGGTTACTCTAAGACAGTCTCCGCGGGCAACGGCTTGTTCACGCTGCTTGGATTCATGGGAATGTATACCGTTTTGGGAATTCTATTTCTGTTTTTGGTTCGCCGCGAAATCGAGCGCGGTCCGGCAGCGGAAGCGGTGGGCCACTAAAAGAGCGCTTAGCACCTGAGGTTACTAGCTGTCATGGCAACTCTCTGGTTCGTCATCATTGCGATCATGCTGACTGTTTACGTTGTCCTTGATGGCTTTGATCTGGGAGCCGGCGTGATTTATCTCATTGTGGCGAAAACCCGCGACGAGCGCCGCTTGGTGCTGCGCTCCATTGGGCCGGTATGGGATGGAAACGAAGTCTGGCTCGTGGCGGCAGCAGGCACGTTGTATTTTGCCTTTCCTCAACTCTATGCTTCGAGCTTCAGCGGCTTCTACCTCCCGCTCATGATGGTGTTGTGGTTGCTGATGCTGCGCGCGATTGGTATCGAATTTCGCGCCCACATCGACAATCGTGTGTGGCAGGGTTTCTTTGATGTCGTTTTCTCTGTGTCCAGTGCGCTGCTCGCCATATTCTTCGGCGCCGCGCTCGGTAATGTGGTGCGCGGTGTGCCTCTTGATCATGAGGGCTATTTTTTCGAGCCGCTGTGGACCAACTTCAAGCCCGGACCGCACCCGGGAATTCTGGATTGGTACACAATTCTCATCGGTGTGCTCGCATTGGTGACCCTCACAGTGCATGGCGCGCTTTACGTTGCCCTCAAAACAGAAAATGACTTGAGCCGGAGGGCCCGTGATATTGCCGTCATGCTCTGGCCGGTTCAGCTTCTGCTGACCTGCCTCAGCCTGATAGCCACTTATTTCGTTCGGCCGCACGTGATGACAAATTACGGCGTACATCCTATCGGCGTGCTCATACCCATGGTCGTTGTCGGTAGTCTGGCAGTAATGGCTTGGGCAAATCGACAGGGGCGAGCGCAAGAACAAAGGCAAAGCAAAAAAGAGAAGCTGGCCTTCCTGGGGTCAACCTTGTACATCATGGGTATGCTGGTGGGAGTCGCCTTCGCGCTCTATCCGGTGCTGCTGCCAGCCAGTACCGAGCCCGTGTACAGTCTCACTATCAACAACTCCGCCGCTGGACATCACGGCCTGGTCGTGGGTTTTATTTGGTGGATCATCGGAACCGTGCTGACCCTCGGATATTTCGTGTTCGTCTACCGTATGTTCCGCGGCAAAGTGCGGTTGGAGGGGGAAGGATACTGAAAGCCTTCATCGTCTTCGTCTAGACTATCCAGTCTGTACTATCGCCCTGTATGAACCCTCGTCTTGAAGGCAAGATTGCCATGGTCACCGGCGCGGGCAGCGGCATCGGATGCGCCTGCGCTCTCGCTTTGGCACGCGAGGGCGCTCGAGTCGCGCTCGTCGGCCGTCGCAAAGATCGCCTTGAAGCTGTCGCCCGCGAAATCGGGACCAATGCCCTGGTTGTAGCCGCCGATGTCTCGAAGAAACCCGACATTGACCGCATGGTCGAGCAGACCGTGTCAAGTTTTGGCGGGCTGAACGTCCTTGTCAACAATGCCGGAGTCCTTCACGCCGGAACCGTGGAGCAGGTCACGGAGCAGCAGTGGGATGAAACCTTCAATGTGAACGTCCGGGGAGTCTGGCTGCTATCCCGCGCCGTGCTCCCGCATCTGCGCAAGGCTGGCGGCGGATCGATTATCAACATCGCGTCGGTGCTGGGCATCAACGGGGTCCGCAATCGGGCTTGCTATGCGCCCTCGAAAGGTGCTGTGGTACTCCTAACCAAATGCATGGCCATCGACCAGGGCCACGAAAACATCCGCGTAAACGCCATCTGCCCCGCGTTTGTGGAGACTGACTTAACTGCGGCGGTCCTGCGCACGGCCCCAGATCCAGAGGCCATGCGGCGAGAGAGAATTAGCGCACATCCCATCGGCCGCTTAGGCCAGCCCGACGATATTGCGGGAATGGCGGTCTACTTGGCCAGCGACGAATCTTCCTGGGTCACGGGGGCGGTGTTTCCCGTGGACGGTGGATATCTGGCGGTTTAGACCCAGCAGTCATCAATCGCCACAGCGCCATCCAGCCCTCTGCTGCCTTGTATAATCGATACATCGGCCGTTCCTAGCCGGCCGATCTGGAAGGTGATCCCTTGAGTTCCCCCATGC
>Ga0207116_10295_pt1 | contig 10675 bp, 7 predicted proteins | sample Alteio_BWMinHeat_44_FD_153550 | JGI IMG/M metagenome (GOLD analysis project Ga0207116, IMG submission 153550) | Enriched cells from forest soil in Barre Woods Harvard Forest LTER site, Petersham, Massachusetts, United States -... | ecosystem: Environmental > Terrestrial > Soil > Temperate forest >... | reverse complement strand
ACCGGGAGCGATCTCCCGGCTGGCCGGCACAAACTCCTGGTTGGCGCCGTGAAAGCGGTCGCCGGGCTTGTAATCGTCCATCGAGTTCACGGCGCCGCCGAAGTACAGCTGCTCCGGTGGCATTCCGGCCAAAGATTCCTTCGTGTCATGGGAGAATGTATAGTGCATGGGCGCGCCCAATGCGGGATCGGCGGGGAGATACGCTTTCACCGCGGGCTTGACCTTTAACATGTAGTCGAAGCCAGAAATGTGGTCGTAGTGACGGTGCGAGAGCACGGCGATATCCACCTGGTTGAGGTCCACGCCCAGGGCTTTGACGTTGTGCTCGAACTTATCGGCGTTATTGCCGGTGTCAAACAGGATAGTCTTACCGTTGTAATGGACGAGAGCGGAAAAGCCCCAGTCGAGAATCGTGCCTCGCTTCTGGTAGCCGAAGGCGTCGTAGAGATTCAGAATAGAGTTCTGGCCGGGGGTGGGTAGCTGGCCGGCTAGATTCTGCGCCATCAACAAGAACGGGAGACAGGCGAGCAACAGGGCGACCGCTCGCGAGATATTTCTCATAAGCGACCTCCGCAAACAATCGCTCCAATTCTATCAGCGGATTGGACGAGGGCGACCCGAAGCCTTGGCGATTGTTGCCGAGTGACGTTAGGACTCTATCGGAACTGCTCCGCAGAGATGGTGTGAAGAGTAGAGGCTAAAGAGCTGTGTGGAGCAGTTCGGATAGAGCGTGAGAAGGAAGGTGCTGGTGCGGTCGGGGCAGGATGTTTCGGTCTATGGGTTTTCAATGGCTTGTAGAGTCGAGATGGTTGGAGAAGGAACCGATCGCTGCGGAATCGGGAAGAGGAAAGCATGCAGGAGCCAGGCATACAACGTGAATCGGTGACGGTGATGGAATCGGCATAACAGCTTTTTTCCCCAGTCCAGGACACACATCCGGTACGCGGGGGAAGAGGCATGCGAGAGTGGCCGGGTTCCGAGGGGGATCAGGATGTGTCATATGCACCTGCAAGCTTGGACTCAGCGAAGAGGAGTTGGGCAGCGGTGAGTCGTTCGATGACGTACATCGGGCCTTGGCAGCGAGGGCACTGCCAGGTGGCGAGCTGGTTCGAGGACGATGCCTCAGGGGCGGCTGCGGCTGGTGAAGAAGAAAACGGGAGAGTGGGAGCAGATGGCCGCGTGTGCGGTTGGCCAACCAGCCAAAGTAGCGAATGCGTGGGAAACCTCTGGGTAATACATGCTGCAGGAAGCGCCGCAGAAACTCCTCGGGAGAGAGTGTCATGATGCGTGGCCGGCTGCGGTGCGCGTAGTCTCTCCAGCGGAAGCTCACTTCGGAATCAGAAACTGAGAGCAGGCGGTGGTTGGAGATGGCCACGCGATGCGTGTAGCGGGCCAGATAGTGAAGTACGTGTTCTGGTCCGCCGAAGGTCGAGCCCAATATACTTTTCGCTGTTCACGAGGGTGCTCCTTTCGTAGGTCATGATGGGAACGATCACAAACCTACTCCCAAAGGGGCGCCCTCTTATAATGCGATTACGACAACAATGATGCCGTGCGTTGCATCGGTTTCAAGATGGAGTGACGCAAATGGGGGTCACGTTCTCACCTGAGACGTTAGATGCATATTTAAGCAACCCTCAATGGAGACAGCGTCCGGCAAACATATTCTGGTAACCACCATTTAGCGAAAAACCATTTACCGCATCTCGCTTTGAACGTGAGCACACTTGCTCAGACGACTGGCGGCCGCTAGTGCTACGGTTGATGTGTCCTAGCCACGACTTGATCTGACATTTCCGATAGAATGCGCCGGCTGGCGCAGAGAGGAGATGTCAGAATGAGCACCGATCAGAAAATCATCAAGCACAAAGTGGGACTGTTGAAGCTGGCTGAGATGCTGGGCAGCGTTTCGCAAGCTTGCAAGATGATGGGCTACTCGCGGGATAGTTTCTATCGTTTCAAGGAGCTTTACGACAAAGGTGGCGAGCTGGCGCTGCAGGAAATCAGCCGCCGCAAGCCCTGTGTAAAGAACCGCATCGAAGAGCACATCGAGAAAGCGATCGTGGAGCTGGCTGTGGAGAAGCCAGCCTACGGCCAGGTGAGGGCAGCCAACGATCTGGCCAAGCGTGGGATGCTGATCTCGCCGGCCGGGGTGCGCTGCGTTTGGCTGCGCCATGATCTAGAAACCTTTCGGAAACGGCTCAAAGCGCTGGAAGCCAAAGCCGCCCAGGAAAATCTGATCCTTACCGAAGATCAGGTGCGGACCCTGGAGCGAGCGCGGGAAGAGAAACAAGCCCACGGGGAGATCGAGACCGAACACCCAGGTTATCTCGGCGCCCAGGATACTTACTACGTGGGCACGATCAAGAGCATCGGTCGCATCTACCAGCAAACCTTTCTGGACACCTATTCGAAGCTGGCGTTCGTGAAGCTCTACGATCGCAAGAATGCGCTGGTGGCGGCGGATCTGCTGAATGATCGGGTGCTGCCGCTCTTAGAGGAACAGAACGTGCCGCTGCTGCGCGTGCTGACCGACCGGGGTACGGAGTACTGCGGCAACCGGGAATGCCACGAGTATCAGCTCTACCTGGCCGTGGAGAACATCGACCACTCCCGGACCAAAGCCAAGTCGCCGCAGACCAATGGCATCTGCGAGCGCTTCCATCGCACCTTGCAAGAAGAGTTCTATAGCGTGGCGTTTCGCAAAAAGCTCTATCGCAGCTTGGACGAGCTGCAATCCGATCTGGATGTTTGGCTGGGTGAGTACAATGAAAAACGGGAACATTCCGGCAAGTACTGCTACGGGAAAACACCCTGGCAAACTTTCCTGGAGTCCAAACACTTAGCGCAGGCAAAAATGCTCGACTCTCTGACAGTTGCAGTGTCGTCCGACGTCGAGGGACAGCGCGCGGAGCCGGAGCGGAGCCCTGCGCAGCGAAGCGGAGGCGGAGCGCAAGGAACTGCCGCCTAACATGGGTCTTTGTCAGATCAAGTTCCAGCTAGAACAGTTGATGGGTCTATGTGTGTTCTCAACAAAGGGTTGATATAGCGATTCGAAAGTGGCGTTTCTAATTGGATGAGTAATCATGGATACTTCTGCTCTGGCCCAGTCCGCGTCAGGCCGCTATTCCCGAGTCGCCAGCCCCATCCACACGATTTTGGTTCTCGCCGCGTTGGGCGGTTGGGCGATCTGGCATAAGAGTTTCGCAGATCAATTGAGCGCGGCCGCTACTCCGAACCGGGTGCGCTTTTATATAGTCACCATTTTCTATGAATGGCTTTTGTTCGTTCTGGTAGTGGCAGGCGTGCACCATAGTAGCGCGTCTGTTCTCGTCGTTCTCGGAGATCATTGGCATTCCGTCCGCCAGGTGCTGCGGGATATTGGAATTGCCGCTGGGTTCTGGATCGTTGCGTGGGTGCTCCTTTGGCTATTTGGCTGGCTCCTCCGCATCGCCCCGCTGGGTCGCAATGTGTCCATGCTCCCGCACGGGGGTATCGAAGAATTGACATCATGGATAGCACTCTCCGTTACGGCCGGTATTTGCGAGGAGACGATCTTTCGAGGTTACCTACAACGGCAGTTCATGGCCCTGACTAAGAGTGCTCCCGCAGGCATTCTCCTTTCTGCCGCAACATTCGGCACAGCTCACGCGTACCAGGGCTTAAAGATGGTGATTCTGATCAGCCTGTACGGAACAATGTTCGGAATTCTGGCTTATTGGCGCGGAAGCGTTCGCCCTGGAATGATCGCTCATGCGTGGCAGGATTCATTGAACGGAGTGCTTGCCAGTGTAATGAGGCATTAGAGGTCTGCATATGGCCAGTCACGCGCAGTTAGTTGAGCGGCATTGGAAGTCACTCGGGTTCCGTGTCCAACTTGGCAGCCGGAAAACCAACACATGCCTCCACTTTCCCCGTCCGCATCACAACGTCAGTCCATGCCCTCGGCCCCGAAAATTGGAAGGTGGAGCCGTTTTTCCCGTCGCCACATCCTACACCCTCTTGCGTTGACCTCTCTCCACAGCGTTCCTAACATGGCAGCCCTGAGCCTGCCTACCTTGAGCGGCAGCCATCTCAAACCGCCGCATCGTGGCCGGGCATCCTCACTTACGATAGCATTTTGGAGAAGAACGACAGGACGATGTTAGGGGGGCCCGACGCCCCACCCGGGAGTTCCTTCGCGATCAAGAAAAGGTCCTATTTTCGCTCTCTATAACTTATTGAACTGCAATGCCCCGATCTCGGCGTCCTGACCATCAAAGAAGGAATACCTTTTAGGAGCCATGGTTTCGGGCAGGCAAGGAATTCTCAGTTGGTGTAATTGATTCCATGACAATGTCGGCTCCCTGGACCCGGGTAAACTTTGGTAGTGCCAACCAACCAAGAAGGCTCGGGGAGAAAAGGAGCCGATATGTTGATTATAGGACTGGATTACCACCCGGGCTTCCAACAAATTGCGTATGTAGATACCGAAACCGGAGAACTGCAAGAGCGAGCATTGCAACACCGCGAAGAAGCGGAGGGGTTCTACCGCGATCTCGCGGCCCAGGGCATGAAGGTGCGCATAGGCATGGAAGCCAGTGGGCATGCGCGCTGGTTCGAGCGACTGCTGGCGGAACTGAACATCGAGTTGTGGATCGGAGACGCGACTGAGATCAGCAGGAAGCGGGAACGCAAGCAGAAGACGGATCGCCAGGATGCACAGCATATTCTGCGCTTGCTGCTGAAGGATGATTTTCCGCGGATCTGGGTACCGAGTTGGGAGAACCGCGATCTCCGGCAACTGCTGTGGCACCGGCACCGCATGGTGCAGGCGCGCACGCGCATGATGAATCAACTGCAGGCGGTGGCCTTGAATGAAGGCCTACGCTATAAGAAGAGATTGTGGCGAGAGGGAGGACGGAAGCAACTGGAGGCATTCCGATTGGCTCCGTGGGCGAGCCGGCGGCGAGAGGATCTGCTGCAGTTGTTGGATCGACTGAACCCGACGATCGCTGAACTGGGTCAGGCGATCGAACAAGAAGTGGAGAAGTGTCCTGCGGCACAGCGTTTGATGACCCATCCCGGAGTGGGTCCGCTGACGGCGCTGGCGTTCGTGCTGATCATCGAGAGAGCGGATCGATTCCAGTCTGGGAAGCAGATCGCGAGTTATCTGGGACTGGTACCGCTGGAGGACTCGAGCGGGAGTCGGCGACGGCTGGGCCATATCACCAAACAAGGCAACTCTCTGTTGCGCTTCTTGTTAGTGGAAGCGGCCCAGGTGACGGTGCGCAGCGATCCGGAATGGCGGAGCAAGTACCACCATCTGATGATGCGCCGGGGCCGGAAGATCGCCAAGGTGGCGATGGCGCGCAGACTGGCAGTTCGGATGTACTGGATGATGCGCAAGGAATCGAATTACGAGCAGTTGAAAAAATTCGGTTCGCACGCGGGACAACCCAGAAATCGCGATGGTGTGCGGTAAAACATCGAGTAATTGAATGGGTATCCCGCTCCCTCTTCGCGGGGGAGTTCGAAGTAGTAATCATGATCGAGATTGCGGACCGAAGAGATGCATGGGTCGGACTGAGTTCCTGACCTGAAACTGATTGCGAACGAGCCTTAGGTTGGTATGGCAGAGCTTCAACCAGAGCGAAATGGCGCGCTCTTCGGAGTGCACGGGTTAGTACGCTCAAAAAGTATTTGACGGGAACGACATTGTCAGAGACGCGATTTATCAACAGCTATGTGCCTCGATTTCGTGTGCAGATTAGACGCAAAAAGGAGGCACGCCTGTTGCGTGCCTCTTGTGTGGTTAGTCCGACTACGCTGTTTTTGTGCTCCTCAGCCATGTAGCTACTTAGGAGCGGGGACGTAGCTTAGTTCCGGTTGGAACTTCCACATGCTCCATTCCGTGCTCTCGATCAGCGGCTGCAGCTTGGCTTGAAACGCCTTAAATTCGGCGGCGCTCATTCCTTTTTCGACGCCAAACGATCCATCTAGGTCGGCCCAGCCGTTCAAACCTAAGTAGCTGTGAATTTCATTCGCGGGCGTGCCAAACCGCGCCACAGCAGCTCCGTAATCGGAGGCACCCGACTTCTTAACAGCCGGGACAATCTGATCGCGGAACAGGGCTTTGAGTTCATCCATTTTGCCGGACACTACACGCGTCCGGGCAACGCGCACCATCGGAGGGACATCCTTCGAGCGAATCATCATGTCGGGCTGCATTTCGTCAATCCAGGTCTCAAGGCTGTCGGTCACCGTGTCAAAGCGGGCAAAGAGCCTTGCAATGTCAGCCTCCACGGGCTTCAGCTTCGGATTCTGCTCATCCATCTCCTTCCACTTCGAGGAGTACCAGACGACCGCGTGTTGCCTTGGTCCACTCTGAGACGACCCAGCAGGTCACCGACGCCATCAACATCGACGTCGCCCCCGCCTACAAGACCTTCGCCGCTTTCCTTCGCACCGATTACGCCCCCGAAGGCCGTACCACCCTCGCTGTCACCTCTTTGCCAGACGGCGAGAAGCGCTACCAAAACGACATCTATGGGCGGACCACTATCCACATGACGCCGGACGAGATACACCAACTGGGCCTCCGCGAGGTTGACCGCATCCAGGCCGAGATGACGGTTGTCGCGAAAAAGGAGGGCTTCACCGACCTTGCCTCCTTCCGTGCGTCGCTCAAAACCAATCGCAAATACACTCCGATCTCTTCGCAGCAGATCCTTGATGACTTCCGCCACTACATCGCCCAGATGGAGCCGAAACTCCCGGAGCTTTTCACGCTGCTTCCCAAATCGCCGGTGACCGTCGAAGCGATACCCGCCTTTCAGGCGGCCGCTGCAACCCACTACGTCACTGGCACCCCAGACGGAAAGCGCCCGGGCCGCGTTGTGGTCGCGACCTCCAACTTCGCTGATCGCTCGCTAATCAATGACGAGGCAATCGCCTATCATGAAGGCATTCCCGGACATCACATGCAGCTCTCTGTGCAGCAGCAGCTCACCGGGTTACCCAAATTCCGCCTCCATAATCTCGGCTTCACTGCCTACACTGAAGGTTGGGCCTTGTACGCAGAGCAACTCGGCAAAGAGGTAGGCTTCTACCAAGATCCGGTCTCGGACTACGGTCGCCTCTCCTCCGAACTCTTCCGCGCCGTGCGGTTGGTCGTCGACACTGGAATCCATTCGAAAGGATGGACACGAGATCAAGTTGTAGAGTTCTTCCGCAAGTCGGGTGCTGTGGACGAGCCGACCATTCAGTCCGAGACCGACCGCTACATCGCTTGGCCTGCACAGGCCCTCAGTTACAAGCTCGGCCAGCTCAAGTTCCGCGAACTCCGCGAACGCGCCCAAAAGGAATTGGGTCCCACGTTTGACATCCGCAAATTTCACGACGAGATGCTCGACGGCGGAAGCCTTCCCCTCGATCTTCTGGACGCCCGTGCCGACAAATGGATCGCACAACAAAGGTCAAAGTGAGTGTCTTCAAACAGTATTTCCGGCTCGTCGCGTCCTGATGCGATCCGAGCACGGCGCATTGACTAACCGCAGCTCGGCCCATAACATAATCGCGCCAGAGATAGACCCTTCCAAGTGATCGGCCAAACCATCTCGCACTATCGCATCGTTGAGAAGCTAGGCGGTGGAGGGATGGGTGTGGTCTACAAGGCAGAGGACACGCGCCTGGATCGATTCGTGGCCCTCAAATTCCTGCCCGAAGACGTGGCCCAGAATCAGCAGGCGCTGGAGCGGTTCCGGCGTGAAGCCAAGGCGGCTTCCGCCCTGAATCATCCCAACATCTGCACCATCTACGACATCGGTGAAGAGGACGGCAAGGCGTTTATCGCGATGGAGTATCTCGATGGCCAGACGGTGAAACACACGATCGGTGCTCGCCCGATGGAGTTGGGGACGGTGCTCTCACTGGGAATTGAAATTGCCGATGCGCTTGATGCTGCCCACGGGGCAGGCATCGTCCACCGCGATATCAAGCCAGCCAACATCTTTGTCACAAAACGTGGGCACGCCAAGATCCTCGACTTCGGGCTGGCCAAGGTCATACCCGAGACGCGATCTTCAAGCCAGGTTGCCGCCGACCAAACCGCTGCCATCGTCGAAGTCCAGCATCTCACCAGCCCAGGCACAGCCCTTGGCACCGTCGCTTATATGTCTCCGGAACAGGCCAGCGGGAAGGAAATGGACGCCCGCACCGACTTGTTCTCTTTTGGCGCGGTTCTTTACGAAATGGCCACCGGAACCTTGCCCTTCCGAGGAGATACTTCGGCGTTAATCTTCAAAGCCATTCTGGATCGGGAACCGACGCCGGCTGTTCGCCTGAATCCTGATCTGCCGCCGAAGCTGGAAGACATCATCAACAAGGCGCTAGAAAAGGATCGGAACCTGCGTTACCAGCACGCTGCCGATATGCGTGCGGACCTGCAGCGCCTGAAGCGGGATTCAGAGTCCAGCCACAGAGGCGCGCCGAGCGAGATGGAAGCTGCCTCGCTTGCCAGTTCGAGTACATCGCCCGGCGGCGTGAGCGCGGTTTCGCCAGCGGGCAGCGTCGTGCCTCCTCCCGGGAGTGGTTCAAGCCACGCCGCCCATACCAGCAGTTCGGCGGTTGCCGCTGTCGCGAAAAAACACAAATTTGGAATTGCGGGAGGGGCGATTGCTGCGCTAGTCGTCCTAGCGGCGGCTGGCTTTGGCATTTACTCACTGCTTCATCGCGCTGCGCCTACGCCTTTCCAAAACTTCAGCATCACGCAAGTCACCAACTCCAACAAAGCGGTGGTTACGGCGATATCTCCGGACGGGAAATACGTGCTCACGGTGATAAACGACAACGGCCTGAACAGTTTATGGCTGCGCAACGTCGCTACCGGCAGTGACACGCAAGTGGTGCCGCCTTCGGCTACGATCCCGAGTGTAGCGTTCTCACCTGACGGCAATTACGTTTATTTTCGCAAAGCGGAAAATGGAATCAACAGCGATTTCAGTATTTACCGCGCACCGGTATTGGGAGGCACTCCACAAGTCGTGGCCGTCGACGTGGATAGCGCCGTCACATTTTCTCCCGACGGTCGCCGGATGGCCTACATTCGCGCCAACGATCCCGAGACGGGCAAGTACCGTTTGCTCAAGGCGAACCTGGATGGCAGTGACGAATCGGTACTTTACATTGCGCCCTTACGTTTTCTGGCGCGTTGGCTGGCATGGTCTCCTGACGGCAAGACAATCGCCTACCCCGAAGCCCGACCGGGCAATGCCTTGGGGGGAATCAATTTTTTCGACTTGGCAACCGGCAAAGTACGAACCCTCGCCTTGAACGACGCGATGCCTTGGGAGATGGAGTGGTCGTCGTCTGGCGATGGCCTGTTTGTTACTTACCAACAAAAAGGAGCCAACCTCGGCCGTAAACAGGTCGGCTTCGTCCCCCTTTCGAGCGGCAGGGTGCTTCCCATTTCTCGCGACACCAACAACTATTCGACTTTGACGCTTTCGGCTGACCGCAAGACATTGGCCACGGTTCAACAAAAAGCGGCAAGCAATTTTTATGTGTTGCCTGGCGACGGCAGCAAATCACCGGACGTCAGTCCATTCGTTTCTGACGGAGAGCATGTCCAACACTTCAATTGGACGGTGGATGGCAGCCTGCTCACATCCGATATAGGACGGCTGGTGCGAAGGGATGCGGCCGGCAAGAATCCCGTCCAGCTTATCAGCGATCCAACCGCAGGAATCCTCGGTCTGTCTCCATGCGGCACGCAGTATATTGCTTTGATTTGGGCGTTTCATAGCGGCAGCAATTCCATTGGTATTTGGCGGTTGAATGCGGACGGCTCCCATCCTACAGAATTGACGGGCGGAGATTTGAAGCAGTTTCCTGTCTGTGCTGGCAGTCAGAATTGGGTTTACTACTTTAACGACGTGCAGCACATTTGGCGCGTCCCCTTGGACGGATCCGGCAAACCTGAACCAATTCCCGGCAGTGCCATTCCTCATGCATTCCTGGCGGGCCGGGGGATAGGAGTTTCGCCGGATCAAAAGACCCTCGCCTACCTGATCGAAGTCCTAAATCCTGACGGACAAAGCGGGATTGCGAAGGTTGCATTGCTGGATCTCACAACTCTTACTTCACCACGCTTGTTGAACGCGGATCCACGCATCTCCAGTGGCGTGCAATTTACCCCAGATGGAATAGCAGTCGCATATAACATTCGCGAGAATGGCGTGGATAACATCTGGATTCAGCCACTCGATGGATCTCCCGGCCGCCAGATCACCAAGTTCGATTCGGAGCAAATCCTCTCGTTCCACTGGTCGCCGAATGGCAAGAATCTCGGCATCGTACGCGGCCACACCGATTCCGATGTGGTCCTACTGCAAGAATCAAAGCCCTAGATCCTAATGCCCAGAACATCTCTGTAGAAGCGCACGGAGTTCCGCATACTAGCCACCGTAAGCGTCACAGCAGAAATCCGCTCAACCCTCATGTCTGCCTCCAAGAGAAACGTGTAGTGCGTCCCCGTTTGGCAGAAAACTCGTGTTGCGTGACGTCTCGCAATCAGGCCTGGGGAGCGCCTTGGACTTGTCAGCCAGCGAGACATGGATGGTTAGAACCAGACTCACAGACGGCGTATAGGCGAGGTGAAAGTTATTGATTTGGCGTTTGAAGCTTGAGGAGATAT
>Ga0207116_10354_pt1 | contig 10791 bp, 7 predicted proteins | sample Alteio_BWMinHeat_44_FD_153550 | JGI IMG/M metagenome (GOLD analysis project Ga0207116, IMG submission 153550) | Enriched cells from forest soil in Barre Woods Harvard Forest LTER site, Petersham, Massachusetts, United States -... | ecosystem: Environmental > Terrestrial > Soil > Temperate forest >... | reverse complement strand
GCCGCGGCGTTTGTTCCAGGACCGCAGCCGACGTCGAGGATACTTGTTACCTTCGTCATATCGTTGGCGGCAAGGATCGGCACCATCTTTTGCTGAGAAAATGAGCTTTGCCACCAACGGTAAATGACGGGAGAGGCAAGGAGTGAATCAAACATCGATCACCACAAAACTTGGAAAGGGGGCAAGGCGGGCAGTTTGGGGACTACCGTCTATTTTAACGGATGTGCAGCCCCGCGCCCAGCGTCAAGAGTTTGTCTCCATTGGCCCCTGAGACATTTCGCGGTAATATGGGAAAGTATCGCCTATTCGCCCGCTTCCGGAGCTTACTCGCCTCATCACCTGGATCACGATGCATGAGCTGCCAGACTGACGTAACCGTTAGGCCAAGGTACGCTTTTGCTATCGCCATGTTGACCTTGGCCATTGCCGTCGTCTACGCGGCACAGTTCGCGTACCTACGGATGATTCCTGATGACGAAGGCATTTTGGCTTATTCTGCGGAACAAGTTCTACGTGGTGGCTGGCCGCATATAGACTACCTGGAGCCCTATACCGGTGGCCAAGCCTTCTTGCATGCAGCGGCGTTCAAGCTCCTGGGCGTCAAGTTGTCAGTCCTGCGGGTGGTAGCGTTGGGCCTCTTCGGCGCATCCCAGTTGGCTTTTTATTACATTTGTCAACGGATCGTCGCTCCCTTGGCAGCGGCGGCTTTGACTTTATTGGCAAACGTTTGGTCTTTTCCAAATTATTCAGCAGCGATGCCGTCATGGTACTGCATTTTCTTGGCGCAGATCGCCCTGGCCTTGGTTCTTCGCCATGTCGACACGGGGAAACAGCGGTGGTTGTGGCTCGGTGGCTTGGCCCTGGGCAGTTCATTCTTATGTAAAATTACCGGACTCTATGCGCTGGCGGCCATCGTATTGGCTCTTTCTGTCACGCCAGGTCAGGACGATGTCCGGACGACCTCACTCTGGCAACGCGTGACCAAGACGATTATCGCGATGATCCCCGTGGCTGCGGTAGCGGTTATCATCTGGACCCACCTGAGCATCATGTATGCCTTTCATTTTCTAGTGCCCTGGATCGTTGTGGCCTGGGTCTATACTTGGGATACCTGGGCTCACAACAATGGCCTCAATTGGCGACGACCGTTGCCTTTCGTCGCCGGTTTTGCCTTGCCGATTCTCGTTTTTATCATCCCGTATGCTATCAAGCATGAATTGGGAAGTTTGCTAGACGGCTGGTTCGTTATTCCACAGCGACGCATTGAGATGGCCTTTTCCACTCTTCAGCCGCTCGTAACACTTTTATGGGCAGCACCCCTGGCGTTGCTGCTCGGCGCTGGTGCCTGCGGCCGCTCCATCAATATAAGGCCACCCTTTTCAATGATCATTGCACTCGCAGTCTGTGCATTGGCGGTCTGGTTTGGCGGTAACGAGGCTGTCTATGGTGCACTTTGGTCAAGCGTCCGGCCTGCCTTTGCGCTCATCTTAATTGCTGGCGGGGTGGCGCTCTTCCGAAGTCATCAAGGTCTGCGAACAGCAGCAGCGTGGGAATTTTTTCTGATAGCTGCGGCAGCAGGCTGCCTGAGTCTCATTCAATATCCATTCTCCATTGGCATCTACTTTTTATACGTGTCGTCCTTGCTCATTTTAGCGATGACCTATCTCTGTCGACTCTTGGATTTCCGCTTGGCCAAGCCCCTTGCCATCCTGGGTTTAGCGGCGGCAGCCTTTGCCGTCATTTACTTAAACACCAGCACTGAACGCACCATCGGCATCGCTTATCATTTTGTCCCACAAACGGCGCCGTTGAGTGGTGATCGCGGCGGTATATGGACAATTCCGCAAATTGCTACACGTTATGAACGACTCGTTCAGCTCATCAATAGAGTGAGCCAACCTGGTGCCCTTGTCTATGCCGGTCCAGACGCACCAGAGGTCAATTTTTTATCCGCAACTCACTCACCAGAGTTTTCGGCGTATGACATCTTTGGCGATGGTCGCCCCTTGCTCGAGCGTTTGAAAGGTTTCTTGGTTACGGAAAATTTACAGGTTGTTGTTTTGAATCTTAGACCTGAGTTCTCACCTGCTCCAACAGATGACGTTATGACTTGGGTGAAGGAGCAATACCAAAACCACGAAACAATTGATCATTTCTTTGTCGCATGGAAAAACCCATGATTTTGATGATCAAACCTCATCATGATCGACGATTCGCGGCCGCCGAGGAGTGCCTCTCATGACTAGCACAAAACCCCTCCTAGCTGTCATTATTCCACTCTACAACGAGGAGTTGGGCGTCGCTCAACTTCTCAGCAGAGTCGAAAACACGTTGGCCTCCCTTGCCGACTATGATTATCAGCTTGTCCTTGTCAATGACGGCAGTCATGACCGGACTTGGGCGCAGATCCAAGCGGCGCAGCAGCGCAACAGGCGCATCGTTGGCATAAATTTGTCCCGCAATTTCGGTCATCAAGCGGCATTGCTTGCGGCTCTCGAACACACGAGCGCCGACCTCTTTGTCATTATGGATGGTGACCTCCAGGACCCCCCCGAAGTCATTCCACGTTTTCTTGAGCAATTTAAGCAAGGCAACGACGTCGTTTACGCCAGGCGGGCGTCGCGCCAGGAAAACGTCCTCTTGCGCCTTTGTTACTCGGTCTTTTATCGGCTCTTGGCCTCTATCTCCGCTGTCCAAATCCCGCGTGACAGCGGCGACTTCGCCTTGATGTCGAACCGGGTGGTCAGGGCTATACTGAGTTCGGCCGAGACGCCCAAGTTCTTGCGTGGTCTACGGGCTTGGACAGGCTTTAAGCAAGTGGGTATCGACGTCGATCGCCCCGAGCGGCACGCCGGTGACTCAAAGTATACGCTCGGTAAACTCATTCGCCTGGCCCTTGATGGCATCTTTTCGTTTTCAGTTCTGCCGTTAAAACTCGTATTTTTGGCAGGATTTGCCGCTATTTTTCTGAGCACTGCTTTTGTTGCCTATGTGATTTACGTGCGGCTGGTCGAAGGCAAAGGCCCATCTGGCTTTGCTGCAACGATCATAGTCATTACCTTTCTCTCCGGCCTACAGATCATCTTTCTCGGGACCATCGGCGAGTATGTTGGACGCATCTTTGAGCAGGGCAAGCGGCGACCACCTTATGTGATTGAGACAATCCTATCCGACAGGATCAACTCGCTGTCAACAACGAGAGAGATCGTCGACATCAAGGTCAGTTAACGAACGACTGGAAGCGCGGGCGGCGATTTAAGACAATTCGGCAACGTGGTTTGCTCACGAGACGTTGGACTTGAGGACAGCTTGTTGCACGAGTACCGCTCAGTTTTATTCGTGAGTTCACTATACCTCGCTTGTCTGGTTTGTTTGGCCGCGTTGCTTGACCAGCACATGCTCATTGATGCCTTTGATACCGGCATTTATTTGCAGGTCGCGCACAATCTCACAGCGCATGGCACCTTTGCGAGTAGTCTGACTGGTGAATCAAATTTTATGGCCCACCATTTTCAGCCGGTCGTGGCGCTTCTGACGGCGCCCTTAGCCTTAGCTTATCGACCGCTGACGCTGCTGGTCCTTGACGCTCTGGCGGTAGCCGTCACCGTTGTTATTTTGCTCAGGAAAAATTCCGCCGTTGGTTTACCGGTGGTGACCTCCACCATTGTCTTGGCGATGCTTTTTCACCCTGCTATTGCCGGACGGATTGACCATAGCTTTTCTCCTGACGCGTTGGCGCTACCCGCCTTCGCCTGGATGGCTTCAAGTCTTGAAGGGGGGCCAAGCCAGTCGCGGATAGGCAGCTGGATGATCGCGATCGTCTGGGCCGGCATCTGTAAAGAGACGTTCTGGATCATCAATGGCGCCGTGCTGTTGGCCGTTTTTCTAAGAACTAGGCGCCTTGGCTGGCTGGTCGGCAGCGCGGCCTGCGCCGTGATTTTCACCTTGCTCTTTGGGTGGTGGATGCCTGCACACACCGATCTGCCCGCCTATTATGGCCTCTCTTACTATTTTACACCTGAAGAATCCCAGAGCTTGGGCTCAGTCCTCAGAGCTTTGCTGGGCAATGTGTTCTCGAGTCGCTCCCTAGTCAGTTGCTTGACGTTAGTATGGATGACGCTGGCTTTGGGGTTCATACGCCCGCGATGGACGTGGATTCCAGCGGGCGTTGCCTTGGGTTTCGTGGTTATCGCTCGCTCTGATTTGGTTCATCATCCGGCTAATCACTATCTATTGCCGGTTCTGCCATTCCTAGCGGTGGCGGCCATGCATAATGCCAAGACCCTGGCGCGCCGCGCTAGTCGTTGGCGAATTGATCACAAGTATGGGATGTTCATGGCTCTCATGCCCTTGGCCTATACTCTGTTCTTTAGCGGCGGCATCATTTATAGTCTTGCCACCATTTCCGGGACTCCGAAACGGGCTTTTCTCCGCCAAGATATCGCTGATTTTTCAAAAAAATTCTTAAGCAACGAAACGTCCTTGATTGTTGATAGCAGTTTGCAACCAGCGCTGTTCAATCATCAGGATTTGACGGTGCTACTCAATTTTTCTGGTAATCCGCGGCTGCTGAATAGTCACGAGCTGAATGCCGCTCACACGCTGCTTACGACGGTGGAGCTGAAGAAGTTGGACGACTGCCACGCGGTGCAAGTCGGAGGCGACGAGCTCCACGTTAATTATGACTTCTTTATTAAGTTATGTGAGAGAGTCAAAAGCGATGGCGAGTTATTGGGTGTCTGGGAGCAAAGCGGTCTTGTCGGCTACCGGCTGGCGCTAAGACCCGCTGGATCGTGACCGACGCCCGTTTGTCCTGTGATCCGACCGATCATTAGAATCGATGTGCCGACCGGCAGCGCGACGGGTAGTGATAACTCGAGTCGCATGAGCCAACGCAAAAGGAGGTCAACGAACTTACTGGATGGTACAAAGCCAGACTTGATCGTTTGACTTCCCTTGATCATCGGTCCCACCAGTTTACGAATGAAGAGTACCGGGATCATCAAAAATCCCCAGGAAGTCATCGACACGAGCTCGATGCCACAAGACGCCAAGAGGGCGCGCAACTCAGCCCGTGAGTAGCGGCGCAGATGACCGGCGACGCGGTCATAGTTGCTATAGAGTATCGGCAATGCGGGGACGTTGATCACAATCAGTCCGCCTGGCCTAGCATGGGCTGCCGCCGCGTTAACAAAGTCGCGCGCGTTATCAATGTGCTCGATGACGTCCATCAAGAATACCGTCGAATAGGCGGCAAGCAGCCCCGGATGCCGATCGAAAATGTTATAGAGAAGCAAGCGGCCACGGCCGCCTTGAGCCATTTTGAGAGCCTTTTCGTTGAGGTCACAGGCGTCGACAGTGAGACCAAAATGAGATTCCATCTGCTGACGGAAACTGCCATTGCCACAACCAATCTCGAGTGACCGGAAAGTTGGCAAGGCTGGTTTCATCGGCAACAGGTTTTGAGTCGCCCGGCCAACAACCGCGAGTCGCCACTCCATCCAAAAGTGATCCGTTCCAGCAAAGTCGTACCATTCGTCGGCCATCGATGTGGGCAGTGGTTTTGACAGATATTCGATGGCTGAAGTCATATTAGGTCCGCATGCGACAAAGGAGAGTCCAAGATGCGGCGCGATTGCCGCTAAGATCCACGGGTTTTTGATTGAGGGTGGCACCCGTCCCACGGAGCAAATCCATGGATGGATGGTGCCAGACTTTAGCCTCGCTTGCCAATGTGGAGTTTGCCTATTGGCAACGGGTCACGTAATCGGGGGCCGGCCATCTGGTCGGTGAGCCGTGAGCGGTAATCGGGCCGGAGTCTGGGAGTCGGAGATCCGGGACGGACAATTCGCGTAGGTCTCGATGGTTTCAAACATTTGCCCTTGCCTCTACTCGCGGCCCCCGATTGCGTCACCCGTTACGCCCATCGCCCTCTAGCTAACAAAGCATTCACCACGCGCCTGCGCCGCCCTTTCCGCTTGCCAAAGCCAAGCTTGATCCAAATGCTCTTCGCGTATAACTGGGCTCTCGCTCAAATCGGCGAGCGTTCTGGCGACACGCACACAGCGAATGACGGACCGACTACTGGCTGATTTGGATAATCGACGGTTCACCAGAGCCGCGAAGTCGACGCCGCTCAGTCCAGAGGCGGCCAGGAGCTGGCAGGCTGGCAAGTCTCGGTTCAGCAAGGCACCTAAGGGGACATTACGCCGCAGCGCGAAGGTTCGCGCCGCCTGCACCCTGGCCATGAGCCGCTTGGTCAACGAGCTGCCATCATGATGAGCCAGACGAAGAAGCAGCTCAGCGTTGGCTGAGTCTGGCTCAGGAACGTTGACATGCAAGTCGATGCGCTCGAGGATGGGACCCGACAATCTCTGCCGATAAGCATGGAGTCTGGCCGAGCTGCAGGTACACGGCTGGCGCGCGCTGCCAGCCCAGCCGCATGCGCAATTATTGCAGGCGGCCACGAACACCACCCGGGACTTCCATATGACCTTGCGATGAGCACGCGCCACGCGGATCTCTCCCGACTCCAGCGGCTCGCGGAGGGCCTCTAAGAGATCGCGACGGAATTCGGGCAACTCATCGAGAAATAGGACCCCGCCATGCGCCAGAGCAAGTTCACCCGCGGTGTCGGGACTACCCATGACAGCGACCGCGCTCGCCTGATGATGAGGAGCGCGGTAGGGAGGTCGCCCAGCAAGGAGGGCGTCAGGCAAACGTTCGGCGCCGGAGCTGTAGATTCGCATCGCTTCGATGTGCTCTTCGTGGGGCAAATTCGGTATGATGCTCGCTAGCCGTGCCGCCAGCATTGATTTGCCGGTCCCTGGGCTACCACGCAGCAGAAGGCTGTGCATACCGGCGCCGACCGTCAAAGCCGCCAGTTCTAGACTAGGCGGCAAAATCATGTCGTCAAAATTCACCTCGGCTGGGGGCAGGTGGCGGCGTTGGGGGCTTCGTCCAGCCCTGACAACAGCCGGGGTTTGGCCATCAAAGATCCAGGCCAAGACATCCCGCAAGGTGCTAAAACTATGAGCTACCAACGGGCGCGCACCGGTCGGACTCAGATCAGCTAGAACGCGCACCTCCTCAAGGTTGCCTGGGGCGATGACCAGTCCCTCGAGGCCACCGGCCATGGCGGCGACAGCGAATGAAACGACGGCCCGCACCGGACGGAGCTCGCCGCCAAGCCCCAGCTCCGCCGCGAACAGCCACCGCTCCGGCGCGACGGTGCGAGGTTGGTCCTTGAGCAACAAAGCCAGACTAACGGCAAGCGGCAAGTCAAAATGGTTGCCGTCCTTCTTGACGTCGGCAGGGGTCAAGCTGACGACCAGCCGCCGCGGCGGAATATGGATGCCTAGACCTTCCAGAGCGGCGCGTGCCCTCTCCTTGCCATCGCGACAAACCTCCGTCGTGTTACCGATCAGTTGCATCCCGGCAAACCCACGCGTGAAGCTGCACTCGATCTGCATGAGACAAGTCGACATGACATCCGCAACGGCGGAGTTGACCAAAGTCGAGCGCCCGGCAGCCTGTGGCGCCGCCGCGGGTTCGTCGACAACAACTCCATCTTTGATCATGCCCTGCGCCTCCGCGATTTTTCCTCGGCCTAAGGTGCCCGCAAGTTGTCACGGAGTAAAACGACCTGGTCAAAATGGGACCGACATCGTGGGCGCCAGGGGCAAGCTGCTCCTACCGCTTGCCGCCAAACCGACCTAGACGCCAATATCTTAATAATTATAGTCTGTTGGTGTCACGCCACCGAACACCGATCCGGATGGCGGCAGCAAAAAAATGCCGGTCGCCCCAGCAATCCTAAATGAGGTAAATAACCAGTGCCCAAGGCAATGCGCGGTTAAGCCTCTGCCGAGCCGCCGACTACGCCCACGAGGAGTTCCTGGTACCGACATGTCGATCAATTTGAACCAATACGAACTAGACCCGTGTCGGCAGGACTTGAGTCGCCGCGTGCACGCAGCTTTGACGGCCCTACTGCCAGAGTCCGCCTCTCTGACATTGACGGCGAACGACATCGGGCACTTGCTGGAGGAGCCCCCAGAGGGCCGGCTGGGCGACTATGCTCTCCCATGCTTTCGCTTTGCCAAGGATCTCCGCCGCAAGCCGCCAGACATAGCCACGGCATTGGCGCAAGCACTGAGCCCCGGCGGCTGGCTCGCCGAAGCGACCGCTGTGGGCGCCTTTTTGAACCTATTCATCGCGAAAAATTGCCTGGCCCGGGCCGTCATCCCAGCGACGCTGAGTGGCGCCGCATTTTGCCAACTCGCCGCGAACCCGAGTAATTCCAGTCAACGGGTGATGATTGAATTTTCGCAGCCCAACACCCATAAAGAGCTTCATGTCGGCCATGGACGCAACGTTTGCCTCGGAAGTAGCCTCGTGCGTCTCTTTCGTTATTGCGGCTACCAAGTTACCGCCGCCAATTATTTTGGCGATGAAGGCACCCACATTGCCACGGAGCTGTCTTACATTCGGCGCCACCAAAAGACCCCTCCAGCAGCCAGGCGCAGCGAGTGGTTCAGCCAGATGTACGTCGAGGCGAAGCGTGAGCTCGCCAGCGCCGATGAGCCGACTCAAGCAAAATTAAACGCCGACATTTCGGCGGTGCATCGCCAGATCGAAAGCAAAACGGGAGAAGTCTACGAGTTTTGGTTGAAGACTCGGCAGTGGTCGCTCGATGAATTCGAGGAAATTTACCGTTGGCTCGACGTGAAATTCGATGTCGCGTTTTACGAGTCAGAGGTCTCCGAAGCGGCGCAAGGCATCGTCGATGAATATGTCGCCAAGGGGATTTTCATTCAAGACGACGGTGCCATTGGTGTCGACCTGAAGCCTTATAAACTGGGCTTTTCCATTTTGCGCAAACGCGATGGCAACACGCTCTACGCCACCAAGGACTTGGCCTTGGCGCGCCTCAAGTTCGAAAAATACAAAATCGACCGCAATATCTATGTCGTCGCCGACGAGCAAAACCACCATTTCAAGCAAGTTTTCAAAGTATTAGAGCTCATGGGATTTCCGCAAGCCAAGCTCTGTGACCATCTCAGCTACGGTATGGTAGTGCTCCCGGAAGGCAAGATGTCATCGCGCGACGGTAACGCTGTCGCGTTCACTCAGCTGCGCGACATGATGCTAGGTAGCCTCAAGAGCGTTCTGGCCAAATACACGGATGATTGGCGCCAAGAGGAGATTCTGACGACGGCGCACCGGCTGGCGGACGGCGCGCTTAAGTACGGCATGATCTCGACGGATCCCACCAGCAAGATCGTTTTTAACCTTGAGGACTGGCTGAGCTTCGAGGGGAACTCGGGTCCTTACCTGATGTATAGCTACAGTCGAACCCTCTCCATCCTGCGCAAGGCAGCTGAACAAGGTTGGCGCCCCGATCCTGATGCCAGCGACGCGCTGACGGAGGATAGCGAACACGCGCTCTTGCGCTACCTCTTTGACTTTAACAACGTCGTGGCTGCCGCCTGCGAAAACTACAAGCCCAGCATGCTGGCCACCCATTTATTTTACATGTGCAAATCGTTTAACCGATTTTATGCCGACGTGTCGGTGCTCAAGGCAGATAGTGACACCCAACGCGCGGCGCGTTTGGCACTCATCCAGGCCTTTGCGGCAACGCTTAAACAAGGCCTGACGCTTTTGGGTATAACGCCTCCGGACCGTATGTGAAAGGTGCCCCGTGAAACAGATCTTGCCGCTTTGGTATCTCCCCGTTTTGGTCACAGCCTTGCCTTTCGTCTTTGGACCGCTTTTGGCAAGGCTGCATGTGATTGCGCCGCTCCATGGGTTTTTATTCTTTGCCGCAGCGGTCGTGCCGGCCGTCGTCACCCTTATCTTAGGGATGTATTTAACCATCAAAGGCCAGCAACCGCGCGGCGCCGTGGCGCTGATCACCGCAGCCTTGCCCCTGATTGCCGTTGCCTCCGGACTGCTGAGAGCTCGCCAGTTTCCGCGGATCAACGATATCAGCACGAACCTTGATAGTCCGCCGGTATTGACCATCGCCGCTCAAGCGCCGGAGAATCAAGGCAAGGACTTAGCCTACCCTCCCGCCTTTAAGAACATCGTCCGGGAGTCATACCCAGGTCTCATCTCGCTCCAACTTGACCTACCCCCCGAAGCGGCCTTTCAGCTTGCTTACAGTGTTGCCCAAAAACATGCGGGCTGGCGCCTCGCACGCGTCGATGCGCCGGCCTTGACTTTGGAAGGTGAGGATACCGGCGGACTCTTTCAATTTACCGACGACTTCGTTATCCGCGTGCTGCCGCTCGACAGTAGCTCCCAGATCGATATGCGTTCACGCTCCCGGGTTGGCCGCGGTGACTTTGGCGCCAATGCCCAAAGGATCGAACAGTTCTTTGCCGAACTCACCGAACAGCGTCGCTCCCCATCCGGGACGAGCGCCCAATAGGCGACGTAATCTCGCTTAACCACAAAGTATATTCGCCCCCCTATCAAGTTCCTCAGGCGCCGTGCCGATAGCATAGGAAACCTCCTTCGGAGTCGACTTTGCGGCGGGAACCAATGACCTTTGTCAAATTCGTAGTCCAATGCAGCTTGGCGCACGCGGCACTCGTAGCGGCCGTCGCCCTTTCGGGCTGCCTACCGAAAAAGGCTGATTCCGAAAACCAGCAAGCCGCTTCATCGCAGCAGGCGAGCGCCACCGGGACCGAAGAGACCCCGGACAAACCGGCACCCATTGCCGGCGCCTATTTGACCGGCGCCTATTTGCCATGCGTGATGGGACCGGCGACCGACGACGGC
>Ga0207116_10353_pt1 | contig 10821 bp, 10 predicted proteins | sample Alteio_BWMinHeat_44_FD_153550 | JGI IMG/M metagenome (GOLD analysis project Ga0207116, IMG submission 153550) | Enriched cells from forest soil in Barre Woods Harvard Forest LTER site, Petersham, Massachusetts, United States -... | ecosystem: Environmental > Terrestrial > Soil > Temperate forest >... | reverse complement strand
GCCATGCGCGGCGTATTGTGCGCGATGCCGAAACGTCCGTGAGCATCGAGCAGGATCATCCCGCCGTGCCCGTTTACCCGATCTTTCAAATAATTGATGGCTTCCGCTGCCACCCACTCCGGCAAACTGCCGGTTGCCACCCGGTCAGCGGCCCACTTGGCCAGCACCAACTTCATAATCGGCTCGCCCCACCCGGTGGTCGACGCAGCGGCAGTCTGGTTGTCGGCATAGCACCCGCATCCGATCAGGGACGAGTCTCCCAGCCGCCCCGGAGCTTTATTGAGCGTACCGCCCGTCGAAGTTGCGGCAGCAATGTTGCCGTCGCCATCCAGAGCCACCGCGCCAACCGTATCGTGAGAAATCGTAGGCGCGAACAGATCAACTTTCGCGTCCGTTGCCCGCGCCTGAAATTCCCGCAGACGTTCGACCTCGCGCGGGATGATCAGATCTTCGTTGCGACAGAGCGGGACGCCATGTTCCGCTGCGAACCGCTCCGCGCCCTCAGCCACAAAGTACACGTGCGGACTATCGCTCAAAATCTTTCGCGCCGCCCGGACCGGATTGCGCAGTCGCTCAACACACCCAACGCCGCCGGCGCGCAAGGTAGCGCCATCCATGATGAGCGCGTCCAGTTGCACTTTGCCGTCGCGATTAAGAAAGCTGCCGCGGCCGGCGTCAAAGATCTCGTCATTTTCCATGATGACGACTGCTTCCTCGACAGCGTCGAGCGCTGTCCCGCCCCGTTCCAGCACGCGCCAGCCCGCAGCCATGGCGTTGCGGACGCCGTTCAGATGGGCTTCGACCATGTCATCGGGAATGGCCCAGGCACCGCCGTGAATTACAAGGACAGGATCGCGCAAGAGAAGGCCTCGGAAGAGTAGCCAAAGTAGGATATCAGGGCAGCAGTTTGATTCTGGCCTTAAGACCTAATCCTAAATCGAAGTGGCTTGAGGGGGACACCGGAAAGCAAAAGCCCGCCATCCGGGGCGTAAAAATAACTTGGAACGATGTCTGCCAAACATCTCAAGAATAGGTCAGCCACTTGTGTTGTCAAGCAGAAATGCAGGGGTCGAGCAGCCGCCGAGGGCAAGGGAGTTGAACCCTAATGGCTGGCTAGTCAGTGGACGTTTGACAGACATCGTCCAGTATCCACTGGCCATACCCGCCAAACGCTGTCTGGACGAAGCGATTGTAATGAGTCGGAGGCTGCAGATTGGCGCGGATCAAAACTATTTCGGATCTTGAATCCAACTTGGGAAAAGTCTTTACGCTGCCTGGCCCGCCTTGTGCGGCACCGCGTCCGCACCCTCCGTCCGTGTATAGGTGTAGCGGATGCGATGGATCACCGTGATCGTGGACAGCACCGCGATCAGCCACAACACGGGTGCCATGCGGTTGAACAGGGCTCCGATGATCACCAGCACTAATCGTTCGGGGCGTTCCATGAAACCCACGCGGCAGGAGCCGATGAGCGATTCGGCGCGGGCGCGGGTATAGCTCACCATGATGGAACTGACCATCACGAACGCAGTCAGCACCACATAGAAAAAACGGTCGCCGCGGGCGAAAAATACCAGCAGTCCAAAGAATTGAGAGGCGTCGCTGTAGCGATCAATGACCGAATCGAAAAAACCGCCGAAGCGGGTCACCTGGTTGCTGGCTCGCGCGACGCGTCCGTCGACCAGATCGAAGAAGCCGGAGCCTATGATGACCAGCCCGGCGTAGCGAAACATGCGCGCCTGGTTGTCGCCGTTGGCATAGCCGAACAGAAAGGCCGCGATGGTATTCACGACCAACCCCAGGAAAGTGAGCACGTTGGGATTGATCTGTGCCAAGGCGAGCCAGCCGACGATGGCGTCGAGCAGAACACCGCAGCCGCGGCCAAAGGCACTAGTCCAGGTCGTGCTCATCGAATTCTCGTCACTGCGCCCTCGACCTCGTCACTTGGCTTCCGTCTGGTCATGGATGGTAGTCAGGTTCAGAATTTCCATCTCGCGGTTGCCGTTGGGGGTAACCACGACGGCGCTCTCTCCGACTTTCTTGTTGAGCAGAGCGCGGCCGATCGGCGAACTGGTTGAGATCTTGCCGGCGGTTACGTCTGACTCTTCGCTGGTGACGAGCTTGTACTCGACTTCCGCATTCTTGGAATTGTCGTAAACTCGAACGGTTGAGCCCAGCCCAACCTTATCCTTGGGGATATTGTCCATATTGATAAGGGCGAGTTCGGCCATGCGCGCACCCAACTGCCGGAGCCGTGCTTTGACGAACTCCTGTCGCTGTTTCGCCATGTGATACTCGGCGTTTTCGCTGAGGTCCCCCAAGGCGGCAGCTTTCTTGATTTCCTTGGGAAGCTCATGGACGAGCTCGTGTTCGAGCACATTCATTTCTTCCTGCAATTTCCGTTTGATCTGCTCAGTCATGTGCTTGAGGATTATAAACCCCGAAGGTCGGACTTCAGACCTCGGACGGCAGACTTTGGACGTCGGGCCTTCCAATCCCAGGCGCGATCACAAACCAGATCTCTGGACGTCCGTGCCACGGGTCGACCGGCCGAAAATCGGGTCCGATGGTCTCGGGGCCGAGGTCTGAAGTGCGATGCCTGGGGTCCGCTTCTAGATTGCCTTTCACTCCCGCTTCGGATAGACTAAAGGTGTGCAGTTCCTCATTTGCCCTGCCCTCGTGGGTGTTCCCTGATGATCAGCGGCGACGGTAATTTCCACATAGGCGATAAGGTCGTCTATCCCAATCATGGCGTTGGAGTTATCGAACAGATCAGCAGCCGGACGATTGGCGAGACTGTGGAAAAGTTCTACCTGCTGAAGATCAAGGCCAACAGCCTGAAGGTTATGGTTCCGTTCCACAACGTGAACACCGTCGGCCTGCGGCGGGTGGTCAAGAACGGCGAAATTCAGAAAATCGTTGATTTTCTTACAGATGGCGAGTGCGACAACAACGCCGACTGGAAATACCGCTTCAAGGAAAACTCGGAGCGGATGCGCACCGGTTCACTGCTCGAAGTGTCAGCCGTCCTCAAGGGCCTGCTCCTGCTGAACCAATCCAAGCCTCTGTCCTTCCGCGAAAAGAAGATGCTCGAACGCGCCCGCTACCTCCTGGTCAGCGAGCTGGCCATGGCCAAGAACTGCGAAGAAATCCTGATCGAAGAAATGCTCTCCAAGGCCCTTTCCAAAAGCAAGCTGCGCTTCCCGGAAGCCTCGGATTTTGTGGCGTAAAGGCAGACCTCGGGCATTAGTCGTCGGACTTCGGCCTTTCCATTCCTGACCACGCCAATATGCGCTACGCCAGGCTTCAGTGTAACGACTGCACCTGCGCTCCCTGCTGCCGGCCTGCCAACCTTGAGTTCGGAGGCAAAGGATCGTGGCAGGTTCATACCGAGACTGGAGAGTGTGGCAGCTTGCTGGAGTGGGTGGTCAGGGTTTACGCTCAAACCGGTAGTTTCCCCAAACTAGAAATCTACGGACTGACTAGCCAGATGAGGCGATCAGCGGTCTCGGTTCCGAGCAATATCGCAGAAGGCAAGGGACGGTCCACGGATCGGGACCGCGCTGTTTTCTTCTGTCACGCCCGAGCCTCCCTTCTCGAGCTTGAGACCCAGATTTCGATTGCTCAGCAACTGGAGTATCTGGTGCCGTCAGTGCCAGAAAAACTGCTGGTGAAATCCGCCCAACGAGGCCGCATGCTAAACGCTCTAATCCAGTCGCTAAAGAATCCAGAGAATTCAGGAAAGCCTACAGCCTGATCGCGCACACGATGAAGCGTACATCTGAGCTTTGAGATTCTGAGGTCCGGAGTCTGAGGTCCGAGGTTCGACACCCGCCTCACTCCCCCATCCACGCCCCGTACGGCTTCAACGATTCAATATGGTCAAAAATGATCTTCATGGCAGCTGTAATAGGGATGGCCAGGACCAGGCCCATGGCCCCCCATAGCCATCCCCAGACCAGCAGGGCTATCGTAACCGCCAACGGATTCAACTGGAGACGGTTGCCCAGGAACTTGGGATAGAGCATGTTGAGCGCGATCAGGTGCAGTCCCAGCACAATCATCACAATTACGACCACGTTTCCTGAGTCCATGTGGCCCATGCTTACGAAAATTGGCGGCGCCATGGCCAGCACCACTCCAAGATAAGGAACCAGGCTCAGAAATCCACTGATGAAACCGATGAAATAGAAGAATGGCAGATTCAGAATCGCGAACGCGATGGTGCTGGCTGTTCCCAGAAACAGGCCAATCAGAAGATTTCCCACCATGAAGCTGCGAATCATCGCGGAAATCAGGCCCAGCGTGACGTACGCCGTGTTCCGGTTCTCCAGGGAGAAAAGCATTACGGTTGCGGAGCGGACATGATGCTGCCAGCTCAGCATGAAATACACCAGGAAAGGCACGAATGAGGCGGCCAGCAGAGCTTGCGAGACCGAGCCGAAGCCGCGCGTCAGGATGTCCTCCCAATTGGTGCTGGGACGGGAGTCTGCAGATTTCGCCGGCCCGCCCGGCTCCGTGTCCCCCAACGCTTCAGCTTGTTGTTGGACGTGCGAAATTTCCTGCCGAATGGTACGCGTGTACTTGGACAGGTCCTGCACAAAAATGATGGCCTGGTTCGAAGAGTAGTAAACCAGTCCGGCAATCAGAGAGAGCAACAGAATCACCGCTACAGCAGCGGCCAGACCGCGGGGCAGATGCAAGCGGATAAACAATTCCATCACCGGCGCGAGGATGAAGGCCAGCAACACCGACACCAGCATCACGGCCAGCACCAGTTCTCCCCAATAACAAAGACCCAGAATCGTGGCGATTCCAATCGCGGTAAATGCCCAGTGCGGCTTTTGCGGCTTGGGCGGGGGCGATACCGGAGCCTGCACCGGAGGTCGGTCGATCCCTGCCTCGTCAATCGCCATAGCGGTATCGTAGCCTAACCGCAAAAATGTGTGTGCGACATATAATCGCGAGGTGCCTTCTCACCAAACCGATGCGTCTATGGCGGGGCGTCCGCCGAGAATTCTGGGCCTGGATGTAGGTTCGAAGAGGATCGGGCTGGCCATTTCCGACCAGCTCGGCATTACCGCACAGGGACTGGAAACGCTTCACCGGCAAAACAAGCGATTCGATTTTGCGCAACTGCAGCAGGTCATCCGCCAGCACCGGGTGGCCGAGATCGTGATCGGCCTGCCCCTGCGTATGAATGGCGCTGAAGGAATACAGGCCGAGAAGATGCAAGCTTTCGCGGAAGAAATCCACCGCCGCTTTCGCTTGCCCGTCCATCTGTGGGACGAGCGCCTTTCCTCGGCCCAAGCCAACCGCCTGCTGCGAGAAACAGATATGTCGATCAAGCGCCGCGGAGAAGTGGTAGATCAAATGGCAGCTGTCCTGATATTGCAGTCCTGGATGGATGCGAGGAGCAGCGGTTAGTCGTTGGTCGATCGTCGTTGTTCGTTGGCCAAAGCCCTCGGTTTCAGATCTCAGTTTCTTCCCTTAACCAACCATCAACGGCCCCATCGCGACAGGCGAAGGACCAACGACGAACGACCACAGACCAAAAACTGCCTCCCAAAGTCCAACGACCACCGACTAACGACCAACGCCTACTCTTCATCTAAACTATCTCTGATTTGCGCAAGTTTGTGATACTCGTGCTGCTCGCCGCCCTCGGAGCTGGCGGTTGGCTGGCGTGGGCGCTGTTGACGCCCGTTACGCCGGAGCGGCAGAAATTCGTGCTGCTGCGGCCGGGCTACTCTACCCGCAGGATCGCGGCTGAACTTGAAGCGGCCGGAGTGATCCGCAGCCGCCTTGGTTTTGTCCTCTGGCATCGCATCCATGGCAAACAATCGCTGAAAGCCGGAGAGTATCTCTTCGACAAAACGGCGAGAACACTGGACATCCACGATCGCCTGGTGCGCGGCGATATTTACGTGCACACAGTAGTGATCCCCGAAGGTTTCACCATGTTCGACATCGCGCAGGCGGTGCAGGACGCGGGCCTGGGGTCAAGGCAGGAATTTCTTGCCGTGGCGCAATCCAACACTGAATTGATTTCAGACCTGGCCCCTGATGCCAAAAGCCTGGAAGGCTACCTGTTCCCCAATACCTATGAATTCACCCGTACCCAGAGCATGAAGGAGATTGCCGCTGCCATGGTGAGGCAGTTCCGCCAGGTCGCGGAGCAGATCGGACTCACCGCTAGCGGACAGGGGACAGACGTCCAGAAGACGGTGACCATGGCGTCCATTATCGAGAAAGAGACGGCCGTTCCTGAGGAGCGGTCCGTCGTGGCCAGCGTTTACTACAACCGGCTGGCACGAAACATTGCACTGCAAGCCGATCCTAGCGTGATCTATGCCGAACTGCTCAATGGGAATTATGCGGGAGCCCTGCATCATTCCGACATGCAGTTCCAGTCCGCTTACAACACCTACACGCATCTCGGACTTCCGCCCGGGCCGATCGGGAACCCCGGCCGCAGCTCGCTCGAAGCAGCCCTGCATCCGGCGCAGACGAACTATTTCTACTTTGTCAGCGACGGTAATGGCCACCATCGTTTTTCCCGTAGTCTCGAGGAACACAACCAGAATGTCGCCAAGCTGCGGCAAGCAGTACAGAGAAGATAAGCATTTTCTAATCTGTGAAATGGGGGCGGGGGCTGATCTGACAACCCCAAACCAGTCAGGACGCCCATTATTCGCATATACTTACCTAATTGGTGAACCGAACTGCCTGTTGAGGAATCCAATTCAGTCTCAATGCATATTTTGTCCCGTCATCGGGCCCTCTTCCTTCTATTGGTTGTCCTGCCGCTGACCGGGTGTCTTTTCCGGTCGCGGCGGGTCGAGAGGCAGATCAGCACCGCGCCGCTGAAGTCCGCTACCCAGGCAGAATTGATCGACTACCTGAACTCCCAGGCCACCAGAATCAAAAGTTTGCAGGCCACGGTGGATATCGACACCTCCGTGGGCGGGGTCAAGAAGGGCCGGGTCACCGATTATCAGCAGATCCGGGGCTACATTCTCCTGCGCAAGCCCGCCATGTTACGGATGATCGGACTGCTGCCCATCGTCCGCAACAAAGCCTTTGACATGGTGAGCGATGGACAGGACTTCAAGCTGTGGATTCCGCCCAAGAACCGCTTCGTAGTCGGTCGCAATGACATCGAGACCCACAGCCTGGATCAGCCCATGGAAAACCTGCGGCCTCAACATATTTACGAAGCCCTGATTTTGCGTGAGGTTGATCCGCAAAATGAAATCGCGGTGATGCAAAACAGCTTCGAAATCGTGACTGACGGCAAACACCACCAGGTGGAACAGGCCGACTACGAAATTGAAGTGATCCGCCGAGGCGATCGTGGCTGGTTCCTCTCCCGCAAGATCATCTTCAGCCGAACCGACCTCCTGCCTCATCGCCAATACGTTTACGATCCGGATGGAAACCTGGCCACCGATTCGCGCTACGAAGGCTACAAAGACTATGATGGCCTGAATTTTCCCTCGCAGATAGAAATCTGGAGGCCGCAGGAAGAGTACGACATCACCCTGACCATTGTGAAGCTGCAACTGAATGAGCCGCTCCCTGACGACAAGTTCGCGCTGGATCAACCGGCCGGCGCCCAAATCGTGCACCTGGACCGGCCCGAGTCCAGCCTGGTGAACCGAGTTGTGACAGAAAAGAAATAGCTGCTGGACGGTGCGATTACCTGGTATTTCGATTGGCTGACGACTGAAGACCGACGACTAGCGACTGGCCCAATGATGAACAAAATGATTGTCGCCAATCTGGTGCACCGGCCCATCCGGTCGCTGATCAGCATTGTGGCCATTGCGCTCGAGGTGACGCTGATCCTACTGATCGTGGGGCTTTCCGTCGGCATGCTGAATGACGCCCGGCAACGCCAGGCCGGAATCGGCGCCGATGTGATCGTGCAGCCGCCCAACACTTCTTTCATGGCGGGTGTAAGCAATGCCCCGATGTCGATCAAAATCGGGGGCGTGCTCGCGCAACTGCCCCACGTCAAAGTGGTTTCACCGGTGATCTGGCAGCTCACCACCACCAAGAACCTCGAGGTGATCTACGGGATTGACCTCAAGACGTTCGAGGCCCTTGTCCCGTTTCACTACCTTCACGGCGGCCCTTTCCAGGGTCCGAACGACTGCTTGGTGGATGACTACTTTGCCCAGTCGCAGCATGTGAAAGTGGGCTCGACTATCGAGATTCTCAATCATCCTTTTCGAGTCGCGGGCATCGTGGAGCATGGCCGGGGAGCGCGCAAGTTTTTACCCATGAGCACCCTGCAGGACCTGATTAGCAGCGAAGGCAAAGCCTCGGTGTTCTACGTAAGGCTGGACGAACCGGGGAACGCCGATGCGGTCGTGCAAGAGGTGAAGAGTGTGCCGGGACTGGAAAGCTATTCGGTGCGCTCCATGCGCGAATACCTTTCCATGATGACCGTCAATAGCTATCCCGGCCTGTCCACCTTCATCAATGTGGTCATTGGGATCTCCGTGGTCATCGGCTTCATCGTTATCTTCCAGGCCATGTACACCGCGGTCATGGAACGTACCCGCGAAATCGGGATCCTGAAATCCATCGGAGCCTCGAAGCTGTACATCGTAAATGTGATCCTGCGAGAGACGGTGCTGCTGGCCGTCGGCGGCATTGTCGTCGGGGTCCTCATCAGCCTGGCAGCGCGTGCCGGAATCAAGTACCATCTACCCACTTTGCCGGTCGTCGTCACCGGCGGATGGATCCTGCGATCCACCGGGATCGCCATCGTCGGCGCCATTTTAGGAGCACTCTACCCCGCCTATAAAGCGGCACAGAAAGATCCCATCGACGCACTTGCCTACGAGTAATACGGGCGTCAGACCTCGGACGTCAGACCCTGGACCTTAGACTGCGGCGCCGTACCCGGCATGAGAGAAACGCCATGCGGATTGCAGTGGTATCCGACATCCACGGCAACCGAACCGCTTTTGAGGCGGTTCTGGCGGACCTGCAGCAAACTTCGCCCGATTTGATTTTGCACGGCGGCGATCTGGCGGACGCCGGGGCCAGTCCCGCGGAAATTGTGGATCGCATTCGCGATCTTGGATGGCAAGGTGTAGTTGGCAACACAGACGAAATGCTTACGACGCCCGATTCGCTTAGCGCGTTCGTGGAGCAATCGCCCCAGTTGCAGGCCCTGTTCGTCGTGATAGCAGAGATGGCGACCGCAACTCGGGAAGCCCTCGGGGAAGACAGGCTGGTCTGGCTGCGCAGCCTGCCGCGTTCTCAGACTCGCCCTCCGATGGCGCTCGTGCATGCCAGTCCAGAGAGCGCCTGGCGCGCTCCCGTGCCGGAATCAAGCGATGCCGAGTTGGAGTCGGTTTACGGACCACTCGGCCAGCCGATCGCTATCTACGGTCATATTCATCGCCCGTATATTCGTAGCGTTAGGCAAATGACCGTGGCCAACACGGGCAGCGTCAGCCTTTCTTACGACGGCGATCGCCGAGCTGCATACCTGTTGCTGGACGAGTCCACACCGGAAATCCGACGCGTGGAGTACGACGTGAACCAGGAGGTCAAAGCTCTGCACGGCTGCTCGCTCCCCCATTCGAAATGGGTGGCGAGGATCCTCGATAGCGGATCCTTCCAGATGCCGTGAGCCAGTTTGCTTCTCCCGCGCGGTATGACAACGCGTTTTTCCTCGGCGATCAACCGAATAAGCACCGCTTCCACAGCTTCTCCACAACAATCCGCTTCCGGTATATTCAAATCAGCGGCTCTGAACCTCACAATGCCTGCGGACAGCTGTGTCTCCGACCATGACCGACTCCAGCGACTTCAAGGAAACCGTCAAGCAACAGGCAGACATCGTTCGCATTGTCAGCCACTACGTCAAGCTGAAGAAGGCGGGGGCGCAGAACTATTCCGGGCTCTGTCCCTTTCATAACGAGAAGACACCTTCGTTCTCAGTCCACGCCACGCGGCAGTTTTATCACTGCTTTGGCTGCGGTGTGTCCGGAGATGTTTTCAGTTTTGTGCAGAAGGTCGAGAACCTTACCTTCCCCGAGGCGGTGAGGGTAGTGGCGCAGAAGCTGGGGATGGCTCCGCCCAAGATCAGCTACTCAAGTCCGGCGGAAGCCAAAGAGGCCCGGCTCCGCACCGTCCTGCTTGATGTACACGAGCGCGCCTGTGCCTTCTTTCAGGAATATCTGAGACGACCGGAGGGCGCGCATGCCCGGGAATACCTGGCGGGGCGCGGATTGAATGACGAAACGGTCAAGACATTTCGGATTGGCTACGCGCCTGATTCAGGGTTTGTTTTGCGCGACCGGATGAAGGGCGAGTTTGAAGAGGAGGTGTTACGGGAAAGCGGGCTGTTTTCGTGGAAGGCGGAACCCGGCCGTCAACCCTCAGCCGTCAGCTCTGCGCAAAACACCGGGTCCCTCGACTCCGCTCGGGATGACAAGAATGAGGGGCCGCAGCCAGAAGCCAGCAGAGAGAAGCCAGCAGCGGCGGCGATGTATTCAAAGTTCCGCAACCGGGTGATGTTTCCCATCAGCAACGAAGCCGGGCGCGTGGTTGGTTTTACTGGACGAACCCTTTCCGCCGACGAGAAGGCGGGACCCAAATATTTGAATTCGCCCGAGACTGCGATCTATTCCAAGTCGCGGCTGCTATTTAATCTCAACCCGGCGAAGGAAGCGATTCGCAAGTTGGATTACGCCATTCTGGTCGAAGGACAGATGGACTGCATATCGGTTTTTGCTGCAGGCTTCCATAACGTGATTGCCAGCTCGGGGACGGCCTTCACAGAACTTCAGGCCA
>Ga0207116_10174_pt1 | contig 10832 bp, 7 predicted proteins | sample Alteio_BWMinHeat_44_FD_153550 | JGI IMG/M metagenome (GOLD analysis project Ga0207116, IMG submission 153550) | Enriched cells from forest soil in Barre Woods Harvard Forest LTER site, Petersham, Massachusetts, United States -... | ecosystem: Environmental > Terrestrial > Soil > Temperate forest >... | reverse complement strand
TCTCGTCAGCTTGGCAGCGATAGTCTTGCCACCATCATGTACACCTCGGGAACCACCGGAAATCCCAAGGGCGTGATGCTTACCCACGGTAATCTGCTCTCGAATGCGCGGGCGACCGACGAGGCCTCGAAGCGCCCGCTTGATGCCGTTCTTCTGGGCTGGCTTCCGCTCAGTCACATCTACGCCCGCACCGTGGATCATTATCTCAGCCTGGTGACGGGCGTCACGCTTTGCCTGGCCGAATCGACGGAAACCGTGGTTGAGAACCTGGAAGAAGTTCATCCGACACACATGTCCAGTGTTCCGCGGTTTTACGAAAAGGTTCTGTCGGCGGTTCGCTGCGACGATGCGGCCGAAACCGGACGCCGCCTGCGCGCGATTTTTGGGCCGCGCATGGAATGGCTCGGCTCGGGCGGCGCTCCCCTTCCCATTGCCGTCGCCAGGGAGTGTCAGAAAGCCGGACTCCTCATTTTGCAAGGCTACGGCCTCACCGAATCTTCGCCGGTGATCTCTTTCAATCGAAAGGAGCACTTCAAGCTGGATACCGTCGGCCAGGCGATTCCGGGAGTCGAGGTGGCGATCGCGGCCGATGGCGAAGTCCTGACGCGCGGCCCTCACGTCATGAAAGGCTATTGGAAAGACCCACCAGCCACTACCGCTGTCCTCCGGGACGGCTGGTTGCACACAGGCGACCTGGGCCGGCTGGATGAGGAGGGATTCTTGACGATCACCGGAAGGAAGAAAGAGATCCTCGTGCTCTCCAATGGAAAAAAAGTCTCGCCGGCACAGATCGAGGGATTGCTCGTGTCCGATCCCTGCATTGACCAGGCGGTGGTCTACGGCGAAGGACGCAATTTCTTGACGGCGCTGATCGTGCCGAACTGGGATCGCGTTTGGGAATGCCTGGGCAACAATGAAGGGCTGTCCAGTGAGCCCGCAGTGCGCGCGGCCAGTCCCACAGTCCGGTGTCTGCTGGGCGAACGAATCCAAAAAGCTCTGCGCGATCTTTCCACGTGGGAGCAAGTGCGGAAATTCATCGTCCTGCCACGCCCGTTTTCAGTAGAGGCGGAAGAGCTGACGGTCAGTTTGAAAATGCGCCGGCAGGTGGTCTTTGAAAAGTATCAAACCGAACTCGATCGACTGTACACGGAAGCCTGATAGGAAATCACTCCGCAGCCGAACTAAACTTATCCCCAACACACCAATCCCGGCTCAAACGTATTGGCCAGATCGGCGTGGTGGGGCAGCACGCGGACGGCGAAGCCTTGATGCCCGCTGGAGCGGCAGGGAATCGTGCCGTGGAAGAGCCAGCTGGAGCCCTGGGCGGCGCCGTTGTGTGACATGAGAATGGTGCCGGGGTCGGGAATCTCCCCCTGGTTATCGACGGCGCCGTGGAAAAGCTGGACTTGCACATCGTCGGGCTTGAGGTTGCCAAGGTTGACTCGGGCCTGCACTTCCAGATGTCCGCCCACTTCCATGGGATCGGCGCCCTTGGCCTCGACCGTCTCGACACGTATCCTCGACCAGTCGCGTTCGAGATTGCGTCGCCAGCGAGCCAGGGCGGCCGCTCTCTCGAGATTGCCGGCGGCGAGCTTCTCGAACCGTTCCGCGGAAGGGACGTAGCACCTCTCCAGGTACTCCTGAACCATGCGGTTGGTGTTGAATACCGGGCAAACCGTGGCCATAGCCCGCTTCATCATCTTGATCCAGCCGCGGGGCAGGCCGTCGCTGGAACGGTTGTAGAACAGGGGGACGATTTCCTCCTCCAGCAAATCATAGATGGCCCGGCTCTCGACTTCATCCTGGTAGGCCAGGTCGGTGTACTCCTCGCCGGCGCCGATGGCCCAGCCGTTGTCGCCGGCGTAACCCTCGCACCACCAGCCGTCGAGGATGGACATATTGATGCCGCCGTTGCAGCAGACTTTCATGCCGCTGGTGCCTGAGGCCTCCAATGGCCGGCGCGGATTGTTGAGCCAGACATCCACGCCCTGGACCAGGTAACGGGCCACGTTGATGTCATAATCTTCGATGAAGACGATGCGGCGGCGGAACTCGGGACGGCGGGAGACGTGGATGATCTCGGCGATCAGCTCCTTGCCGCCATGGTCGCGCGGATGGGCCTTGCCGGCAAACAAGATTTGCACCGGCCTGTCTTTGTTGTTAATGATGGCGGCCAGCCGGTCGAGGTTGCGGAACAAAAGCGTGCCGCGCTTGTAGGTGGCAAAGCGACGGGCGAAAGAGAGGGTCAGGGCTTCCGGGTCGAGCACTTCTTCGGCGCGAGCGATTTCGGCAGGCGGCGCCCCCCGCCGCTGGAGCTGATCGCGAAGCCGAACGCGGGCGAAGGCCACCAGGCGCTCGCGGCGCCGTTCGTGGGTCCGCCATAATTCGGCATTCGGAATATTGTCTACACGTTTCCAGATGCTGTAATCGGTGGGCTTGTCTTCCCACTGGACGCCAAGGTAGCGATCGTAAAGCTGCCACATTTCCGGAGCCAGCCAGCTGCGGGTGTGTACGCCGTTGGTGATGGAGGTGATCGGGATCTCGACCTCGGGGAGTTCCGGCCAGATGGCCTTCCACATTTTGCGCGAAACGGACCCGTGGAGCTTGCTGACGCCGTTGCTGGTATTCGATAGCCGCAGGGCCAAAACGGTCATGCAGAAAGGCTCGTTGGGATCGCGCGGGTTTTGCCGGCCCAACCCAAGAAACTCCTGCATATCAATCCTGAGCTGCGGCAGATAGCCGCCGAAATAGTGCTCGACCAGCTGGGGAGCGAACATGTCGTTGCCGGCGGGCACGGGCGTGTGCGTGGTGAAGCAGGTGCCGGCGATAACCGCCTCGCGAGCGGCGGCAAATTCGATCTTGTGCTCTTCCATCAAAATGCGGATTCGCTCCAGGGTCGAGAACGCCGAATGCCCCTCGTTCATGTGGCAGACGGTGGGCATTTTTCCCAGGGCCCGCAAGGCGCGGATGCCGCCGATGCCCAGCACCATTTCCTGGCGGATGCGCATGTCATTGTCGCCGCCATAGAGCCGGCCGGTGATCTGCCGATCCTCAAGGTTGTTCTGGGGGATGTTGGTATCGAGCAGGTAGAGCGGTACGCGTCCCACCTGGATACGCCAGACGCGCGCCCAGACGTCGCGTCCCGGGAAGGGGACGCTGACCAGGAGCGGCTTCTGGCCCAGGGCGAGCGGCGACGTAGCAGCCGATGCGCGCCCGTCGATGCTCATCTCAGGTATCAGCGGCAAATTGAAAAAGTCGTTTTCCGGGTAGCGTTCCTGCTGCCAGCCATCCACCGTCAGATACTGCCGGAAATAACCTTCGCGGTACATGAGCCCGACGCCGACCAGCGGAATGCCCAGGTCGGAGGCGGCTTTCAGGTGGTCGCCGGCCAGCACTCCGAGGCCGCCGGAATAAACGGGAATGCTCTCATGAATGCCGAACTCGGCGGAGAAATAGGCGAGCCGATAGCGATTGGCCAGCTCCTCCGGCGTGATATTCTCGTCTCCGTAGGTTTCCTGGAACCAATTCTTGCTGGTCAGATAGTTGTCGAGGCTCTCCACGACCCGATCCATGTGGACCAGGAAGCCGTCGTCGTTCTGCAGCTCCTCGAGGCGCTCCTGCTTGATGCCGCTCAAAAGCTTGACGGGGCTATTGTCGCAGGCCTCGAAGCGTTCATCGTCGATACGGCGGAAGAGGGAAATCGCCTCGTGGTTCCAGCACCACCACACGTTGTAGGCCAGGTGCTGCAGGGCCTTGAGCCGGCCCGGCAAGTGTGGAAGAACCGTGTAAGTGCGAATGGGACGCGCGGCCATGAAATGCTCCTCTACCTGTGACAAGTCTCGGTCACACGTCCTCGCCTGTCAATCCATTGACTCCGCTCACCTGTCTTTTTGTGGTCGGCGATTAGAATAACAGGGCCGGACTTGCTGGAGTTCCGGCTTTGACCGGTACTCCAACGCCTTGTTTTTAGCAGAAAAGGCGGTGCATGAGAACGCTAATCACCGGCGGCGCCGGCTTTGTCGGCTCGCATTTGTGCGAGTGGTTCCTGCGTGACGGGCATGAAGTCCTGTGCGTGGACAATACCATCACCGGCAGCCTTGGCAATGTCGAGCATCTGCGCGGCAACGAGCGTTTCACTTTCATCCGGCACGATATCTCCCACCCATTGGAGATCGACGGCCCAGTGGACAACATTCTGCATTTCGCCTCTCCGGCCAGCCCGGTGGACTACCTCCGGCATCCGATTCCCACGCTGAAGGTAGGCTCGCTGGGAACTCACAACACTCTGGGCCTGGCCAAGCTGAAGAAGGCCCGCTATCTCCTCGCCAGCACCAGCGAGGTCTACGGCGACCCCGAAAAGCACCCGCAGCGGGAGGACTACTGGGGCCACGTCAATCCGATCGGCGTCCGCGGGGTCTACGACGAGGCCAAGCGCTTTGCCGAAGCCATGACCATGGCCTACTATCGCTCTCATAATGTCAACACACACATCGTGCGCATATTCAACACTTACGGGGAGCGAATGCGGCTGGATGACGGCCGGGTCGTGCCCAACCTCATGGGCCAGGCCCTTCGTGGCGAACCGATGACCGTCTACGGCGACGGCTCGCAGACACGCAGCTTCTGCTACGTGTCCGACCTGGTGGATGGGATCACGCGCTTGCTCGCTACCGATTTTCATGAGCCCGTGAACCTGGGCAATCCGAACGAGGTTTCCATCGTGGATTTTGCCAGGGAGATCCGGGAGCTGTCCGGCACCCGAAGTGAGATCGTTTTCAAGCCTCTGCCCCAGGACGATCCCAAGGTGCGCCGGCCGGACATCACCCGCGCCCGTCAATTGCTGGGCTGGGAGCCCCGAATCGACCGCCGTGAAGGAATGCGCCGCACGCTCGAGTATTTTCGTCACAAAGTGGGAATTCAGCAGTGAAGCGCAGCACCTACCAATCCGACCTGGCTTACATTCACGACGCCGGTTATGGAAATCACGCCCGGCACGCAGCAGCGTTCTTGCTGGACAGGCTGCGGGAGAACGGCATCGAGGATGGACGGGTCGTGGAACTGGGTTCGGGGAGCGGCATCCTGGCACGAGAGCTTTGTTCCGCCGGCTACGACGTTGTGGGCTTCGACATCTCGGGGGCAATGGTCCGGCTGGCGCGGAAGAACGTGCCGGCAGCACGCTTTCATCGACAATCCCTTTTTACCGCCAAGATTCCTTCCTGCGTTGCCGTTACGGCTGTCGGCGAGATTTTCAATTATCTTTTCGACGAAACCAACACCGATGAGACGTTAACGAACGTGTTCGCCCGGATTCACGCGGCCCTTCTGCCTGGAGGAATCTTTCTGTTCGACGTCGCCTTGCCCGGACGAGTGCCGGGCGAAGTTCTCGAAAGCCATCGCCAGGGCAAGGACTGGGCTGCCCTCGTCACCAGCCGAGAGGACCGGCGGCAAAAAACACTGGTGCGGAATATCACCAGCTTTCGCAAGCTCGGCAAGCTCTACCGACGAACCCAGGAGGTCCACCACCTGCGACTCTTCAGCCGCCATGATCTGGCGAAGCAACTGCGCATGCTGGGATTCCGGCTTCGCTTTGTGGAGGACGGCTACGGATCGCTGCGCTTTCCAGCAGGATACCTTGGCATTCTGGCGTACAAGTAAGGTCATGGCGTATCCGAGATTTCTTGCGGGCCGGCCAAATGGTGGACTAATCAGCGTTTCGACCTTCGCAGTGGGAAGGGCAGCCAGCGCATCAGCACGGCAAACACGAGGCCGGCGAGCACGACCAGGGCGACGGCAACCAGGTCGCCCAGCTTGTCGCGAGGTTCGGTGTCCATGTCTTCTTCGTGTCGCCGGACGGGTGGTGGTGGCGGCAGGCCGTCCCATGGCCGAGGCTCCTCAAGACCGAATGCCGTAAGCATGAACTCGGTGTCCGGGAGATCAGGGTCTTCGCGGGTTTCCCTGATCATATCGTGACGGGCATCGAAGCGCTCCGATGTGGTATGGCTCACCACCCGCGTCTCGAGCGGATGTCCTGCGCTTCCCCGCCGGGTTTGGGAGCGCTGATGATAAATCCATTTGTGTGTCCCGGGCGTAAAAACCTCGAACTCGCGCAGAATCCAATCCTGATGAGGGTCGAGAACCATCCAGCCGCCGCCAATCAGCACCCCTCCCCTGACCGGATAACGGTCCGCAGGTTTGGGATAGTCAAAGCCGAGCTCGACCAAACCGCCCTGGCGTACCTGCGCCCGGCTGATTTTGAAGTCAGGATCCTGGAACAAATCCGGCAGCCAAAGGTTATAGAGAGTGAGACAACCGCAGGCCTGGCGCAAGATTTTTTCCCTGACAGCGGCTCGGGTTTCCGCATTCCAGATGGCGTAGTCCAGCTCCCACTTTGCTTCCGGAGTCGGCCGAGTCAGTGCAAACTGATAGGCGGGATTGGTGCCGATCACCACTCCACCCGGTTGAAGGCTGTAGCCGCTATCCAGCGCTCCGCGCGGCAGGGTGACCAAGGTCGGGTACTTCCAGTTGCGCGCGTCAGGCACCAGTTGAACGTAGCCGCCGCCTTGGCTCTGTTTGATCTCCCAGCGCGCGCGGCTCAAAACGTCTCCCTCCTGAACCGGGCCGATCGGGGTTTTTGAAATCGTGACCTGCAAGCGACGTGCAAAGGCCAAGTACTCTTGCCAGGCTCGGGGCGCATCGCGCAAAACCCGGGCCTTGAGCTCTTGTTCTTGAGCTGTCAGCGCCGGAATAAAACAAATGCTCGCCAGCAAAGGGAGCAGCCATCGAAACCAATAATGACATATCCATTGGGACGAAATCATGGCGCCCATCTCAGCTGGAATGTGAGAAGCACGAACACCATCATTGCCAGAAATGCCCCGAGGAATGCCGCGCGTGTGCCGCTGAATGCCGTCGCATGGCCCAGACGACCATGACCTGAAAGCGCGTTTCGCGGCGGTTCGAAGAACCACGTTTCCCTGAACCGGCGATAACCGTTAGCTGCAGCCAGAAGAAGCGCCACAGGTATCGCACTTGCAGCAGGCGCCGCTGCGGATCAGGGTTAACTGACCACATTCGGAGCAAGGATCACCTTCATAGCCCTTCAGCCGGGCCAGACGGACCATTTCGGCGCTGGTGGTCGTGGTGGTGCGGGTAACAACCAGCTCGAGGCCGGGCTTGTGACCGTTGCCGTTTTCCGGCCTGGGGTTCAAGTGATTGGACCTGGGCGTGGCAAAAGCCTTCGGCACCGGCCGTGGCGCCGGTTCGACAATGCGCTCCTCGACCACTTCCTCAGATTCGATCTCCGGCTCCTTGTCATCACGGTGCAAGGCATCGCCGCGCAAATCCTCCGGCGATACGTGAGCCAGCTCGTGCCGGCCGAGATACGTGATTGCCAACTCGCGGAAGATGTAGTCGATGATCGAAGTCGTCATCTTGATGTGCGGATTGCCCTGAACTCCGCCGTTGGGTTCGAAGCGCGTGAATAGAAACGCGTCCACGAACTCCTCAAGCGGGACGCCGTGTTGCAGGCCCAGTGAGATGGCAATCGCGAAACAGTTCGTCATGCTGCGGAAAGCAGCGCCTTCCTTGTGCATATCGATAAAGATCTCGCCCAGGGTCCCATCCTCATATTCTCCGGTGCGGACATAAATCTTGTGATTGCCGATACGCGCTTTCTGCGTGTAACCGGCCCGGCGATCGGGCAGCCTGCGGCGGCGCGCCAGGTAACGGTGGACGATCTTCTCCGCGATCCGCACCGGCTCGGCCTGCGGTTCCTCGGCGGCAATCGGCTCAATCACATCCGCCACGGTGTTGAGCGGCTGGCTGAGCTTGGATCCGTCCCGGTACAACGCATTGGCTTTGAGCATAAGCTGCCAGCTCAGCTGGTAAGCGTGCTTGACGTCTTCAATCGTGGCGCTGTGAGGCATGTTGATCGTCTTGGAGATGGCGCCCGAGACGAAGGGTTGCGCGGCGGCCATCATGCGGATGTGCGACTCGGCGGCAAGAAAACGCTTGCCCTTCTTGCCGCAGCGGTTGGCGCAATCGAAGACGGCGTAGTGCTCTGGCTTGAGGTGCGGCGCACCTTCGATGGTCATGGTACCGCAGACATAATCGTTGGCGGCCGCAATTTGCGTCCGCGTGAATCCCAGGGCCGTGAGCAAGTCGAATCCGGCCGCGGTCAGCTGTTCCTGCTTGAGCCCGAGCTTGTCACGGCAGAAGTCATCGCCGACCGTCCAGGGATTGAGGACAAAGGTCAGGTCAAAGGCAGCCGGGAGCTGCGACTCGATCCTGGCCAACACCTCATCGGTGAAGCCCTTGGCGGAGAGCGTCTGCCGGTTGATGTGCGGACAACCGTCCAGGCTGCCGGTCCCCCGGCAGTAACGGACGATGTCGTCGATCTCTTGCGGCTTGTATCCCAGCCGCTCGAGGGCAGGCGGGATCGACGCGTTGATGATTTTGAAGTAGCCGCCGCCTGCCAGCTTCTTGAATTTCACCAGGGCAAAATCGGGCTCGACACCGGTGGTGTCGCAATCCATGACGAGAGCGATGGTCCCGGTGGGAGCGATGCACGTCACCTGGGCATTGCGATAGCCGAAGCGCTCGCCCAGGTTCAGCATCTGGTCGGCCTCTTGCCGGGCGGCCTGAACCAGATAATCGGGGCACAAGCGCTCGTTGAGCGCGACCGGATGAACGGTCAAGCCCTCGTATTCGGCCTGGGGCGCATTGTAAGCAGCGCGGCGGTGATTGCGGATGACGCGCAGCATCGCCTGGCGATTTGGCTCATAGCGCGGGAAAGGCCCGACCTCGGCGGCGATCTCGGCCGACATCGCATAGGAAGCGGCGTGCATGAGAGCGGAAAGAGCGCCGCACTGGGCCCGGCCTTCCGGCGAGTCGTAGGGAATCCCTTGCACCATGAGCAAGCTGCCCATGTTGGCATAGCCCAGCCCCAGCGTGCGGAAATCAAAGGACTTCTGGGCGACCGCCTTGCTCGGAAACTGGGCCATGTACACGGAGATTTCCAGGATCAAGGTCCACAGCCGTGTGGCATGGCGGAACGAATCCACGTCGAAGCGCTGCGTTTTGACATCGAAAAATCGAAGCAGGTTGAGCGATGCCAGGTTGCAGGCCGTGTCGTCCAGGAACATGTACTCGCTGCACGGATTAGACGCATTGATGCGTCCATCGGCCGGGCAGGTGTGCCACTCGTTGACGGTGGTATCGAACTGGACGCCGGGGTCAGCGCAGGCCCAGGCAGCGTAGCTGATCTGCTCCCACAGATCGCGGGCCTTCAAGGTCTTGCAAGGCCTGGGTGCCCGGTCTTCGGCTTTGGCTTTTTCTCTCTCGGTCCGCCAGTAAAGGTTCCAGGGACCGTCCTTTTCAACCGCTTCCATGAAGGCGCTGTCGATGCGAACGGAGTTGTTGCTGTTCTGACCCGAAACCGTGTAATAGGCCTTCGAATTCCAGTCGGTGTCGTACTCCGCGATCTGCAAAGCGGTGAAGCCTTGCCGGGCCAGCTGCAAGACCCGTTCGATATAGTTAACCGGCACGAGCGCATGCTGAGCGTCGACGATGGCCTTGCGCAAATCGGTGTTACGTTCGCGATCGCCGCGCTCTTCCGGGTTTGGCCAGCCGTGATACGCTTTGAGGATGGCATTGAGGCAGCGGTTGAGATGTTTGGAGCCATTGACCAGCGCCGCCACCTTCTGCTCCTCGACGACCTTCCAGTTGGTAAATTCTTCAATGTCCGGATGATCGAGATCGAGGACAACCATTTTCGCGGCCCGGCGTGTTGTGCCGCCGGACTTGATGGCGCCCGCGGCGCGATCGCCGATCTTGAGAAAGCTCATGAGCCCGCTGGACTTGCCGCCGCCCGAAAGAGGCTCCCCCTCGCCGCGCAAAGCCGAGAAGTTGGTGCCGGTGCCCGAGCCGTATTTGAGGATGCGGGCCTCGCGCACCCACAGATCCATGATTCCGCCTTCATTGACGAGGTCATCCTGAATGGACTGGATGAAACAGGCATGAGGAGCGGGGCGCTCATAGGCGGAAGTGGATCGGCACATCTCGCCGGAGCGCGGATCGACAAAATAGTGTCCCTGCGGCGTGCCCTCGATGCCGTAGGCCCAGAACAATCCCGTGTTGAACCATTGCGGGCTGTTAGGAGCGGCCATCTGGGCCGCCAGCATGTAACAGGTCTCGTCATAGAAGGCCCGGGCATCGGCCTCGCTGGAAAAGTAGCCGCCCTTCCAGCCCCAGTAGGTCCAGCATCCCGCCAAACGATGAAATACCTGACGGGCATCCGTCTCATGCCCGAGCGCCCGATCACCCGCCGCCGGCCGACTTCGTTGCAGCCAAGGCGGGACGCCGGGCTCCGTCACTTTCTCTGCTGCAGCCGGCACCCCCGCCTTGCGGAAATACTTCTGCGCGAGGATGTCCACGGCCACCTGCGACCAGCCTTCGGGCGCCTGCAGATCCTTCATTTCGAAGACCACGGACCCGTCCGGGTTCACGATCCGGGACGTGCGCGGTGCAAACCGAATCGACGAAAAGGGGTCTTGCCCCTCGACCGTGTAGCGACGTGGAATATGCATGGGTCAACGTCCTGTTAACTGTACAAGTTTATTGTACTGGTCATCCTAACACACCAAGCCTCAGAAGTAAATCGGAAGCGAGAAACTGCTGATCGGGAGCATCATACAAAAAGCAAAGCGGGCAGGGAAAAAAAATCAGAAAGATTTTTGAGCACCTCGTTCGAATCTGGCGGCACGCTGAAAATAACAAGCTAAACGTCGTTCCGCCTCCAGCTGCCGGGCCGGGGATCTGGACTTCAAGGGACA
>Ga0207116_10352_pt1 | contig 10845 bp, 10 predicted proteins | sample Alteio_BWMinHeat_44_FD_153550 | JGI IMG/M metagenome (GOLD analysis project Ga0207116, IMG submission 153550) | Enriched cells from forest soil in Barre Woods Harvard Forest LTER site, Petersham, Massachusetts, United States -... | ecosystem: Environmental > Terrestrial > Soil > Temperate forest >... | reverse complement strand
TAGAACTGTGTCAAAAAGTGTCAAGATGCGCACGATAAGGGGTGCATCAGCTTTGCCCCGCTGGCAGCCAACTCCGCTTCGCGAGTGAAGCAAGGATTGGCTTGGGTCGGCCAATATCCGGTTGGAGGCAGGATTGCACTGGAACTAGGATAGTTTGTTAAGACGAATGTCTGCATCTGATGTCGAAAAATAATTTGTGCCGCTATTGCTGAAATTTGGTTTATATGACTCCTAACGGATCCACTCACGAACGAGCCTCGCTTTGGCGCGAGATCGAACGGGTCAATCCGGCCAAACGCTCCGCAGCCGAGCGCGCGACGGACTTCCACGAGATTTATTCGCTCCTGGACGAAGCCACCGTGCGCGAACAAGCGAGTCGCTGCATTCAATGTCCCCAGCCGAGTTGCCGCGAAGGTTGTCCCCTTTCAAATCGCATCCCGGAGTGGCTCGGGCTGGCGGCGGAAGGCAGGTTCCTTGAAGCTGCGGAAATTTCGCAGTCCACCAGCAACATGCCGGAGATCTGTTCGCGGGTTTGTCCCCAGGAAAAACTTTGCGAAGGCTCCTGCATCCTCGTCGGGCACGCGGAGCCAATTTGCATCGGCGCCATCGAGAAATTCATCAACGAATACGCCTTCGCCCACAATGATGACGCGGCGATGGTGTCACCGGCGAACGGTTTGCGCGTGGCCGTGGTGGGCTCCGGGCCGGGCAGTCTCGCCTGTGCAGATGAACTCGCCAAACAAGGCTATGCGGTGACTATTTTTGAATCGCAAGCACAGCCGGGCGGATTGTTGCTGAACGGCATCCCTGGTTTCAAATTGGAAAAGAGCGTGGTGGAACGCCGGTTGAACATCCTGCGCCGTCGCGGGGTGAAATTTGAAACGGGCGTCACCGTGGGTGTGCAAGTGCAACTCGGCCAGTTGCGCAACGATTTCCACGCCGTGTTTCTCGGCCTCGGCGCGCAAAAAGCAAAAGCACTCGATATTCCCGGCGCGGAATTGCGCGGCGTTCAGCCAGCTTTGCCTTTCCTCATCCAGAGAAATTCCACGATGCCAATTGACATCCCGCTGGTTGAAGTCGCGGGAAAACGGGTCGTCGTCCTGGGCGGAGGCGATACCGCTATGGACTGCCTGCGCACGGCTATACGCGCCGGCGCGACGGAATCGGTGTGCGTTTACCGGCGCGATCTCGCCAACATGCCCGGCAGCCGCAAGGAGTATTATAATGCCATCGAGGAAGGCGCGGAGTTTTTGTTTCTCACCAACCCGGTTGGCCTTGAAGCCAACGCTGGCGGCGAGGTGACAGGCGTGCAGTGCTTGAAGATGGAACTCGGCGAACCTGACTTCTCCGGACGCCGCAAGCCGCGCAAAGTTCCGGGTTCAGAATTCACCATCAAAGCCGATGTGGTGCTCGTGGCTTACGGCTTTGATCCAGTGCCATTTCCGCCCGGCAGCGATTTTGCCCGGATCGCGATCAACGATTGGGGCGCGATTCGCGTGGACGAAAACCAGATGACCAGCCTGCCCGGAGTTTTCTCCGGTGGCGATGTGGTGCGGGGCGCAAGCCTGGTGGTCCACGCCGTCCGCGATGGGCGGAAGGCGGCTGCCGGAATTCATCGCCTACTCATCTTGACGGGAAAGTCAAAGCCTCGTCCCGAGGACGCTGAGTTCACCTGAGCGGAAGTCCCGGTGGAGATAAGTTCGTTGCTTCCGTGGCCTTCAACGATTCACTTTTTTCCGCCATAATTGAATCATCAACTGCCTTGGCCAGCTCCACCAGGTAATCTTCGCCCTTAGAATTTTTGGTCAAGGCGGCCAGTATATAATGCCGACCGCCTCCGGTCATGACCGCCGAGTCGTGCTGCCAGTCCTCCCACCAACCTGATTTCCGGATGATTTGCACGTCGCGACCCTCAAGTCCCTTGACGAATTTGTCGTTGATGTGAGGGATGTCGGGCGACTCAAAAATCCCGCGCATCGCTTGCGACCCTGCGGGCGAAACTAGGCGGCCCTGTTCTAACAGCAGGTAATAGCGCAATAACTGGCGCACGGTGACCCCGTGGCTGTTATCGCCGACGGGATCGCCGAATCTTTCGCTGTCGTCGCCGTAGTGCTTGCCAACCCAGATGCCGCCGCCGTGCTTGGCGTCGTAAAAATGGTAATCGTCGAGAACGGCTTGAATTGGCTTGAGCCCGAGTTCGTGGGAAAATTTCGCCGCAATCTCGTTGCTGGAAACCTTGATCATCAAGCCCAATTCGTGGCGCGTCTGGGGATTCAAGTTCGTCACCGCTTCCGGGTGCAATTGGAAGTACGCCAGTAAAATGCCAATCTTCGGAACACTCGCCCCGTATTCCTCACGATCGGGATTGATCAACGCCAGGCGCAAAGTTTTTAAATCCAGCACGCCAACCGCTGTCTGGTTGGTCGGGATGCCGAATTTGCCGCGCAGTTCCAAGTCAATTTTTTCCAACTTTGCCTGCAACTTGGCATCTACCTTCGTCTCATAACTCAGGACGTAGTCATCGAATGCGTTCGTCGGTGGCGAGGCGAATAGGCGACCACTCATCCATAGCGCAACAACCAAGAGCAAACCAACAATGGCGAATTGATTCGTCATAAGCTTTTTCTACTCTCTTGCGTTACAACCGCAAGCCCGGAGCGCGGTTAATTTCTTGCGCAATCGTTGGATTTTGCTACTTTGAAGACGTTAGGAGGTTGGTTCTTTGACATTTTCCGCCGTTGCATAGGACGCTATCAGCGGGGCAAGCTCCGCCGTCGCGTAGGGACGCTATGGCGGACAAGCAGGCGTTGAATTGCTGAGGCAGTTCAAGCCACAGATGGCACCGATTTCACAGATGGGAATGGAAATGGACGGTATTCGGCTGATACGAGCCGTTGTTTTGCCAGAGCATTTCTGAATCACCCTCTCAAGTTCTTATCTGTGAAATCCGTGCCATCTGTGGCGAGATTCCGGCCTAAAGAACCGGAAATTTTTGCCGGGTTTTCGCCAGCAGTCAAACCAAGTCAAGGTAAGTCAAGGTAGTTTGACGGCTTGACTAGTGAGCGAACCGATATGACGCCGAAACGGTTGAAAAACGATTTTTCGCCTTCTTCGTGGCGTAAGGTATTATGCGGGAATCCCTTATACCCATTGCTGCGGCAAACTCGTTTTGCTCGGCGTAACTCGTTATCCAGCAATGGCCGTACCGCTTGGTACCGCTTAATATCGGTTGAGCGAGGCGAAATTTTTTATAGAAGTGGGCAGTCTAAACGTTCCCGTGCCGGAGCGGAGCGTTCCCCGCCGCTTTATTGCTCGTAAGTCCGCTCACCAATCATCGCTCTGTCTTCACCTCGGACGCGGAAGCGGCCTGAAGCCGCTCTCCGAGGCCGCGCGGATGCGCCGATCATTATTAATACTGATATTTCGAGCTTGCCTTTTTGTCGGGTAAACCGAAGATTCCACCCCCTAACTATGGATAATGACGTAAAGCAGTCGGCGGATTTTTATGATTTCGTGGCTTGGTTGCAGGTTAATCGAAAACGGGTGGTTTCGATCGCTGTGGCTGTGGTGGCGATTGGCGCGATCATTGGGGGTTATCTCTGGCACAAAAATTATAACGAAACCCAGGCGCAGGACGCGCTTTCGGCCGTCAAGTTACCCGCCAGCGCGCAAGCGGCTTCCGCCACGGATGCCCAGCCTTATTTGCGAGTGGCCGACGATTATCCGGGGACTCGCGCCGCCAGCCGCTCTTTGCTCATCGCCGGGGGCATCCTGTTCGATGCCGGCAAGTTTGATCAGGCGCAAAGCACCTTTGAGAAGTTCATGGCTCAGTATCCCGAGGATGGTTTGTCGGACCAGGCGGCGATCGGCATCGCTGCGAGCCTGGAAGCGCAGGGCAAAATCACCGACGCCGCCACACGTTACGATGCATTTATCAAAGGCCATCCCAGTGATCCGACGCTTCCGCAAGCCAAGTCCGCCCTGGCTCGTTTGTACGTGGCCCAGAACAAGCCGGACCTGGCACTGCACCTTTATGAAGACCTGGCCCGCGGCGGCAATAATGATACCTGGAGCAGCGAAGCCGGCATCCAATATCAGGAACTGCTCGCCAAGTACCCCAATTTGAAAAAGCCCGCGCCGGTGCCAGCCGCGCCTCCAGCGGGGTCCGCGCTCACAATGCCCGCCTTGAAATAAGATTTTTGACCATGAACCCAGGTTTGCTCAAGAAGTGTGTGGCCGAATTCATCGGAACTTTCACCCTTATTTTCATCGGTGTGGGGGCGATTCATAATGCCAGTGATCCAACCGCGGGCGTCGGTTTGCTTGGCGTTGCGTTGGCGCACGGGCTGGCCATTGCGGTGATGGTTTCGTCCACCGGCGGAATTTCCGGTGGGCATCTGAATCCCGCCGTGACGTTCGGCTTGTTTGTCGGCGGGAAGATCAAATTGACTGATTCAATCGCCTATTGGGTTGCGCAATTGGCAGGCGGTTCGGCAGCGGGTTTTCTACTGCTGTCAATCTTCAGCGCCAACGGTGTGGCCATTGTTGCCGGAGGGACGCCCGATCTGGCAAAAGATGTCGCGCAAAGCACCGGCATCATCGTTGAAGCGGTGATGACTTTCTTCCTGGTGTTCGTCGTTTACGGCACGGCGGTTTATGCGCACGCGCCGAAAATCGGCGGGTTGGCCATCGGCGCGACGATAACCATGGACATTCTGTTCGGTGGACCAATCACCGGGGGCAGCATGAATCCAGCCCGGACTTTCGGCCCGGCGTTGGCAAGCGGGCATTGGAATAATCATATCGTCTATTGGGCGGGACCGTTGCTCGGTGGCGCCGTCGCCGGACTTATTTGCGGCCGCTTCCTTGACCGTGTCAATCCTAGGAATTGAGGCGCGGTTTGAACCTGTAGTAACATCGCAATCATGAAATTGACAATTATTGGCACGGGTTACGTCGGCTTGGTCACGGGCGCGTGTTTTGCCGAAGTGGGTCACACCGTAGTGTGCGTTGACCGCGACGAGTCCAAGGTAAAGATGCTGCAAGCGGGCGGCATACCCATCTACGAGCCGGGCCTGGAAGAATTGGTGAAGAAGAACGTGGCCGCCGGCCGGCTCAGTTTCACCGATTCTACCCGCGAAGGCGTCGAGAAATCCGATGTGATTTTCATCGCCGTGCCCACGCCGCCCCAGGCGGATGGTTCGGTGGATCTCAGTTTTATCGAAACGGTGGCGCGGGACATCGCGGCCTCCATGACGAGCTACAAAATCATCGTGGACAAAAGCACGGTGCCCGTGAAAACCGGGGACAAGGTCGCGGAAACCATCAAGCGCTATTGCAAGGCCAAGGTGGAATTTGACGTGGCCAGCAATCCGGAATTCCTGCGCGAAGGGTTTGCGGTCGAGGACCTCATGCATCCGGACCGTGTGGTCATCGGTGTCCGTTCGCCGCGCCCCGTTCAGGCGATGAAGGACATTTACACGCCCTTCAACGCGCCGATCATTGTCACCGATATTAATTCAGCGGAATTGATCAAGCATGCCGCGAACTCTTTCCTGGCGCTCAAGATTTCCTACATCAACGCCATTTCGATCATATGCGAAGCCACCGGCGCGAACGTGCAGGAAGTGGCCAACGGCATGGGGATGGACGAGCGCATTGGCCGGCGGTTTTTGGATGCGTCGCTTGGTTTCGGCGGCAGTTGTTTCCCCAAGGACCTGAGCGCGTTCATTAAAATCTCCGAGCAACTCGGTTATGAATTTGGTTTGCTGAAAGAAGTCCAGCGCATCAACGCCGGGCAAATGGATCGGTTCGTGAAGAAAATTCTGGAAACGATGTGGGTCCTCAAGGACAAAAAAATCGGCGTGCTCGGACTGGCGTTCAAGCAAAACACCGACGACATCCGCCTGTCTCCCGCGATCGAGTTGTGCCAGCGTTTGCAGAAGGAAGGCGCCGCGCTCCGCGTTCACGATCCCAAGGCGATGGAAAAAGCCAAGGCGGTGCTGCCGAACGTCACTTACGTTGACGACATGAATGAGGTCGCCGAAGGTTGCGACGCGCTGGTAATTGCCACCGAATGGCCCATATTCAAAAAATTGGATCTCGAACGCGCCCGCAAAACGCTCACGCATCCAATTCTTTTCGACGGTCGCAATCTTTTCAACGTCGAGGAAATGGAAAGCATGGGTTTCATTTACAAGAGCATCGGCAGGTAGAAATTTCGAATTGCGAGTGTCGAATGCCGAATGATAAACACGAATCGTCCGATGCTTCCATTCGTAATTCGTCACTCGAAACCCGCAATTTCATAGAGGTTTCCGCCGGTTTGGTTTTCCGCCGCGGCTTGCTGCTCATCACCCAACGCCGTCCGCAGAACCACCTGGGCGGCCTGTGGGAATTTCCTGGCGGCAAGCGCCATCCCAACGAATCAGACGAGGATTGCCTGCGCCGCGAACTGCTGGAGGAACTGGCCATCGAAGTCGAAGTCAAGGAACTGATCGAAACCGTCGAGCATGAGTATCCTGAGAAAGCCGTGCGCTTGAAATTTTTCCGGTGCCTGTGGCAGCAGAACGAACCGCGCGCTCTTGGCTGCCATGATTTCGCGTGGGTGACCCGCGAGCAATTGGCGGATTACGTTTTCCCCGCCGCCGATGCGCGACTCCTCCAAAAGCTGCAGACCGCACCCGGGCTTTGGAGTTAGGAAAACCCGATGAAGAACTACTTTACGACCTTTCAAACACCATTAGACTCTCTTTAAACCACCACACCTTGCAGGATTTCCGCAAAGCATCACCCTCTTTTACTAACCTTTTAAACCCACGCCCTTCAATTTGTTTTGAGACATATTCGTTTGACCTTTGATTGACGTGTCCGTCGCCTTCTTCATCTTTGTTGGGATACCAGCTTAGTATGATACCTTTTTTGGACTGGCATAGGGTATCCAGGAATGTTTTTTCATATTTTTCAGGAATATGTTCCCCGACCTCCAAAGACAATACACAATCATAGTCTTCGGCAAATGGGAACGGTTGGGTTAAATCGGCAACCTGGCACCCACTGCAAAAGCTTGCGGTATTGGGGTTGCCGTCCACACCAGTTGAAGAAATATTGTGGCTCCTCAAATACTTGACATAATCTCCAGGTCCACATCCCAGATCGATCACCTTATTCCATTTTTTCTCATGACATAATGATACAATCTGTGCTGCCAGCAACTTGTCACACATGTGGGCATCTCGCTTTGCATTCAGCCAGACGCCGGTCTCAGAAACTGATATTCGCCGGAAATTGGGAAATACCTTTCTAATGAGGTGAGTTAGCGCTTGATTCATTCCAATCCTTAAGTTGCTTGCGGGAGCGGGGTTTCGTTCCTACGACTTCCCGTAAAACTCCTCCACTTCCTTGCGGAAATTGTTCTCGCCGACGCGGATGATTTTGAGTTCGCGCTCGGCGTTCTCCACTGAATCGCTCGCGTGGGCGGCATTGACCATGATGGTCTGGCCGAATTCGCGGCGGATGGAGCCAGGCGGCGCTTTGGATGGGTCAGTCGGTCCCAGCACGTCGCGGATTTTGCGGACGGCTTCCACGCCCTCATAGACCAGAGCGATGCACTTCTCCGTGCCGGGTTGGGTCAATTGGCTCGCATCACATTCCGAAGCTGTATGCCCCGACATGAATCTCACAATGTTATCAAACTGGTTGTCACCGAAGATCGGCCCCAGGATTTCGCCAAGTTGCTTCTCCTCGTTCGCCGGCAGTTTAAAGCCGAGCTCCTTTTCGATGGCTGTTTTCGCCTTGGCAGCGACCACGTCTTTCAATTTGGTCCGCAACACTTCCTTCACCGGCGCATAAAACTCCGACGCCTCGGCCACACTCATCCGGTGCACCTTGATGCCGACAATATACAGGCCGGTGCGCGAAAAGAAATCAATCACGTTGCCCGGACGTCCGGTGGGAAAACGGAAGTTGTCCGGCTTGATTAACACGAGCGTGCGTTGCGGCTTCTCGCCGGCGGGATAGGCGAGGGTGTTTTCCACAATGCCCCCGTCCACGTCTGAGAAATGCGCCCACAATTTCGCCTTCACTTCGGCTTCCTCGACATTCGGCGCGGCCAGCACCGCCGGCTCGAAATACTTCACCTGGTCCTTGTCATCAATGATCAAGTCTCCGTAAGTGTCGCGGATGGTCTCACCGCCGCGCCGCTCCGTGCTGATGTTTCCGATCACCGAGCGCGTCTTGCGCACTGCGTCGTCACCCTTGAACAACAGCATCATCAACCGCCGCCGCCGGCCGGTCTTCGGGTCGGGCGCGAGATTCGTGAGAATATAATCGTAAATCAATTCCTGGATCCGCCGGTCTTGCGGGTCGTTGGCCGAGACGATGGCTTCCGAGTATTTTTTGACCAGTTCCAGGCTGGGCGCGAACATCCGGGCGCCCACCAATTCCAAACCGGTGCGGGTAATCAGCCGGCTCAAAATCCCGCCGGTGCGCGACTTGTGGAGCGAGTAAGGTGTGATGATGACGTAGGCAAGTTGTTGCGGCATAATAGAGGTCAATTCGTGCCTGCGGGCTTGGCCGGGACGGCGGGCGCCGGCGCGGGTGTGGGTGCCGCGGCCTTGCCGCCGAGAATCTTAAACATCACTGTCCCGCAAGTGGGGCATTTGCCTTTGATGGCACGACGTCCGTTCTTCATTACTTCTTCCACCGCATCAACGATTTCCTTTTTGGCTTTGCACTTAACGCAATATCCTTCAGGCATAGAAAATTCATTGCTCTGGCGCATCATGCGCCGGGGCAGTTATTGCAAATACCTTAAGGTTCGCCCCTCCCTAGCGTCAACTGGTAAAGGGAATTCATCCCCGGCACGGTGAAAATAAATCCATAAGTATTTTATTGACAATGGCATGCAAATAACCCATCCGTCAGGCGCCACTACTCCTGCGCTTCCGCTTTCGCGCCCTTGGCCGCCTCCATCGCCAGATCACGCAAGGTCGTTTTAAGGATTTTACCCGTTGCATTTCGCGGCAATGCCGGCAGAAAAACCACCCTTCGCGGCGCTTTATAATCCGCCAATTTCGACCGCAGAAATTGCAATAACGCCTTCTCTTCGACCTGCGCTCCCTCGTTCGCCACCACGTAAGCCAGCGGTTGCTCTCCCTTGCGCGCATCCGGCACGCCGATGACCGACGCTTCTTTCACACCCGGAAATTGGTAAATAATCTCCTCGACCTCCCGCGGATAAACATTGATGCCGTTCACCAGCAGCATGTCCTTCTTCCGGTCCGTGATGAAATAATACCCATCTGCGTCCCGATACCCGATGTCCCCCGTCAACAACCAGTGCCCTCGCATCACCTTCGCCGTTTCCGCCGGCTGGTTCCAATAACCCATCATCACGTTTCCACCGCGCACACAAACCTCGCCGACTTCTCCCGGCCCCAGCAATTTTCCCGCGTCATCCTGGATGCTCATCTCCACATTGGGAATCGGCAGGCCGATGGACCCGGCCTTGCGCACGCCTTTCAACGGGTTTTTCGACACCACCGGGCTGGCCTCGCTCAAGCCGTAACCCTCAATCATCGGCACCGAAAACTTTGCCTCAAATTCCTGCAGCACCTGCAACGGCAATGGCGCCGCGCCGCTGATGCACATTCGCAAAGCCGGCATCGGCGGGATGTTCGGCGTGCCCACCATACTGCGGAAAAATTGCGGAATCGCCGGCAGGATGGACGCCTCGCGCCGGATGATTTCCTCCAGCACATTTCGCGGCGGATGCAGCGAACGCACCAGCAGAATCGAGCCGCCCGCCAGCATCGGCAGGAACACCCCCACCGTCAGCATGTAAGTGTGAAACATCGGCAGCAACACTCCCATCCGGTCCGCATCCACGTAACGTAGCACCAGCCGGCAGCTTTCCACATTGTGCAATAAATTCGCGTTCGAGAGCATCGCTCCCTTCGGCCGGCCCGTCGTGCCGGACGTATAAATAATTACCGCCAGATCCGTCTCCTCCCGCAAAGGCGCCACGGCGGGTTTGATTTCCAGGGCGCTATTGGCAAACACCTCGACCTCCACGCAGCGCAAATCCGGTCGCGACTCCTGCAACGCCGGCAGTCCCGCCGCCAGCGTCGCGTCCGTCACCAGCACCTCCGCGCCCGCGTCCGCCAGAATGAACGATACCTCGGGCGGCTTCAGGAAATTATTGATCGGCACCACCACGCCGCCCGCCTGCAAAATGCCGAACAGCGCCGGGATGAATTCCGGGCAATTCTTCAGCCACAGCCCGACGCGATCACCGGGCTCGACGCCCAGCACATTCTGGAGGTAGCCCGCCACTCGCGCCGTTTCCGACCACAGTTCCTCGAAGGAATACTCCCGTTCGCCCCAGAACAAAGCCGTCCTGGAAGCGTTCTTGCGCGCCGACTGTTCAAATGCGGTTGCCAGATTCATGATATAAATATTTGCGCCAACCTAACCTGCCCAACCGCCCGCCGCCAAGCCATAAACCGAACGCCAAGCCGCCGAATACCAGATCTTGATGAAAATCGGTATATTCAAAACGTGCAATGATACCGAGCCGCGCTTCTTCTCCCTCGCCCCCTCGTGGGGGGAGAGGGTTGGGGTGAGGGGGCGCTTGTGCCGCAATATTCCGATTATCTTCGGCAAATGGAATAAGACGTTTGAAACCGCGAAATACGCGGAATACGCGAACTGGAATCCGCTTTCGCGTATTTGGCGTGTTTCGCGGTTCTCCTTCCGATTCTTTGCTTTGCTGCCAGCACTTAATGTTTTCATATTTTGGCGATTGGCTCCTGCCAGCTGTCAAGCCGGTTTGACCTTGACCGC
>Ga0207116_10332_pt1 | contig 10955 bp, 9 predicted proteins | sample Alteio_BWMinHeat_44_FD_153550 | JGI IMG/M metagenome (GOLD analysis project Ga0207116, IMG submission 153550) | Enriched cells from forest soil in Barre Woods Harvard Forest LTER site, Petersham, Massachusetts, United States -... | ecosystem: Environmental > Terrestrial > Soil > Temperate forest >... | reverse complement strand
CACGCCTGACTGGCCTTCCAGGCTGATGTTACCATTTACCGGGTCGATGATGATACCGGGCGACTTCTCCAGCACATCGGCTGCAGTAATGCCCTGGTTGGTTGCAAGGGCATCCACATTGATCACAGTGCGATCGATCCTGTGCTCAACAAATGGTTTTTTACCGCTGATGGTTACTTCTTTTAGTTGCGTGCTTTTATCCTGCAAGAGTGAGATCGGCCCAAGATCAATGGTATCAGCCTGCGGACTAACGATGAGCGTCGAGCTCCGGTATTTCTGATACCCTACGTGCATTACCCATATTTTATAGGTTCCGCGTTGCAAGGGCTGCAATATGAACCGGCCATCGTAGCCGGTCTTTGAGGCTTTGACGGGCAGGGAATCTGTTGCATTTACTAAGATTACCGATGCTGCAACAACGGGTTTTCCAGCAACATCTGAAATCTGTCCAGATATTTTAGCGCCTGGTTGCGCGGACGCGGAAAAGCGAACTACTAATAATAAACAAAGGGCTGCGATCTTTAGCATGAAATGAAAGTTTGGATTAAGACAACCAAACCCGAGTTCACCCTTATTTAAAATAAACTTTTAATGAGCAATTATTAAAATACATCATGCAAACTGCCAACTGCGCACTGCAAACTTTTTTCAAAAGACTGTAACCTCCTCAAAAACCATGTCGTCATAGCTTGCAAATACACCATTTGGGTGGTTTGAAAAAAGAAAATTATTAACTTAAAAAATTAAATATCATGAATAATCTGGATACGCCCGAATTTGGAATGATGACGGGAATTCTCATTTCACTTGGCCTTTTCGCCATGATCTTTGGTATAGTTTACCTGTACAAAAGAGAAAGAATGGCAATGATTGAGCGGGGGATGGACCCGCGCAGGTATAAACAAATTTCTGCTCCTTTCTCAACTTTAAAATGGGGATTGCTGCTGATTGGTGCCGGAACAGGACTCTTTCTCGCCTTTTTGCTTGATCGCGTGGCTTTCAAAAGTGAATTCAATGATGGTAATCCCGCAATCTACTTCTCAATGATAGCCATATTTGGCGGCCTGGGATTGTTTACATCCTTCCGGATGGAGAAGAAAGAGATAGACGATAAACCGGGCCAGGAATAATCAGAAAGGTAAAAGGGCAAAGGTGAAAGGAAAAAGGTTAATGCGAGTGGACCTTACCTTTCACCTTTGCCCTTTCTGCTTTCACCTCATTACAAATATTTCTCCTTAATGATCTTCAAATGATGCAGCTCGTGGCCGGCGGTCATATAAACCAGGGCACGCACCGATACAGGATGATTGCTTGCTACGCCCATGCGCAGTAGTTGGTCATCGGTAAATGACCGGTAAAGAAAAAGCGTTGCTTCCCGCACGGCTTTATATTCAAGTGCAAGGTTTTGTATCGTGCGCTTGTTAAAATCAGTATTATTGACGTACACATCCTGGTCGAAACCCGGTAACTCAACACTTTCACGCGAGAATACAAAGGCCCTAAAGGAAAACACGCGCTCGGTGTCAATAATATGTCCCAGCATCTGTTTCAGGTTCCATTTACCTTCGGCATAGCTATGCATGGCTTGTTCATTACTCATGCCGCTGAATAATTTGTAGGTTAAATCCTTTGTTTGTTCCAGCAGCCCGATAACATCGGTTGTATCAACGAGACCGATATAGCCGGCAGCATAAGGTGCGTGTTCATCAGGTTGCGGTTTGTGTATCATGTTTTATGCTTTTTAATACGATTCGAAAAGTAGTGCCTTTGCCCAATTCTGAATCTTTAACAAAAATTTGCCCATTGTGATAATTCTCAACCATTCTGCGGGTCAGTGAGAGCCCGAGGCCCCAGCCTCGTTTGCGCGTGGTATACCCGGGCTGAAAAACGGTCTCGAACTTGGAGCGCGGTATTCCCTTACCCGAATCAGTCACATCAATAAATACCTGGTTACGGGTTTTACTGCCCGATATTTCAACTTTAATATTGCCGGAGTTGTCTATTGCATTCACAGCATTCTTCAACAAATTCTCAAGCACCCAATCGAAGAGGGGCACATTTAATCCGGCTTTTAGGTAGGGGTTACCTTCAAGCTCAAAGGCTATTTTATGGCTCACCCGCACTTTAAAATATTCAACAAAATCCTTTACTACATCATAAACATCATGCTCTTCCAGTATGGGTTGGGAGCCAATTTTTGAAAAACGGTCGGCTACGATCTCCAGGCGTTTGATGTCGTTTTCCATCTCGGCGATAAGCGGGTCATCCTCAGCATTAAATTTCTCCTTCATTAACTCGGTCCATGCCATCAGCGACGAAATAGGTGTGCCCAATTGGTGTGCCGTCTCTTTGGCAAGGCCCACCCAAACCTGGTTCTGCTCCGATTTGCGCGAGGTGTTAAAAGCAGTATAAGCCAGCAACAGGAAAATGGCGATAACTGACAATTGTATGTAGGGGAACATTTTTAGCTGCGTGAGCACGAACGAATCATGATAATATACATACCAGTTGTTGCCGATTACGTTGAGCAGGATGGGCTCGTGCTCCTCTTTCATCGACTCCAGTTCATTCTTAAAATAAGCCGGGTCGTACCTTTTTGCCTTTTTTACGCCGGGTATATCAGGTATCTTGATGTAAGTCCTGTTTGGGTCGAGGCCCTTTGTAGTAATAATATCGCCCTTGGCATCCACTATCATTGCCGGCACTGACAGGCTGTCGCGGACGGTGAAAACATAATTCAGGAAGTCATTATCATCAGATGTCGTCATCTGCTTGATACTGAGTGCCCATATCCCGGCACGGGTGCGCTCGGACCGCTTAATGCTTCTGACCAGGTAGCCGGTGTACAGCAGCGACCCTAAAGCAATAACCAAAGCAAATGCCAATAAAAAATATTTCCAGCGTGCTCTCTGTTGGTATGGGTTCATGTAGTAGTCCGAAAGTCCGCGTAAGTCCGAAAGTCGGCAAGACAGATCGCGTTATCGACGTCCAAATTACGTCAAAAGTTTGAAATTATTTTACTGCCATGGCCGATATGTATCTTTCGGACTTACGCGGACTTCCGGACTTCCCGACTAAAAGGTATCTTTGTACCCGCAATGGCAGATAAAAAAGTTAGAGTAAGGTTTGCGCCGAGTCCTACAGGTGGTTTGCACCTGGGCGGTGTGCGCACGGTTTTGTTTAATTACCTTTTTGCAAAGCAGCATGGCGGCGATTTTGTGCTCCGTATCGAAGATACTGACCAGAGCCGTTATGTAGCCGGGGCGGAAGAATATATCATGGAGTGCCTTAACTGGTGCGGATTGATACCGGACGAAAGCCCTGCTGTTGGCGGGAAATATGCCCCTTACCGCCAAAGCGAACGCAAAGCTATCTATCGCGAATATGCTGAACGGCTGGTAATGCAAGGCCATGCCTACTATGCTTTTGATACGCCTGACGAGTTGGACAAGAACCGAAAAGAAATCCCCAACTTTCAATATGGCCATGCTTATCGCGATACTTTGCGCAACTCGCTTACGCTGAAACAAGCGCAGGTTGACCAATTGCTGAAAGATGGTGAGCCACACGTTATCCGAATCAAAATGCCCGTGGACGAGACTATTCATTTTGAAGATATGATACGCGGCCATGTAAGTTTTAACACGTCAGAGAGTGATGACAAGGTATTGCTCAAAGCTGACGGTATGCCAACTTATCACCTTGCGGTTGTTGTGGACGATTACCTGATGAAGATAACACACGCCTTCAGAGGCGAAGAATGGCTGCCATCTGCGCCCATACATTTGTTGCTTTGGGGATATTTGGGCTGGAGAGCCGATATGCCACAATGGGCACATTTGCCCCTGATATTAAAACCGGATGGACATGGTAAACTGAGCAAACGCGATGGTGCGAGGCTCGGATTCCCTGTGTATGCCATGAGCTGGCTGGACGAAAAAACCGGCGAACTGACACCCGGTTTCCGTGAACTTGGCTTTTTGCCTGAAGCATTCCTGAACCTGCTGGCAATGCTTGGCTGGAACGATGGTACCAATGAAGAGATATTTAGCCTTGATGAACTGGTAGGGAAGTTTTCTATTGAACGGGTGAATAAAGGCGGTGCCAAATTCGATTATGAAAAGGCCAAGTGGTTCAATTCGGAATGGATAAAGAAGTCGGAAGCCGGAAGTCTGAAGTCGGAAGTCAGAAAGGTTTTTGAGGATAAGGGAGTTGTGGTGCCGGATAGTGATTATTTTTTGACTGTCATTGACCTGGTAAAAGAACGCTGCACGCTGTTGCCCGATTTTTACCAGCAATCGGCTTACTTTTTTGAGCAGCCGCGTGAGTATGATTTAGCTGCGGTAAAACCCAAATGGACGGACACCAAAACAGATTTTTTCAAATCGTTTATAACGATGCTTGGCAATGCCGAGCCATCCATCCTGGGCCCGGAGCTTGAAATAGCTTTCAAAGCGCTTGCCGAAGAACAAGGTATTAAACCCGGAGAGTTGATGCTGCCCCTGCGCATTATGCTTGTTGGCGGTAAGTTTGGCCCTCATGTATTTGACATAGCAGTTATTTTGGGTTTGACCGAAACTATTGCCAGGATAGAAAAAGCATTACCGATTTTTTCGGAGTAGATTAAAGTATCGTTTAGGGACACTACAAGTCGAAGATGAGATGCTGGAACAAGTTCACACCTTAAAAAAATAGCGACAGACATCAGCCCGTCGCTATCAATAAGTTATTAAATAGGAGCAATATTTTTACAAATTCGCTTTGATACCATACTTGGCGGCAAACTTGCGGTAAAGCTGTTTGTGCAGGTTATCCAGGTTAATATCCCGGCCCTGTATAAAGGCTTTTTGTACGTCAATAGTAATCATATCCAAGGCATCGCCTTTAGAGATAAACAGGTTGGCGTCCTTGCCCACTTCCAGTGTCCCGGTGGTCTTATCAATACCTAATATTTTCGCGTTGTTTAAGGTGATCATAGATACGGCCTGTTCTTTTGTCAAACCATAACCGCAGCCTTCACCAGCCTCGAATGGCAGGTTGCGCTGGCGCCAGAAACCCGTGCCGGTGAGGCCGTACAATACACCTGCATCCTGCAGTATTTTTGGTAATTTGTAGGGTAAGTAAACGTCATCATCATCTCTTTCGGGTAATGATTGGGTTTGGCGGATAATAACCGGTACATTATTATTTTTGAGGGCATCAGTAACCAGGTATGATTCTTTACCGCCGACAATCACCACTTGTATGCCCAGCTTTTTGCCTAAAGCAACGGCCTGTAAAATCTCCTTGGCGCCATCGGCGTTTACGAAGAGTTTTTTGCTGCCATCAAAAAGGCCCTTCATCGCTTCAAAGCGCAGGTTGATAACGGCGGGTTTGGCTTCGGCGTAAGCTTTGGCTTGGGTGAATAGATTATAAATCACGTCCAATGCCTTTTGCATGCGCTCTTCCGGTGATTCCTGCGGAACACCGGGTGTAGGTTGCGCCCTGCGGCGGGTTTGCGGCCGTATAACGGGCCAGTCCATATGGATGCCGATATCCTTTTTATAAGCAGCATCTTCCCAGTTCCAGCCGTCCAACTGCATGACGGACGATTGTCCCGAGATCAGGCCACCTCCCGGGGTTGGCTGCGCCAGCAAAATCCCATTCGAGCGTACCGTAGGGATAACTTTTGAATCGGTATTAAAAGCTATCAGCGTACGCACATTAGGGTTTATCTCGCCAGTTTCGGCATCGTCAACGGTACCACGCGCACCTTCTTCAACCTCAACGAGCCCAAGTGTGGTAATCGGGCAAATAAAACCTGGGTACACTTGTTTACCCGCGGCGTCGATGATATCTGCGCCCGTGGTATTGGCAGGTGCGCCTTCGCCAATTGCCGTAATTTTTCCTTTATCAAAGGTGATATAGCCATTATTAATAACCTGCCCGGTGCCGATATGGATAGTGGCCCCGCTGATAATAACGGGTTTAGTTTGTGCCGGTGCGGGCGAAATATTGGCCTGGCCGTAAGCGAGGATCGTGCTGAGCAATAATCCCAAAATGCTAAATAATATTTTCTTCATTTTCTGTCTCAATTAGGGTTATTGTTTGTTCTTGCTTTGGTCATCGGTACTTTTAGTTTGCATACCGTTATACTGGTCGGCAACCACGTAAGCATCGTCCTCTATAGTATCGCAGGTATAACGCGGACGCCTGCCCCCCGTTGGTTGTTGTGTAGCAGCGCCTTTGCTTTTAGCAGCTATCATTTTCTGAACAATGCGCGCCTCATCAGCTTTCAAAGTCTTTTGTTTAGCGGCATCCTCATCAATATCCCAATATTTGATACCGTCAACATAAGTTTTTTCGGCTACAGCATAAATAGACAGCGGGTCGGCCGACCACACTACCAAATCAGCATCTTTGCCGGGTTTAAGGCTACCGATGCGATTGTCCACATGCAGCATTTTTGCAGGGTTTAACGTAACAAATTTTAAAGCTTCTTCTTCGCTCAGCTTACCGTAGGTAACTGCTTTGCCTGCTTCCTGGTTCAGTCGGCGGGCCATTTCTTCATCATCCGAATTGAATGAAGTTACTACACCCACATCATGCATGATAGTGCCATTGTAGGGAATAGCTTCAACAACTTCCATTTTATAGGCCCACCAGTCGGAGAAGGTGGAACCGGCAATATTTCTTGCCTTCATTTTGTCGGCAACTTTGTAACCTTCTAATATGTGGGTAAAGGTATTTACATGAAAACCCATCGAATCGGCCACATGCATCAGCATGTTAATTTCTGACTGTACATAAGAGTGACAGGTGATGTGGCGCGTATCGTCCAATATCTCGGCCAGCGCATCTAATTCAAGGTCTCGGCGTACATGATTGCCTTTTACGGCGCGTGCGGCTTTATATTCCTTGGCGCGGGTGAAAGCATCTACATAAACCTGCTCCACACCCATACGTGTTTGCGGGAAACGCATATTAGGAGTTCCTTCCGGGATGCCCCAGTTGCTTTGCTTTACGTTTTCGCCAAGGGCGAACTTGATAAAGCCAGGTGCGCCATCCAGTTTCATTTCTTCGGGCAACGAACCCCAGCGATGTTTGATGAGCATGGTTTGCCCACCGATCGGGTTGGCCGAGCCATGTAGTATATGAGAAGTGGTTACACCGCCTGCCAACTGGCGGTAAAGCTGGATATCTTCCGAATCCAACACGTCGCCGATACGTACTTCTGATGTTACGGCTTGCGTACCCTCATTCACTCCGCCGGTTACCGCGATGTGTGAGTGCTCGTCCACAATTCCCGGCGAGATATGCTTACCAGTTGCATCAACTACTTTAGCATTGCCTGGTGCAGAGAGATTTTTGCCAATGGCCTTTATTTTACCATTCTCGATCAATACATCAGTATTTTGCAGGATGCCGTCTTTTTCGTTGGTCCAAACAGTGGCATTTTTAAATAATACAGTTTCCTGTTTTGGCAGTTCCGTATTGCCGAAAGGCGCAAACGGATAAACTACGGGACCAACGGCAGTATTTGCTTTGGTATCCGGCTTAGGTTGCGAAGGGGTAAATGGAGTGGTATAAGTTGCGGTCCAGCGGGTGAAAGTCCCATCTGGTAAAACCGCGTTACCGCTCATTGCAACAGGCGAAACGGAGGTAATATAACCGCTTAAACGTATGCTGCCTGCAGGCTTATTTTTCAGATCAAAATAAATGGTAACCATATCACCGCTGCGGGTGATGGTTCCTTTGGCTTTTACGCTATCGGCTCCGGTGCGCTCTACACTCACTTCGTAAGAGCCGGGTGTGCCGCCTATTTTGAGGGTGATATTTGCCAGGCCATCGCCGGCAAGCGAATAGTTTCCGCGCAGGTCGGTAACATTCATGTGCGTTACGATGTACTGCCGCCCTTCAACCCAATTTTCATAAATGATATTATCCTTTTTGAAAAGATCATCTGAAGTGATAATAAAATTGGCAAGTTTGCCTTTGGATAATGTACCTACTTTGTCGCTTATATTCAATAATTCAGCAGGTATTTCGGTGAGGGACATCAGCGCCTGTTTTTCGCTCAGCCCATAGTCCATTGCCGAACGCAGGTTGGTCCAAAAATCCTTTGCATTTTGTAAGCCATACGATGTGATGGCAAACTTGATCCCGGCTTTTTCTAACGTTGCCGGATTTGTTGGCGCCAGTTCCCACGCTTTCAATTGCTCATAACTGATGTTGCGGGCGTCAAGCGGGTCCTCAACATCATAAGGTTCAGGAAATGTAAGCGGAATAATGAAACTACTGCCCGTGCCTTTCATCGCATCGATGCGGCGGTATTCGTCGCCATCCGTCTTAAATATATATTGCTTGCCAAATTCCTTTGCGATCTTATCTGCGCGAAGCACATTTAGCGGGTCGCTCGTTTCAAATATTTGCGGCAAGCTTTGCTGGCTATTGAAATCCGCAAGCGAAATGTTATACTCTTCTTTTTGATTTTTGTACCACTCGGCATCATAATAGGTCTGGCGCAGCAAGGCGATATCACCCATCAATGAAGAAGGGTAATTAGTAGCCGCAGTGCCTTTGCTGAATGAATACTGCGCAGCAGCCTGGTCGTTTATCATTACCTCGTTATCACGCTCATCAGCCAGTGAAACTACTACCGATGTGCCCCGGGCAATACCATCATGTATGAGGGATTGTACAGCACCAAAGCCGTTCTTTTTAAGCTCTTCAGCTTTTGTACCATCGACATGAAACACCATTTTGGCGCTCATTTCGGGCCGGATGGCTTCGTTCCAACCGAATGCACCTTGTTTGGTTGATACCGGTACGATTTGGAAGTTACGGCCAAAAGCTTGTCGTGGCGCTTCCGGCATACCATAAGTAGTATAAGCATCGATAAGGCCGGGATAGATGTATTTTCCTTTAAGGTCGACTATGATATATCCTTTCGGGACAGTCAGGCCCGTCCCCACAGATTCAATAATACGGTCCTTTACCAACAGCACCCCATTGCTGATGGTTTGGTTGGCGTTTACAACGATATTGGCGTTGGTAAATGCATAGAGCCCCGGTTTGATATCCTGCGCACCATTTACCGGGAAAGTTTCCTGGGCATGGCACAGCTGGGTCACAATAAGGGCAAAACAAAAGAGTAGAATTCTTTTCATTATGAGTTCAGTTTGTGCTAAGATATTTAAACATTTGATACACTAAGTAATTTTATTCCCAATCATTATATATTTGTTACATCTTTGTTACAATAGAACAATCAAAAACTTCGGCCTTCTGCTTAATTTCAAAAAATCAATTTAAAAATGAGCGCGTATAAATTTTTCCTGTACCTCCATTCCGGTTTCCGGTATGTCGTACTACTGCTACTTGTTGTAGCTATTATCAGGGCATGGGCCGACTGGATGGGCAAAAAGCCATACAGTGAAGGTAACCGCAAGCTGAACATGTTTGCCATGATTTCATTACACACCCAGTTATTGATTGGACTCGTATTGTATTTTATGAGTCCCTTTGTACAGTTTAACAGCAGTACTATGAAAGTGCATGACACCCGGTACTGGACGGTTGAACATTTGACGGCTATGATAATCGCGATCGCTATAGTGACTATCGGGCATAGTAAATCGAAGAAAGCAGCCCTGCCTGAAGACAAGCATAAGGCTATAGCTATTTTTTACACCCTGGGTTTGGTGATTATAGTCGCTACAATTATTTTGAGTCAGCGTGGATTGCTGTTGATGACGCATTAGGTTTCCACACCTCGCCGCCACCCAACGGATTGAAATCCGTTGTTACAAGATAGGTCGAGGCTACGCCTCTTGTTTTTTGGGTGTAAAAGAGCCATAGGCTCGAAGAATCCTGTAACGCCGGGTTTCAACCCGGCGCATACAACGCAATGCTAAAAGTGCCATAGGCACGACCCATACCTATGTCAGGTCTTGGAAAATATACTGCTCATCATAATCTACTTCAAACTCTCTCAGCAAATCGAGGTATTCCTGTCTGAAGGTCTGCTTTCTATGATGCTCTTCCTGATTTTGGATGTATTTATAAATCCTGTCAACATGTGATTTACTGTATGAAAATACGCCATAGCCTTCCTGCCATTCAAAACGTTCGGGAGTTAATGAATGGTCATTAATATATTTGGATGATTTTGCTTTTACTGTTTTCATTAGTTCAGAAACTGATACCACCGGTCGCAGTCCAATAAAACAATGTACATGGTCCTCAACGCCATTCACAATGATTGTTTTGCAATTAGCCTCATTGACCAGGTTGCCAATTACGCCAAAGAGTTTGGACTTCCACTCCTTCTCTATGACGGCCTGTCGATACTTGACTGCGAAAACTGTTTGTATGTAAATCTGATGATAGGTGTTGGCCATTTTGTTCGTAATTTCTTAAAGGTATTAATAACTTTATTTTTATATGGGTCGAACCGATGGTTCTTCTCCGTTTTATGTCTCTGTCAGCTCAACGGATTAAAATCCGTTGTTACAATATGGGTCGAGGCTACGCCTCTTGTTTTTCAAATGTAAAAAGAGCCTTAGGCTCGGAATATCTTGTAACGCCGGGTTTCAACCCGGCGCATATAACACGATACTAAAAGCGCCGTAGGCACGACCCATATTCTGTTTTGGACCGCTATAAACTACCTATCCTGTAGAATTAAATGAACTTTTTTTTACAAAAAGTTTGGTAATTCAAATTTCTTTATAAATTTGTGACCGCGATGATTAAAAACTACAAAAATATGAGCTGGTGGCACCAAGAAATTGGCAGCCGGACATGTTTTTGATATGAAATACTAATCAATTGTAAACCTAATATGAACCCGGCGCCAACCACGCCGGGTTTTGCTTTTTATGATTTGACCAAAACAAAAAATGAAACGATATAAAATAACCACCACCTCCAAAAAACTTTTAGCCGATACGACCACCCCAGTAAGCATCTAT
>Ga0207116_10342_pt2 | contig 10961 bp, 2 predicted proteins | sample Alteio_BWMinHeat_44_FD_153550 | JGI IMG/M metagenome (GOLD analysis project Ga0207116, IMG submission 153550) | Enriched cells from forest soil in Barre Woods Harvard Forest LTER site, Petersham, Massachusetts, United States -... | ecosystem: Environmental > Terrestrial > Soil > Temperate forest >... | reverse complement strand
GGGCACGGTGCCGTCGCCCAGTTGGGGCAGCAGGTCTCGCACGGGCTCACCAACAAGCACGCACAGGGCGTTGTTGGCCTGGCGCAGGGCGATTTCCAGGGGCGGGATCAAGGCCCTGGTGTTGTCGAGGTTTGATTTGAGCTGAAAATACGCCGGCTTGGAGGCCGCGATGCCAGCCTTGAACTGCTCGTGGAGCTTGTTGGCGAGCGGCTCCTGAAGGGCCACGTTCTGCCTGGCCAATACCAGGCGCTTTTGCAGGACGCGCAGCTCGATGTACTGGGTGGCGACGTTGGCCAGGAACTGCACGACCATTGCATCATAGTTGTGCATGGATTGATCGAGATTGGCGTTGGCCGCCTCGAGGTTCCGCCGGAAGAGGCCCCAGAAATCCAGCTCCCAGGAGAGATTCAGGCTGGTGCCCCAATTGTCGAAAACTCGGCTGCCGCCCCTGGGGATGCCGACGCCGGCCCCGCCGCCGCCGATCGAGCTGTTCAGCAGGGGGCTCGTCACGGTTGTGGTCGTGCCGGCCGCCGCCGCGCCGGCGCCAAAGGCCCCGGCCCCGGCAATCGGCGTGGATGGCGTGGATAGGCCGGAAACGGCTGCCCCTGGCGCCAGGGCCGTGCCGAACGCCGGGCCGCCCGCCGGGAAAACGCCGTTGTTGCGGCTGAGCATGCCGTGGGCATAGCCGGCGCCCAGGCTTTGCGCCTGCGGCAGCAACTCGGCCATGGCAATATTTCGCTGCATGCGAGCTTGCTCTATGACCAGTCCGGCCTCGCGCAGGCTCAGGTTTTGCGAATACGCTTGCTGAATCAACTTGCTCAGGACCGGATCGCCGAACACATCCCACCAGGTTGCCAGGTTCGGCGCGCCGGTGACGACGCGGGGGTCCTTTTGATCGATCCATTGCTGCGAGACAGGTGATTCGGGCGGCTGAAAATTGGGGCCGACCTTGAAGCCGTTATGGAAGTAGTCCGAAATGCTGGTGGTGCAGCCGGCCTGCACCAGGGCGATCACCGCCAGAGCGCATCCGGGCAGCAGCGAGCCTGTGCTTCGAAGCGGCCTGTACATAGACGACTTCCAAGTCCTGCAACTGCGAGAACTCCGCAGTTACTTTTTCGTCAAAACCGGAATGATCAGTTGAGTCGAAAAGATCGGAAGAATACGCAACGGCAATGTCATCTTACCCAGGCCGGCGTCTGTCGCTGGGGGGTGGCCAGGCCAAGCGTCGAAACTTGGCCACCCCCTGTTGCCATCTCAAGTGTCATTCCAGTATTGGCTTATGGCGGTGAGGATAGGGGGGGGTGGCCACGCGGCCATCTGACACCCGACTGGGCCACCCCCTTGCAGCAACCTCTGATTCCCGCCTTGGGGATTCTCTGGATTTCCACCCGATGGTGGTGCGATCCTGCCAAATTGGCAGTAGACGAAACTTCTTCCCAAAAGAAGTCGCGACTCCTTGCATTCGTGGAAAGAAGAAACCCGGTTCCTGAGAGGAACCGGGTTTTCGAAATGCAGCCGCAGGTCATGCTCACGGCAAGTGTGTGAACACCGGTGTAAAGGCAAAGAACAGGTTGGTGTTGGTTTTGCCCTTGAAGAGGGTGTTCGCGCCGCCATCGCCGTTGAAGAGTACCACACTGTAGAAATCCACCACGGCATTTGTGACGCCCATGGAATTCGTGGAATCGGCAGCCAGATTGACCTTGTCGGCGCCCGGCCCGAGCAGGAAGACGACCGCGGAATCGAACACGAGATTGCCCGCCTGATCCTGGATATTGAAGGTGTTGTTGCCTCCGGCTTGTGAGTGGACGAGAAGAGCGCCGAACTCTGAGCGGACCGTGGAGCCCTGGATGGCCAGGGTATCGCCGCTGGTCTGGGCGCCGAGCTCAATGTCTGCGAAGCCGTAGACGCGCTGATCGTTCAAGTCGATGGACACGGAGCCGTGCCCGCCGGCGGTGATGTTCAGCCCGCCGGCAATGATCAACGGCAGGTTCGCAGGGGCCGTGCCCGTGCCCGTGCCCATATCGACGATCAACCCCGGCGTGAGTCCCAAAACGGTGCCACCGGTCACATTCACAGTTCCGCCGATGACCGGGATGCCGGAACCGGCGCTAGTTTGCTTGTTCTCCAGTCCGACGAGGTTCGCGAAGGTCTGGCCCGTGACGCCGGCGCCGGCGTTGATGGTAACGCCGCCCAGGATGTTGTAATCGTGAACCTCGGTATCGGACTGACCGGTGGATGTGGTGATGACGAGATTGCCACCAATGGTGGTGAGGGCGTGATTATTCGCGGCGGAGATGGTTGTAGAGCTGCCGCCGAAATGGCCGGTGGTTCCGTCACCGGGACCGTTGTTGATGGTGACGTTGCCGGCGAAGTCGGTGTCGTTGATGGTGTTTGTGTCCGAGCCGACGCCATTGGTGATGCTCAGGCTGCCCCAGTTATTGAGCACGTTCGGAGAACCGCTGGTGGTGATCGTGAAAACCGTGTTGCCGGTGCCGGGATGAGTGACCGTCGTCGCGCCCCCGACATTGACGTCGATGAACGTGCTGTCCTCCGAGCCGTTGCCGTTGAGTGACAGGGACAAACTGCCGCGCAGCGTCATGCTTTGTGCGCTGAGGGCTTTGCTACCGCCGGTGCCGCTGATGGAAAGCCCGCCGGCGATATTGACGCTGGCGCCGGATGTACCCAATTGGACCGTGTCGTTGCCGCCGGCAAGCGAAAGGTTTACCGGGCCGCCGAAGATGATCGTGGCCGCTTGGTTCTGAATGCTAAAAGTGTTGTCCCCGGTGGCGCCGGACGTGATGTTCAAACCGCCTCCAAAAAATGACGTGCCGCCGCTGGGGGCCTGGACCGCAACCGTGACATTGCTGGTCTTATTGCCGAGGTTGATGGATGTGGTCCCGGCAATGGTCTGGTCGTTCACGTTTACCGCCGCGGACCCCGGGCCGGTGACGCCGATTTTCAGGTTGCCGTCGATGATGAGCGGCAGATTTGCCGGGGTGACACCGGTGCCCAGATCGATGACGAGGTTTTGGGCCGGACCGATGTCCGGCAACTGCCCGTTGATAGTTACGTTGCCGCCGATGATGGGCACGCCGGAGCCGGCGAAGCTCTGAATATTCTCGACGCCGACGAAATTGGGATGCGTCTGGCCGTGAATTCCGGCACCGGTGCTCATGGTTACGTTGCCGCGGACGTTATAGTCGTAAAGCTCGCTGTCGGACTGCCCAGATGCGGTAGTGATGACGACACTGCCGCCGATGGTCGTGAGATTGTGATTGTTGGTGGCGGAGATATTCGTGAAACTACCGCCGAACTGATTAGTCGTGCCGTCGCCGGCGCCGTTGTTGATCGTGATGCTGCCGGCGAAATTGGTGTCGCTGATGGTGTTCGTGTCCGAGCCGATTCCGTTATTGATGGTCAGGCTGGTCCAGTTGTTGAGGACGTTCGGAGAGCCGCTGGTAGTGATGGTAAAGTTCGTGGTTCCAGTGCCGAGATGGTTGACAGTGGCCGGCCCCTGGACGTTGACGTCGGTGAACGTGCTGGTTTCCGTGCCGTTGCCGGCGAGCGAAAGCGAGAGGCCCGCGCCTTGAAGAAGGTTCAAGCCCTGAGCGGTGATGGTCTTGTTGCCCCCCGTGCCGGAAATGTTCAGGGCGCCTGTGAGGTCAATTGCCCCGTTTGTGACCCCGTCAAAAGTCAGGATGTCGTTGCCGGTGCCGAGCTTGACCTGGATCGAGGTGATCGCCTTGGAGGTGGTGAACGGGCCGGGCACGCCGTTGATGGTATTTCCCGCCGTGGTGCTCAGGGTCAGCTTCTGGAAGGAAGCTACCTTCACGGTGAGGCTATCGTCTCCCGTCGCGGTCTTGGCGATGACCAACGTCGTGCCGGATATGGTCGCCGACACATTTGTCGGGGTCACGCGATCTTCCAGACATTCCAGCCGCAACATGGTCCGTCGCCTGGGCGCAGTCCGTCGCGTGCCGGAAGAAGTTTTCGAAGAGTTCAGCCAACGCCGCCACCAGGACTTCAACATGACTGGCTCCATTTCCGCTGGGATGAGGGTTCGAAGAAAAGACAAGAAGGAGTCACGTCCTCCTCGGTTAAGCGAAGTCTAGTGAATCCGCCGGCCAAGGAAAGGAACAAAGAGAGCCCTCAGCGCGGATTACGCCGTTGGACCGCTAGAGTTCCTCTTATTTGCGCAGAATACCCAGTTTTAGCTTCGATCTGTGAAGGCAAACCTTTGCGCCGTTTGTTGGCGCTGCACGGCTTCCGTGCTGGGGGAACGCTCCCTTGGTGCCAACCCAGAAAATAGCTAGCTTTGGCCTGCCTGTAGGCACGATCTTACTGAACCTGCGCCCTTACTTTGAACGACCTGAACGGTCCCCAATGGCGATAGCACCGTGACCCTCGGTAGTGCCACCGTCAATGATTCAATTACGGTGCAACGCGCTCCACATCGGTTTACAACAGCTTCACACTCACAGCGAACGGTTCGGGCGCCAACACCATCAGCGTCCAGGACCAGAAGGGCACGCTCACCTTTGGCGGCTCGGTGAACGTGCAGATCACCAACAGCACCACCAGCACCGTCATGGTGGGTGCGGATGCGACCCATGATACCGGAGTCGCGGGTGCTCTGGTGGAATTGTTCAGCACCACCACCGTCCACGCCGCCAAGAAGGGAAGTAACCCGGGTAATAAGTTCTTTGGCGCTCCCGCTGGAGCAAAAAATACCAATATCTTGGTCTTTACTGCCCCGAGCGTGCTCAACTTCAATCCGGTTTGATTGTCAACCTGACTTCCGCAAGCATTCGGGGACCCGCCACGGTTCCCCGAATGCTTTCTCTTTCGACCGCTACTCGCGGCCGACTCTTGCATGGCTGCTTCCGGGGTGTTCACGGTCTGCCGGCAAGCGCCGCAATTCATGCCACATCAAAAAAAGGAAATCTGCGGAACTTATTGTTTGACAAGCTACTTGGCATCCCAGACAATCATTGTCTCGCACTTTCCAAACGGAACAGCACGGAGCCACAAGTCCGGCAGATAGAAGACCCCCTACTGCTCCATCCATCCTTGCCCGAGGTGAGAAATGTGGATCCCATCGTGGTGGCAGCGAGTTTTGCGAACGACGCGACCGATCGGCGCCGACCGCCGGCGAAAGAAGCCGGTTCGTTGGAAGACGCATATTCCCCTGCTGGAGTCGCTGGAAAGCCGCATCGCGCCCACCACCTGGTCAGGCAACATCACCAGCAACACGACCTGGAGCAATACGCAAGTCCAGAGCGTCGTGGGCAATGTCCATGTGAATGCCGGGGTCACCCTGACGATCCAGGCGGGCACGGTTGTCCAGTTCAATGCCGGGACGAACCTGACCGTCGATGGCACACTGTTGTCGCAGGGAACAAGCAATCAGATGATCTTTCTCACCTCCTACCGCGACAACTCGCATTCGGGCGGCGGCAATACTGCCGGCAACGGGGATTGGGGCGCCCTCCAGTTCAATAGCGACAGCACAGGCAACGTGCTGACGGACACACAGATCAACTACAGCGGGGGCTGGGGCACAGGCGCGGCAATCATCGACAACACCGCGGCGGTCACTTTCAGCAACGGTGTAATCGGCAACTCGGCCAGCGCCGGCATGCGCATCGTCACGGCGAACCCCACGCTCACCAGCGATACCTTCCAGAACAATAGCGGCCCCGCCGTCAGCATGGACCTGGCTTCCGATCCGGCTATCGCCGGCGCTAGCGCGACCAATAACCAGATCAACGGTGTGCGGCTCGACAGCGGCTCACTGACAGGCAACGAAGCCTGGAACAATCCGGGCATCGTTTACTGGATGTCGGGCAACGTCACCGTGCCGCAGGGCGACACGCTGACGGTTAGCGCCGGCCAGATTATCAAGGCGCCTTACGGCAACGAGAACGTGATCGTCAACGGCACACTAAACGCCCAGGGAACCGCGGCCAATCCGATCATCTTCACTTCGTATCGGGATGATACCCACGGCGGCAACACCGACAATGACGGCACCGGCACCAGCACCGGCAGCGACGGCGACTGGGGCAGCATCCAGTTCACGAGCACCAGCACGGCGAACGTGTTGAATTATGTGGATGTCTTTTTCGGCGGCAGCTGGGGCAGCAACGCTGCGCTTATCGATCAAGGCGGTGTCCTGACCTGGAACAATGGCGTTGTCGGCAACTCCTACACCGCTGGTCTGCGCATCGCTCAGGCCAACCCGACGCTAATCGGCGACACCTTCCAGAGCAACCTTGGCCCAGCGGTCAGCATGGACCTGGTTTCCGATCCGGCTATCACCGGCGCCACCGTGAGCAAAAACCCAATTAACGGCGTGGAACTCGACGGTGGCTCGCTTACGGGCAACGAATCCTGGAACAATCCGGGCATCGTTTACTGGATGTCGGGCAATGTCACGGTGCCACAGGGAGACACACTGACGGTGAGCCCCGGCCAGGTCGTCAAAGCGCCTTACGGCAACGAGAACCTGATCGTCAACGGCACGCTCAATGCCCAGGGAACCGCGGCCAATCCGATCATCTTCACTTCGTACCGGGACGATGCCCACGGCGGCAACACCGACAACGACGGCACCGGCACCAACACCGGCAGCGACGGCGACTGGGGCAGCATCCAGTTCACCAGCACCAGCACGGCGAACGTGTTGAATTATGTGGATGTCTTTTTCGGCGGCAGCTGGGGCAGCAACGCTGCGGTCATCGATCAGGGTGCTGTCCTGACCTGGAACAACGGCGTGGTTGGCAATTCCTACACCGCCGGGCTCCGGATCTCCCAGGCCAACCCGACGCTGACCGGCGACACGTTCCAGAATAATTTGGGCCCGGCGCTCACCATGGATCTGGCTTCCGACCCGGCCATTACCGGCGCCAACCTGACCAATAACCGGATCAATGGCGTGGACCTCGACGGCGGCGCGCTGACGGGCAACGAATCCTGGAACAATCCGGGCATCGTCTACTGGATGTCGGGCAATGTCACAGTGCCACAGGGAGACACGCTGACGGTGAGCTCCGGCCAGGTCGTCAAGGCGCCTTACGGCAACGAGAACCTGATCGTCAACGGGACGCTTAACGCCCAGGGAACCGCGGCCAATCCGATTGTCTTCACTTCCTACCGGGACGATACCCACGGCGGCAACACCGACAACGACGGCACCGGCACCAACACCGGCAGCGACGGCGACTGGGGCAGCATCCAGTTCACCAGCACCAGCACGGCGAACTTGTTGAATTATGTGAATGTCTTTTTCGGCGGCAGCTGGGGTAGCAACGCTGCGCTTATCGATCAAGGCGGTGTCCTGACCTGGAACAATGGCGTTGTCGGCAACTCCTACACCGCTGGTCTGCGCATTACTCAGGCCAACCCGACGCTAATCGGCGACACCTTCCAGAGCAACCTTGGCCCAGCGGTCAGCATGGACCTGGCTTCCGACCCGGCCATCACCGGCGCCACCGTGAGCAATAACCCAATTAACGGCGTGGAACTCGACGGTGGCTTGCTGACGGGCAACGAAGCCTGGAACAATCCGGGCATCGTCTACTGGATGTCGGGCAACGTCACGGTGCCACTGGGAGACACACTGACGGTGAGCCCCGGTCAGGTCGTCAAGGCGCCTTACGGCAACGAGAACTTGATCGTCAACGGCACGCTTAACGCCCAGGGGACCTTTGCCAATCCGGTCATCTTCACCTCTTACCGCGACGATGCCAACGGCGGCAACACCGACAACGACGGCGGGACCGCTACAGGCAGCAGAGGCGACTGGGGCGGCATCCAGTTCACCAGCACCAGCACGGGCAATGCCATGGACTCCGTCCAGGTTCGCTTTGCCGGCGGCTGGGGAGCAGCCGCGGCGGTGGTGGTCCAGGGTGCTTCCCTGTCCTTGAGCGATAGCCTGATCACCGACTCCTACGTCCAGGGCGTGAGTGGCATCAACAATGCCATGGTATCGCTCGTCAACGACGTCATCGTCAACAACAACTCGACCGGGATCCGTGCCGAGTCCGGATCCGACGTCACGGCCACGAACGACACTATCAACGGCAACAACCAGGGCGCCAGTGAGAACGGCGCCGTGCTTACCTTGACGAACTGTATCATCACCGGCAGCGCCAATGCGGGCGTCTTCAAGGACGCCACCGGGTCCCTTACGGTTCTTTCCTCCGACCTGTACAACCCGTCGGCCGGCAGCGGCAACTACAGCGGCTTGCACGATCAAACAGGCAACAACGGCAACCTGTCCGCGGACCCGAAATACATGAACCGCGCCGGCCTGGATTTTCGCCTGCAGGCCGGCTCGCCCGCTCTGGATGCCGGCACGACCACCCAGGCGCCCATCGACGACTTTGAGTGGAACTACCGCAGGGCCGATCCATCGTACGACATGGGCGCTTATGAAGTGGGCGGACCGCTGCGCTATGTGAAGAACTCGCCTGACGGCAAGGTCCTCGACTCCGTCTCCGCGGTCGTGTTCACTTTTCGCGGTCCGATGGACACGACCAGCTTCAATCCTGTTCGCGACATCTTGAGCTTTACTGGGCCGTCCGCAACGATTCCGGTGACGGGATTTCACTGGTTGAATCCTCAGCAACTGCAGGTGTCGTTCGGCACGGTGTCCGCTGCCGGTCCATATAGCATGGTCCTCGGACCCAATCTTCGCGATGCCGCCGGCAACGCCCTGGGCGCCAGTTACACTGCCAACTGGACGATTACCCCGCCGCGTGTGATCCACCAGTCGCCCAGCGACTTTGTGGTCGGGCCGGTCGATCACCTGGACTTCACCTTCAGCCGTCCCATGAACCAGCAGAGCTTCGGCCTGAGCGACATCCTCAGTTTCACCGGGCCGGGCGGCGCTCTGCAAGCCACCGGGTTTAGCTGGCTCGACCTCCGCACTTTGCGGGTTTCTTTTGCGTCCCAGACGACCCTTGGCGCCTACCAGATGGTGCTCGGTGTGAACATCATGGATCTGGCCGGAGATCTTCTCGGCCAAAGCGGGGATGGCACGGGCGGTCAAGTGCCCGTGGACGAATACACCGCCAACTTCACGATCGCCAACATCTTCCATGTTTCCGGCCAAATCACCCAGAACACTACCTGGGGCGGGCTCACCATTGTCGATGACAACGTGACGGTTCAGAGTGGGGTCACGCTCACGATCAGTCCGGGCACCATCGTCAAAGTGCAGGATACGAAAGGGATCACCGTCCAATCCGGCGCTACCCTCGCTTCGAACGGTACGTTGGCGCAGCCGGTCGTGATCACGTCGTATCACGATGATTCGCTGGGGGGCGACACGGACCAGGACGGCGGCGTGATAAGCCCGCAGGCAGGCGACTGGGGCCAGATCTTGAACCAGGGCACGGCCAACTTCAATTACACGCAGATCCTGTACGGCTCGGGCAACGGCAACACCGGCCTCAACAGCGGCGCCATTCACAACTCCGCCGGCACCGTGACCTTCTCGAACAGCATCATCAACCAGGCGTTTTACGACGGCCTGGACACCGTGGGCGGCAGCGTGACGATCAGCAACAGCATTTTCAGCGGTGCCGATCGTGCCGTGGTTTCCACCTTCGGCGGGTCCACGATTTCGATTGTCAACAGCACCTTCGACAATAACCGCATCGGCGTGTTCTCTCACGTGGGCGGCAGCATCTCGTTGGTAAACAGCATTATTGCCAATAGCCTGCAAATCGGCGTAGACACCGATGGCGGCCCGATACCGATCAGCTACTCCGACGTGTATTCGAACGTTGCCGGTGCTGTGAATTACACCGGCATGAGCGACCCGACGGGCACGCAAGGCGACATCTCGGCGGATCCGCGATTCGTCAATGAGAGCGGGGGCGATTACCGGCTGAAATACTCCAGTCCGGCCATCGACGCCGCCAATGGCACCGTGGCTCCCCTGACCGATAGCGCCGGCTCGCCACGCTTCACCGTCCCGAACTCCGCCAAAACCGGACTGCCCACGGGAGGCGGGGCTTATCCCGATATGGGCGCCTTTGAGTTCGTTCAAGGCGCGGCATCGAACATCGACCTGACTGTCACCGGCGTGAACGGGCCCGCGACGGCAATCGGCGGCGATACCGTCACGGTGCACTGGACCGAGCAAAACATCGGCAGCGCTGTGGCCGCGGGCGCCTGGCATGATGCCGTCTACTTATCACCCACTCCGGTGCTGACGCCCGATGCAGTCTTGCTTGGCGAGGTCTTGCACAGGGGCGACCTGGGCCCCGGACAGAGTTACGCCACTCCCGCTTCCGGCACGTTCAGGGTACCCGGTGTGGTACCGGGAAATTACTACTTGCTGGTCCGTTGCAATTCGCGCAATGAAATCTTCGAAGGAAGCAACGTTGCCAATAATGTCCTGAGCTCCACGAACACGGTCGCCGTCGATGTGCCGGCCCTGACACTGGGCACTCCGGTAACCGGTCAGCTGGCGACTAGCGGCAGCTCCGAAACTTACAAGCTAACCGTCAGCGCCGGCGGCGATCTCCAGATAATGCTAACCGGCGCGAGCGGCAATGCCAACGAGTTATACGTTTCTTTGGACGTGCCGACACGGCAGTCCTTCGAGGCCCGTTCCATCCATCCGGGTTCGGCAAACCAATTGATATCGCTGCATGATACGGAGGCCGGCACCTATTTCATCTTCGTCTATGGAGCCAATGTCCCGTCGCCGGAAAACTTCACGTTAACCGCGGGAACAGTCGGCTTCACCCTTACGCGGGTCAACCCTACACAGGGCAGCAACACCGGGCAGGTGACGCTGTCGATCAGCGGCGCCCAGTTTGACCTGAATTCTAAACCGCAACTGGTGGATAGCGGCGGGGTCACGATCAGCCCCCTCCAGGTATACTACGGGGATTCCGGCGTGATCTCCGCGACCTTCGACCTGACAGGCCACCCTACGGGCC
>Ga0207116_10239_pt1 | contig 10969 bp, 6 predicted proteins | sample Alteio_BWMinHeat_44_FD_153550 | JGI IMG/M metagenome (GOLD analysis project Ga0207116, IMG submission 153550) | Enriched cells from forest soil in Barre Woods Harvard Forest LTER site, Petersham, Massachusetts, United States -... | ecosystem: Environmental > Terrestrial > Soil > Temperate forest >... | reverse complement strand
GTTGATGGCCGGGAACAACAGCGTGCCGTTCTTGACGCGCTCGTAAAGACGATGCACGCCGGTCGTGGTTTCCTCGGAAACCCCGATGATGTTCTTGGCTATGTTGCTGTAGAAACCGGGCTTGTCGGCCAGGGTGCGCTTGATTGAAGCCAGGAGGACGGCCTCCTCGTGCGATTCGGCCTTGCGGTTGAGGATGGCCGGGTTCTTCTCCGCCTCGACGCCCAGGTGGATGAGCAGCGTGGCGTCGCCGCCGTCATCGAGAATCAGATTCGGCGTGCCGCCATCGTGCCAGGCGAACAGGCGATGCGTGTAGTCCCAGTACTCTTCGAGTGTCTCGCCCTTCTTGGCGAAGACGGCTGTGCCCTTGACGGCGAGGGCGGCGGCGGCGTGGTCCTGGGTCGAAAAGATATTGCAGCTCACCCAGCGAATTTCGGCGCCCAGGGCTTGCAGGGTCTCGATGAGCACGGCCGTCTGGATCGTCATGTGCAGGCTGCCGGCGATGCGGGCACCCTTGAGCGGCTGGATGGCGGCGTATTTCTTGCGCATGGCCATCAAGCCCGGCATCTCGTGCTCGGCGATGGCGATCTCCTTGCGGCCCCAGTCCGCCAGCGACAGGTCGGCAACGGCATAGTCTTCATTCACGGTCTGGCCGTTGGTCTTCTCGATGGCCTTGGCAGGCTTGGTCTTCTCGGCGGATGCATTCTTCGCAGTCAGTGGCATGGAATAATCTCCTGAATGGGGTCCCGCCCGCTTACGGGCTGCCGGGTTCGCACGCGTTCAGAGAAGATAAGGATAGCGACCCATCCTGATCTCGCCAACATGATAGGCGAAAACGGCGGATTGGGACAATGGGAGTTCCACTTGTGAAAGCAGGCCCGAGGAGGGAAAATCGGGAGAAAGACCGGCGGGATAAGAATGGACGATTTGGAACCTCTACGCCGCAGAATCAGGAGCTTTTGCCAGGCGTTTAACCGTGGCGACTGGGCTCGCTGTTTTGATTTCGTGGATCCCACGTTGAGAAATCAAGGCCGGATTGAGTTTGCCCAATACGCCGAATCTCTTGCCGCCTTTCGCGCTTACTATGGAAAAATAGATATCTGGCACCTACGCGCCAACATTCATGGCAGAAAGAGTGCCAAGCACGATGATCGCGCGTTCGCTTATGTGTACGTCTTCTGGCAAGATGATCGCAACGGGCTGCATGTGTTTCGAGAACGTGGATTCTTGATTCCGGCCGCTGGTACACTCGAGTGGTCGGCTTGGTTGCCCGCGAGGCACTTGCGTCAAGAACATGAACTGGAAGCTATGCGCCGCGCGGCCTCTCTGGTGTTTTCAACAAACCGCCGCATCTTCTCGGAATCCTTTCGTCCCGGCGTCACCTCCACTCCGCTAGCCACGTCCACGCCATAGGGCCGCACGATACGAATGGCCTCGGCGACGTTCTCGGGTGTCAAGCCCCCCGCCAGGATGAGCGGTACGCCCGGTTGAAAGTCGGCCAGCAATGGCCATGGAGCTGCCTGCCCGGTGCCTCCGAATTCGCCGGCAATGTGGCCGTCGATGACAATCGCTTCGGGGGGCCGTCCGCCTTGCCGGCACCTTTGCAGATAATCCGTGACAACAGCCAGCCGAGCGGCATCTTGTACCTGAAATGCCGGAATGAAGTGATAAGGCATGGCCGCGGGGATCTCATGTTTATCGCCGTGCCACTGGATGGTGGGGAGAAATCCCATTCGACGAACCCGCTCAACAACCTCGGCCAGAGGCTCGTTTACAAACAGCCCCACCGGTTCGATGAACGGCGGCAGGCACCGGACGATCTGGGCGGCGGTTTCTTCGCTGACACAACGGGGCGACCGTGGATAGAAGTTCAAGCCGATGGCATCCGCGCCCAGAGACGCCGCCTGAAGTGCGTCCTCCACATTTGTGATGCCGCAAATCTTGATGCGCATTCTGGACCCAGTTACTTGTAGCCGATTCCAAATAGATGGTGCTGGGAGCGGATGAACATCATGCCGTCCGAAATTGCCGGGGTTGCCAGGCATGATTCGCCCATCTTGTTGACGGCAAGAAGCTCAAAGCTCTGGCCGGCTTTCACCACGTACACATCGCCTTCCTCGCTGGTGAAGTAGACCCGGCCGTCGGCGGCGACTACGGAAGCGCTGTGGCCCCCTGTGCTGCCCAGCCGCTGACGGTAAACCTGCTTGCCGGTTCGGGCTTCGTAGCACGTTACGACGCCGTTGTTGGTGCAGACGTAAAGATGTGTCCCGTAGACGACCGGCGTGGGCATGTAGGGACCGCCCCGCTGTTTGCTCCAGGCGATGTTCTCGCTGGCGTCGGTGTCTTTCTTGAGGGAGATGTCACCGGATGGCCCCTGGCGAATGGCATAGATGGGCTGGATCGGCCGATAGCCGTTTGTCACGAAGATGAGGCCGTCCGCCGCAAAAGGCGTGGGTACGGTGATCTCCGAGTTGCCGCCCAGACGCCACAGCTCCCTTCCACTCAAGGGATCGTAGCCACGGATGAAATTGGTGGCATTAGTGACCAGCTCGGAATGAGAGGGGCCCGCGATCACAGTGGGCGTGCCCCAGGAAGGATGCTCGTCGCGCGGCGTCTTCCACAGCGGTGAGCCGGTGTCGACATCGAAAGCCGCGATGTACGAGTCTTTATGGCGATCGTACTGGACGATCACCATGTTCTTGAAAATGATGGGCGAACTGGCTGCCCCCCATTGCAATTCCGGGTCGTTGAATGCGCCCGCATCTTGAATTCCCAGGTCTCGCTTCCAGAGGAGCTGGCCGGCGAAATCGTAGCAGTAAAGCCCCTCGGATGCGAAGGACACGACGATGTGTTCGCCGTCGGTGGCCGGCGTGGCATTGGCATGAGTGGCCTTGATGTGCCGCTTGATCTTGGGGATGCCCTCGTGGGCGGTCCTTTGCCAGATGATTTTGCCGCTACAGGTATCGAAGCAGAGCACTTCGAAGCGGTGAGGCGATATGTCATCAGCCGGGGTGCCGGCGCCGTAAAGGCCGGGCTTGAGATCTGATTTCCCCTGAAGCCGGACCGCGGTCGTGAGGAGAACACGAGCGTTCCAAACGATGGGCGAGGAATGCGCCAGGCCGGGAATCGGTGTTTTCCAGAGAATGTTCTGTCCGGTTTTGATATCCCAGGTGCTTGGCGGATGTTGGCCGTCCGCGACGCCGCAGGCATTGATTCCGCGGAACGATGGCCAATTTTTTGGCCGGGTGACTGGGACGGCAATATCGGCAACTGTGCCTGTTTTGAGTTGCAAGGGTTTTTGCGAGGCCTGCCGCTCGAAAATGCTCTCGATGCTGCCGTGCTTGAGAATGACTTTCGCCACCTTCTCGTCTTTTCGCTCGAAGCGGAGCGAAACGGCTTCGTTGCCGATTGGTTTGAAGAAACTGTCGGCGCCGCCGCGCAAGATCAGCAGACCGGTGAGGCCGGAGTTGGCCCGCAGTGTGCCGTCCTTCAGAGAGATTCTCAGGACCAATCCGCCGGGCGTTTCGTAAGCACCCGTGAACGGCGTGACGTCCATGTCAGGCGGGTAAAGTTCATTCCTCGACAAGGCTTTGGCACCGGCTTTTTTGAGCAGTTCACGAATCTCCGGCGGCTTGGCCGGCGCGAGCGCGAGCGCCGCATCGAGAGATTCTCCTTTGACCTTACCCGACTCGAGCACCGCGCGCACGACCTTGGCGCTGCCCTGGCTGGCGGCATTCTGCAATATGGCGTCGCCGCCCTGTGCTCCCGCCGCCAGCAAGACCTTCACGATTTCGGCAAAGTCTCCACCCGCGGCACAATCCAGAGCGGTGAGTCCCCAGGCGGTATCGCGCGCATTCAAGTCCGCCTTGCGCTCGATGAGCAGCTTGGCCGCCTCCAGACGGCCCTTGTAAGCGGCGAACCAGAGCGCCGAAGCGCCGTAGTGGGTTTTGGCATTAACGTCGACGCCGCGGGCCAGCAGCTCGCTGATCCCCTTGACATCGCCTTTGCGGGCCGCCTCCCAGAGTTCCGCCGGAGTTGATGCGGGTTTCCCGCCTGGCAGCTCCTTGATTCGCGCTTGCCGGATCAGCACCGGCTCGGCATCACGGCTCAGATGTTGAAAGCCGATGTGCCCCCGCCGGGGCCGATCCTTGATCGGCGGCGCATCGGTTCCATCGTGGCGCTTCACGGCCTGATCGAACTTGCCGAGGTCAACGTTCTGAATCACCGTGCCATTCAGCGTCACTTTCAGATGTTGGCCGGCAAGCTCGACCCGGCAGGAATTCCACTCGGTGGGGCGATAGACCTGCTTTGTCGGCGCGATCGCCCGGTAAATGCCGCCGGTCAGCTCGGAGTCCTTGGCCTTGGTGTTGTAACGATAGTCGGCGAACTGCAATTCCATGCCGTCGAATGCCGGATCGCCGCGGAGCGGCGCACGCAGAGCCACACCGCTGTTGCCGGTCTCGCCGAGCTTGATCTCGAAGTCCAGGATGAAGTCAGCATATTCCTTGTCGCTTACCAGCCAGGTGCCTCGCTTCCTCGGCGAATGCGCTACTCCGTTCTTGACGATCCAGGGGCTGTCCTTGACTTCCTTGGTCAGGTCGTTCCAGTAGCGCGCGGTCCAGCCCTCGGGCACGCCGTCCTGTGGAAAGAGAGAAACAAAAGCGCCATCGCCGGCGCGGCTGGCACTGGCGGCGAAAACAGCCGTGACCAAGAGCAAAGATTCAAGCCAGGTCTTGCACATGAGGTACTCCGCGATTGAGGATTGATTGTACACACACGCCGGTTGCAAACACAGCGGACGCGGACTCGTATCGGCAGCTTTTCGGGAAAATGCGAAAAGGTGGAGTCGAGCGCTCAGAAACAAGACAAGCCGCCGGCGTGAAGGCGCGATTGTCTCTCAGTTCGCTTGCTTCTTGCCTTCGTCCGTCAGCCACGGACCCCATGCCGAGCCCATGACCCAGCCGCGTAGCTTACACTCGTTGAACACGTCCATCGGTGAAGAATTCGGCGGCAGCCTGCTCAACTTCTTGCTGACTTGGGTCACATTCAGGTGCGAGCCCATGCGCTCGGCGTCCTTCAGGACCTTGACGAATTCTTTGCAGGCCGTTTCCATGATCTAGCCTTCTCCCCAATCATGAGGAAGAACGCTTTTGTCCAGGCAAGGCAGGAATATCTCAGTCTAAGAGTGCAATGCGATTCGGACAAGAAGTTTCTGCAGAATTCAGGAAAAGTCTTACATCAGCACGGTCGCGCCTTCGGGTTCTTGCCTTCCGAATGACGCATTGTTACAACCGGCTTGAGAAACCAAGACGCCGATCCGATCGAGGAAACACCAATGCGTACCCTCTTCATCACCTTTACGCTGGTCGTCCATTCGTCAGCCTCGGCTCAACCGCTTCCACTGAAGGGTATCGACAATGCGCGGACTTTTGGTGAAGTGATCATCAATAAAGGCGTTATTACCCCGAAGGGCCCCCGGGCGACTCTCGTGATCGGGGCGGCGGACGCAGCCAATTATCGCTTCACAGCGGAAGTAAAGCCGGCCGACAAAGCCACGCGAATTCCCTTTCATGTGATGCCGTCCGATGCCACTGACGCCGCCAAGCCTGCCTTACTCTACGGCTCGTTCTACCGCGATGCTCCCGGCCTGGTTCTTCAGGCCGACGCTTCGCAGTGGGACGCGAAAAAGGGGCAGTGGGGAAGCAACCCCATTACTTCCTGGTACACTTACTGGCCTGCACCCACGGAGCAGGCCAAGCTTGCCCTCATGAAGGACAGCGGCATCACGCCGCGCACGCTCAAAGACCGCTGGCTGAAGCTCCGCATTGAAGCGGACTCCCGGCATGTCCGTTATTGGCTGGAGGGCCTGCTTGTGAGCCAAGCAGAGCGGCCCAGCGCGATGCGGGGGCCCGTCAGTCTGGTGCTTGGCGAAGGCGACCAGGCCCGCAACGTGTCTTTTGAACCTCTGGCGGAGTCCGCCTATCTGCCTGTGGACCTGACATTGTTCGCGCATGACCCGGCGGCGCCCCTGGGAAAGGCAAGCCTGACGATCGACGGCGTCCCGTTCGAGCCGGCGGCCGCGGGGCAGGGTTTAGTCGATCTGCGCAAGGCTCGGTGGATCGAACAGAAATCAGATCCGGTGGACACCTATGAGGGCTACGATGGCGGGCCGCCGGTGGTACACGATCCGCGCATGCCCTTTTTGCGTGTGCCCTCCATGGATTACGTGGCGGCGCACGTGCTGGCCGTGGCCGACGATGACCCATCAACGACGCCGAACTTCACCATTCGCGCGGGTCGCTATGGCCATGTAACCCAGGTCGTGTTCCACAGCTTTCCCGCTACGGCGCCGCGCAAGACCGACGCCGCCAAGTTGCAACCAGCTTTGCAGACGGCCGGCGGGCCGTTCTTTCATATCCGCATTCCCATGACCGAGGCATTCGCCCAGGACATCATTCCCTGGATTGACGTGGAGTTGACCAAGGAAGTCCGCCTGACCTGGCACGTTCCCGACCCGAACCGCATCCGTTCGCGACCGCTCGGCTTGCCCAGCGGAGTGCGTATAGCCGCCCTGACTTTGGAGCGCTCGCCCTTGCAGCTACGTGTCTCAAGCAAGGAGAGCGGACACGCCTTTGTCCAACCGCAGACGCCGGCCTTTGACACTCACTTGACGAACATTACCGGAAGAGAGCAGCCATACCAACTGCAGCTAACACTGACTCACCATGACGGCACCAAACTTCAGACCAGGCAAAAAGGAACGGTGCCTGGGGGGCAGTCCATCCATGTGACGCTAAGTGCGCCGGCAGCGAAGCTCGGCTATCACGATGTCGCCGTTACGTTGAAGGATGCGGCCGGCGGCATGCTTCTCGAGCGCCGGACCAGTTGCTGTCTCTTGCCGCCCGACACCCGCCGGCACCGCGACACCTCTCCCATCGGCACCTGGGACTTCTGCGGCGCCCACTTCACCGCCGATGATCCCGACGTGGTCGGTCCGCTCTACATCAAGGCCGGCTTGCGCTGGGGCATGGCCCTCTTCAAACCGGAAAAGCGCAAGCAGTACGGTGTCTTGCCGGCTGCCGAGCCCAACATCTTTATGGGAGGGGTCAAGGAGTGGGAGGACTGGCTCAAGCACACGCCCGATCAGCCGCCGATCGCTCTCTTGTTTCACGAGAACTCCGTCTCCGCCAAGCACGTCACGCGCGTTCCTGCGCTGTTTAACGATTTGCCGCCTTACAAGTTCGACCCCGACGAGGAGAAGAACTTCAAAAAGCTTTACGATGCCGCCGTGAAGAGCGCCAGGGAAATGAGAGCGAAATATCCCAAGGTCCATTTGCGTCTTGGCAACGGAGCCGTGCCGACCAGGGAGGCGATGTACCAGGCCAAGTTTCCCGCCGAGTTGTTCGATTCTGCCGGGAACGAGTCGGGGACGTTCGGCCGGCCTCCCGAGGCGCAGCCACCCGATATCGTCGCTTTTAACGCCAGTATCTGGATGGACCGGCAAATACTCGACGCCTACGGCTACCGCGACAAGCCCGTGAGTCTCTGCCATGAGACTTGCTACCCGGCATCCACGGGCGGATACCTTTCGCTCCAGGAGCAGGCCGATTACCTGGTCCGTCATGCTTTGCACGCGCTGGCCTGGAATATACCCGAGATCAAGCTCGGCCAAATTTGTGACATGGGGAATGGTTTCTACTTTTCGCACTACGGCGGCATTGGCCTCTGCCGTGCCCGGCCCGAACTCAATGTCAAGCCGGCGTTCGTATCCGTGGCCACGATGACCCGAGTGCTGGATGGGGCCAAGTTTGTCCGCGATATTCCACTGGGCAGCCCGGCCCTGTACGGCCTGGAGTTCACGCGGCCGGATGGCACGCAGGCGCACGCCTTTTGGACCCTGCGGGGCAAACGCTCGGTGCGGCTGCTCGTGAACGGGCCAGGTCCCTGGATCTTGATCAACGACCAGGGGGCGCAGACAAACGTGCAGGCGAGTAAGGGAGCCATTGAACTGGCACTGACGCCTTCGCCGGTTTACCTCGTCGGTTCTGGCAAGGTGATCGCCAGCGTTGCATCAGCGCCGGGGAAGTATGCCGAGAAGCCCGCAGGCAAGTCGCCCAGCTTGTCGCCCTTGGCGGATTTGAGCGATTGGGTAATCGAAGGAAATCGTGATCCGGAGCTGGAGTATTACGACTTCATGTGTCCGCGGCGCAAGGGCAACTTTGAATTCACGTCTGTGAATTCCTTCGAAGGCAAAGACAGGGTGCTGCGAGTCGCGCCACGGCCAATCAAACACGGCAAAGAGACCATGCCCATGTATGCTATATTGGCTCACAAGAAGGGCATTCCGGTCCCGGTGACGCCGACAGAAGTCGGCGCCTGGGTCAACGGCAACGGCGGCTGGGGCCGTCTGATTTTCGAGCTGCAAGACGCCTCCGGCCAGCGCTGGATCTCGTTGGGCGCCGAGCAGACGGATGCGCCTCGGGAATGGGCCCTGGGTCTGGCAGCGCCGGACATGCGGGACAAGTGGACCAAACCGGCTATCAACGACTGGAACACCGGCGACGTCCTCGGCATCAGCCGCATCAACTTCGACGGCTGGCGCTGGCTGGCCTTCCGTCTGCCCGGCAACTATCCCGGCGAGAAGCACCCCTGGCCGATTAATGGCCAGTGGCGCTGGGACAGGGACGGCGTCGTCCATTATCCGTTTACGTTCAAACGGCTGATTATCGAGCTGCCGGAGAAAGTCTTGCACCTGAAGACTTTCGCCGCACCGCCGCGGTCGGAAATCTACTTGAAGGATCTTGCCGTCGGCCAGGACGAGCACCGGTTGGGATATGTGCTCGGCCCTGACCGGTGAGGGAATGGGGTACATGTGATTGCCATCTAGCCGCTGGGTACCTTCCGTTTGTCAAACAGTAATATCTGTGCTTGATCCTCGACGAAACTCATCCTGTTTGGCCGTCCCGCTTATGCCGTCTGGCATTGTCGTCGACAGGAGGGCTAGTGAGACGAGTCCCGAAGCAATCAGGATGGCACCGGCAATGAAACCGGAAGCCCCAGCAATAATGTCCTGGGTGGCTTGCTGAGGCGAGATAAAGAAAGCTCATGGCCATACCCAACCCGCCTGCGGTCAACGCCAAAACCGATAGCAGGAGAGAAATGGTTCTCAGCGAGTGCATGACGACTCCCCAAAATCACTCTCTGGTTATCATCTCATCGAGATTAAACACGACTCGGGCGGTCAGCGTCCAGGCAGCCCGCTGCACCACGTCGCCCTCTGTCCCCGTGGCGATGCTCTTGGCGTCGAGCTGCCCGCTGCGAAGGCGCTCGATCTGCTGATGATAGAAGTCCACGAGATCGGCTGTCTCCTGGTCTGTGGGTAAGCGCGTCAGGCAGCGACGAAACAGCTCTCGCACCCGCTCCCGATCGTCGCCCGCGCGTTCAGCGATGGACCGGCCGAGCGCCTGGCTGGCTTCAATCACAACGAGATCGTTCAGCATCGTCAGGGCTTGCAGAGGGGTGTTGGAGACTTCCCGGCGAGCGAGGCAAGCGTCTCCTGTCGCGCCGTCAAACGTGGCGAACATCGCGTACGGGATCGAACGCTTCAAGAAAGTGTACAGGCCGCGCCGATAGCGATCTTGTCCTTTGCTCGTCTCCCACTTGATGGGCCCGTAAACACCTTCGGTTGTGACCGAGGCTGGCTGAGGCGGAAACACGCTTGGCCCGCCGATCTTTTCGGACAAGAGTCCGCCCGCCCGGAGCAGACTGTCGCGGATAAGCTCGGCCTCGAGCCGGACGCGCGGCCCCCGCGCCAGCAAGCGGTTCTCCGGATCCATCCGCTGCAACTCCGGGTTGACCGCCGACGATTGCCGATACGTGGCGCTCATCACAATGTGTCTGTGCAACTTCTTGAGTGACCAGCCGCCTCGCATAAACTCCAGCGCCAGCCAATCAAGCAGTTCCGGATGCGTGGGCAGCTCGCCCTGAATGCCAAAATCTTCGGCGGTCTTTACCAGGCCCCGGCCGAAGAACGCTTGCCACTGGCGATTGACGACGACTCGCGCCGTCAGCGGGTTCTCGGCCGATACCAGCCACTGGGAAAGACCCAGGCGATCGCGCCCCATCCCATTGGGGAACGGCTGCAGGGCGGAAAGCGTGCCCGGCTCGACCGCTTCCTTGGGCTGGAGATATTCGCCTCGGTGGTGCCGGTGGGTCGGTCGGGCATTTTCTTTTGGCCTTTCCCTCATCGCCATGGTGATCTGATAAGAGGGCCCGGAGGTCTTGAGCCTGTCGATTTCTTTACGAGCTTCGGCGAGGGCGGGCGTCGTCTCCAGGAAGCGAGCCAAGAGCGTCTCACGCTCCAGGGCGGTGCGTTCATTCGCCGGCTTTGCCAGGATGGCTTCAATGGCTGCCCCGTGGCTGGTTGCGACGGCGGTTTTCTTCGCACTGGTGAGCGAGATGCGAAATCGCCCCAACCCTGACGAGTAGTAGCGCTCGAAAAGCATTCGAATCGATACCGGACCAGTGAAATCCACAGGCCCGTCGAAGTTGAACACGGCCTCGTGTGCTCGTCCGGGTTGTCCCATGGCAGACCAGCCGGTCGCCGTGTTACCGTCCACGGCAAAACGGGCCGCGGCTTTGCCGGGTGGCGCCAAGTCGTCAGAAGCGGTGACGAACTTGACGGGCGTGCCGCCTGCCGTCACCGAAAACTCGCTCAGAAAGAAATCACCCTTGGCACCCTCGTAGTATGTTCGTCCCGGCCCGCCTCCGGGTAGACTATCATGAGGCAACACCTCAAGACGGAGAGCGGTGACATTCTTGATATTTTCGGTGAATGCCAGTTCATAAGAGTCACTCTTGGTCTGATCGCCGCTGGCCAACACCGACCCGTCCACCAGCAGCTCCAGATGCGGCACGCCGGCCTTCATTTCCTTGGGCTTGATGATTTGCCAGGCCGGCGCGCGCTCTGATT
>Ga0207116_10344_pt1 | contig 10984 bp, 11 predicted proteins | sample Alteio_BWMinHeat_44_FD_153550 | JGI IMG/M metagenome (GOLD analysis project Ga0207116, IMG submission 153550) | Enriched cells from forest soil in Barre Woods Harvard Forest LTER site, Petersham, Massachusetts, United States -... | ecosystem: Environmental > Terrestrial > Soil > Temperate forest >... | reverse complement strand
ATCCCCTGCGCACTGCTGAACAACGGCGTAAAAAGCAATAACACAAACCCAAAAACAACTAAAAACTTCCTTCTCATAAACCAAAAAATAAAATCACTCATCCTTGTCACCAGCCTAATTTCCCGTAAAGGGTGGGATAGGGGCCACCTAAAACAACTTTTGCAGCATCTGCACATCCCGTTCTGCCTTAGCCCTTTGCAGGTCCAGCACACTCACCCGGCTATCCAAATCCCGCAGGAAGATCAGTTTGTTATTGGTATCGTTATACAAATGATCGATCATCCGCAAACGCTCATCATCTGACATCCGCAGCCGGTTTGCCGTCAGGATATTGGCCAGCGTCGTCAGATTATCCACGCTCTGCGTCAGCAGACCCGAAAACACCTGGTTGACATATACCAATTCCGCCGTCGAAAAATGCCCGCTGGCCTTGAATTGGGAAAGGGCCGCTTTTCCCTCCGAAACGATACTGGCCTGGTCAGCGATAATATCCGCGATACGCCCATACTTCCGCACCTCCGGGCTGATCGCCTCCAAAGAATTCAAAAAAGCCGAATGCAAACTGAAGTTCCCATGCGCGATACTCTCCACCTCGCCATAACCCTGCGTCAGCAAAGTATAACCCGTTTTCATATCCGACAGGATCGCCTTAAATTGCGTCAGCTTCTCAATATCCAGGATCAGTTGCTGTAATTCCTGCGTTTGCGCCGAAGCTTTGGTTGCCGTACCGCACATCAGGAACAGTATCAGCCCAAAACAGCTAAAGAACCGCAACCCAATAGGCAAACACTTACCATTCACCTTTAACCTTTTGCCCATACCCTCACTAATCCACTCCATACAACCGGCTTAAAGTTTGCAACCTCTCGTTATCCTGCTGCCTTTGCGCCACCAGCAGCGCGATCTTCGCACAAAAATCCCGCGCGAACACATCCCTGTCGCGCATCGATAAACAAACCTGGTGCAGCCTTTTGATGCGCTCATCATCGGTCAAACTCAATTGGCCCGGCGTCACTACCAAAGCCAGCTCAGACAAATCCCGGTCACAGCCGGTTAATAAACCCTGCTTAACTGAAGCCACATAAGCCGATTCGCTGACCGTCAACAATTGCAAAGACGGCAAAGCCTGAAAAGCAGCCAGTATTTCCTGCTGGTACACCCCAATCGCCGAAACATCCGGGTCGCCTTTCACTGCCGGGCTCACTGCCTTCAGCGAAGCATAATAATCCTGGTGCAAACCATACTCCGTACCCGTAAAACTGGTGATCGAAGACAAACCGCTTTTACAAATGGCATAGCCTTGCTTCAAAGCCTGCTCGGCAGAATTCAAGGCCGCTATCTGCAAACCCAAATACTTGATCTGTGTCTTGCCCTGCTCGAACCATTCCGCGAAAGTTTGCGCCCTGGCTATAGTAGCAGTTGCAGTAAACAGTAGCACTAAAGCAAAAACACAACTACAGCGCTTAAAAGCTTTTAGCTTTATTCTTTTACCTTTCACCTCACTCGATCCCATAATACCTCCTTAAGGTTTGCACCTCGTTCTCATCCTGCGCCCTTTGGATGCTCAGCAAAAAGTTCTGGTTATTGAACTTTTGCATATCGTTATAATTCGTATCCATGTGGTCCGCAGTCGCATTGATCAACTCCATCCGTTTTTCATCCTTCATCTGCGTTTTGGACGGGTTCACTACCGCCAGGATCTGGTCCAAATCCTTGATACTGGCCTGCAAAATGCCATCATACACCTTGGTCATATAGGCCAGTTCCTCCGCCGTAAAATGCTTATCGGCTTTGAGCAGCGCCCAGGCCCGGTTATAAGAATTGACCAGCTCCACCTGTTTCGAAGTCAAATCGCTTAGCCGCGAATAATAAGCGATAGCCGACTTGATCTGCCACAGCTCCTGGTAATACTGGCTGTACAGGTTCTTTTGCTTTTGCGTCCAGCCCGATATCTGGTTCAGCTTCAATTTCGACAATTGGTTCTCCAACGCCTTTTGCGCATTCTGCAGCCAGATCGTCTGGTTCTGCAAACGCTGTACCTCCAGGTCAATCGCCTTGATGACCTTGGTGATCGTCAGCTTGATCACCTCGCCGATGATGAACTGGGCATGCAGCTCCTCGGTGGGCAAACCCACCAGCAACACCACCAAACTGATCGGCAGGATCACCATATACTTTTTGACCCTGCTCAGCCCTTTCCCGGTGTCTTCCAACACCTCCACTTTTTTCATGACACCTCCTTTCCTTCCCGCAACTTGCGGAAAAGGCTACCTTTTAAAATCAAAAAATCTGTTAATTGCAGCCTTAGCGCAGCTTGTCGTAAACCCCTTTACCGTTCACCACCAGCAAGCCTTTGTCCACATCAAAAGTAAACTGCCGTCCCTTGCTCGTCTCCACCAGCACTTGCCGCTGCTCATCAAAGGCAGCGCCAAGCACTTCCCGGTGGTGCATTTCCGGCAATTCCTTCCCGTCGCGGATCAGCCGGTAAGCCGTATGCCGCTCAATGCGGTATTGGTTATCGCTGACCAGTGTAATGAGCAGCGTATCCGTAGCCTTGCTGAACTCGCCCGAAGTGCTTTTGACATAAGTCCCCGGTATAAAAGCCCGGAGCTGGTTGACCCTTTGGTTACAGGCTGCCAGCAGCACGGCCAGGAACCCGATTAAAACCCGTTGTGTATTCATCTGCATTCTTATTAAAAATTAAACCAAAACATGCCTAAACCAAAAACAAAACATCAACTTAACTTTTCGCCTCTTTCGCCAGTTGCCGGATACCCTGCTCCATGCTGCCCAGCCGCTTCGCATACTCCTGCACCTTCACCCGCTCTTTGCCCTCGGTGGTATAGGCATAGTATTCCTCCGCGCACAGCTCATTTTTGTACACCTTGATCACCTGCCCGCCCAGGTCAATCAAAATTTCCCGGTTATCCTTGTTGACTGATAACGCGATAGTTTTGCCTTTATCTGACAGCCCCAGCACCTCCTGCAACTTGTCGAACTTGTGCAGGAACTTCCGCATATCCATCAGGATCTTGATATCCGCGTTATTGATGATCGCATCCTTAATGATCGGCGAACTCACCAAATCATCCAGTTCCTGCGTGATCACATTCGGGATACCGTTGAACTTACGGATGGTCTTAAAAGCATAGCGCAGGAACTCCGCCATTCCCGGCTTGGTAATCGCCTTCCAGGCCTCATCAATAGTCAGCACTTTGCGGATACCCGGCAGCTTGCGGAGCTTGGACAAAAACATTTCCATAATGATCATTGTCACCACCGGGAACAGAATAGGATGGTCCTTGATATTATCCAGCTCGATGACGATAAAACGCTGGTCCAGCATATCCAGGTTACCCTTCGCATTCAGCAGGTAGTCAAACTCCCCGCCCGCATAGTAGGGCCGCAGCACGTACAAAAAGTTATTGATGTCAAAGTCCCTGTCTTTTACTCTATGCTCCTTCAGCACCCCCACGTAATCCCGCTCCAGGTATTCGTAAAAAGAATCGAATCCCGGAAAGACTTCGCGATGGTCTGCCAGATAACCGTAATAGCCCTGCAAGGCATTGGATAGCGCCACATATTCGCTCCGGTTGAATTGCTCGTTCTCCTGTTTCCACAAAGCCACCAGCAGCGCCTTCAAACTCTCCTTTTTCTCGGTATCCAAAAGCTGCCCGGCAGGCAAATAAAAGGGGTTAAAACAGATCGGGTTATCCTCCTCGTAGGTGAAATAATAGCCGCCCACCAGCTCGCACAAACTCTTGTAGCTGCCGCCGATATCCACCGTCACACAATGCGCGCCCTGGTCGTACAGCGTCCTTAAAATGTGGTTCACGGTCATACTCTTGCCGCCACCTGAGGTACCGCAAACCAGCATCCCCATATTGGAGGTTACGCCCTTCTTACGCGGCGCATCAAACAAATCCACGTAAACCGGCTTACCTGAAAGCCTGTCCGAAAACCGGATACCCGTGCCCAGCGGGTCAGAACGGTAATTGCCTTCCTGGTTAAAGAAACAGGAAGCCTGTTCCACGAACGTATCAAACGTATCGTTCATCGGGAAGTCGGCCGCATTCCCCGGCAAGCCCGCCCACCAGATCTGTGCCGCACCGTCCGTTTCCTGCTTGGCACTGGCATTTAACTGCGCCATCGCAGAACTCAACTGATTTTTCAATTCGGGCAAAGCCCCAGCCTCATCCGTCCAGGCCAGCACATTGAAATGCGCCTTCACCGGCAAGCGCGAAGCCGAGATCGCCTCATTCAAAAAGTCATTACAGGCATCGCGCGAAATCGCATTTTCTCTTGAATAACCCGATAAGGATTGCAAGCGCAGCTTCTTTGCCTCCAGCAGCTTCAGCGTCTTTTGCGCATCCTCGATAAACACATACTGATTATAGATATGGTTGCAGGGCAGGAGCAAACCGAGCGGGGCCGCAAACCCTACCGGGAATTTGGTCCTATCCGTTGAATAAGCATCATACGTGATCCGGCTGCCGCACAACGCGGGCAAATCCTCCACATCCGACAGCGTAAACAGCTTAGCAAAACTATCGCCGATCTTTATGCCGCCCTTCAGCTCGACATCCTTAATGACCGGCACGCCCTTATCGCCCAGTAAGAAGCAATACTTTTCCAAAAGGCCCGGCAATTTAGAAGTGCCTGCCAACTCGTTATCACCCAACCGCCGCAAGCTCATCAAACCGCTGTCCGACAATACCCGGACGAACGCGCCCACCTTTTCCATAAAATCCAGTACAAAGGCCGGGTTCAAAATGTCCTTCGGCACAACTGACTTGCGCATCAACCCGGAATAAGCACTGCTGGCCGGTTTCCTGTCCTCCGGCTTCCGGGTCAGCATTAAAAAACAACGGTGAGAAAGATAGGGCCTACCCGCAAAGTGCCGTTCCGCAGCAGCTGACAAAAAGCTGCCCGTACCCAGGCCGGCACCTCCACCAACAACTTCAACCTCCACCGCCCCATACTTTCCCTCCGTAAACCAATCCTGCTTATGCAGCACCGAAAACTTCGGCAACAATTTAATGGCCTTTACCCAGGCCTGGTGCAGGTTCTCATAATCCGCGTCCGACAGCGTAAATATCTCCGGAAGCTGCACCTCGAAAGCCACCGTCACATCGCCTGACACCGATAACAGCAGGTCGTTTTCCACCTTATAGACCGGTAGGATATTTTCGATATTCATAGTCTACCTCCTTTCCGAACCAAACTCAGGAATACCCGGCGCGACCTGAACTTCAAACAAGCCGGTACCGAACGCTTCGCCCGCAGCTTCATCAAACCATGCTCACCAAAACGCGCGCTTAATCGGAACACCCCCACAAACAAACCCGTGCCCGCACCACCTACCAGAACCAGACACATCCACATATTCACCCTGCAGAGATGCAGCACTACAAACAGCAGCAGTAGCACCAATACACCCACCGCCAAATACGAGATATACTGTGCTTTCAACCCCTTAAACTCGATGGCCTTATTGATGCCTTTATTAATTTGATAAACCGAACTCATAGCGATTCCTGATTACGCCAAACCGAAAAACGACTTGATCACCGTCGCTACCACCACCAAAAAAATGCAGCTACCAAACCATGCCGCCGCCACCTTATTTGTATCCGGTTCACCCTCGTTCCACTTGCGGTACACCTTGATCGCACCTACGATACCAACCACCGCGCCAATGGCATACATCAGCGTCACGCCGGTGGCAAAATAGCCCTGCACCATCGTGGTGGCCTGCGTAATCCCCGCGTTACCATCCTGCGCCAGTGCATCCATTGCGCCATACAAGATTTGGTACACCGTCAGCACGAAAGCCAACATGACCCATTTCGCCTTTAACCTTTGTTTTTCATTTATCAATTGAATTTTCATAAAAAAATAACCCTCAACTTTTACACCTCATCCATAACTCAAACCCAAACCAAATGCTCCACTACGCCTCCGAACCTTCCCACATCGCTTCCAATTCCGCCTCCGAAAGCTCAAAAGGCACCTGGTCCATGATATAAGCATTGACCGCCGCATAATTCGGACTGGTAATCACCGATTCAAACCTGGCAGCTACCGGCTGGAACAAACCTTCGAAATCCTCCCTTGTCCCGCCATCCCTTTCGAGCCTGTAAAAAATCGTCTTCAGCTCTTCCATCAGGTCAGGGATCAAACCCAACTGAGTTTCGCGCAATTCTGCTTCCGCCTCTTCTGCCACATTCAGCGAACGTCCTGCCCCGGCAAAACTGAACTGACTCATCGCTACCGTAGTCACACCATCCGGCTCGCGGGACCGTCCCAGCAAGCTTTCCGGCTCTTCCACCGCAACCCCTTCAAAAGCCGGTTGTAAAGTCTTACCCGACTTGACCGCCCGCTTACCGGAAAATAAACCCGCCGCCTCATCGCGGAAATAGAGAACGCCCACTGCTGCATACCAGATAGCGGCCAGCACCAAAGCAGTAATTAAGAATTGCTGCCAGGTCAATTGATGAAAAATGATCATAATACTTTTGCTTTTACCCGAGGCCCCATTGCCACAGGTTGACGAAACAAAAGTCCGAAAGACCCTATCCCTGCATTGACAATCCCTAAGCCCCTTCCCAATGATTTTAAAGAGCAAATTCGCTAACCTATTCAAAATCAGCCTCAATGATTTCTAAAACTTTTCCGCTTCTCACTTTGCAAAGCATCCGTATCGTCTATCCGCTTATTGACGGCCGTCCGCATCTCGTCCAGGTATTTCGTCTTACTCATCACCTTCCGCCTTTTGATCTCCATAAAACGACGGTAAAAGCGGCTCAAATTCACATTCAATGTCGACTCCAGCCAGTCTATGATATCCGTCAAATCCACATCGCCTTCATTAATTTGCAACGTATCATAAATACCATAAGCCACCTCGATCAGGTTACAGGTATCGCCCGTCCACTTCAGCACTTTTCCCTTCTTACTGACAAAAGACTCGCCGCCACCTTCCTTGACAGAAAGCAAATCCAATAAATGATTGCGCAGTTTTTCATAAGCCATGAACTTGGCAAAAACGTAATCGCAGGTAGTGGAAAATACAGGGTCGTTACCCGGCAATTCCAAAGCCAGCATATCCAAAGGCGCGACACCCCGGACAAAGTAGAGTTTGTCCAATTCCGTAGCATCCATTTTGTAATACTGGTATAGAAAAGCCTGCTGCCTAAAAAACCGTTCAATAAATACCAACTGCTCCCTGATATAGACTGCCCGTAAAGCCAGGTCAGCAACCGGAAGCTGATCTTCAATCGCCCCAAGTTCCACCGCAAAAATTTGCAGCGCATAAAATGCCGGTTTCCAATACTTAAAGAAATCGATCTCTTCCTCCACCGAGGCAAGACCATCGTTGACTACCCATTCCCGCAAAATCCCAAACGCCTTCCGGACCGGCCCTAACCCAGCCACCATCTTTTTTAACCCTGGCGGATGTTCCAGTTCGATCTCCGCCAATTCTTCCCGGAGCTTATCCAAAAGCACTGCACACTTTTCCTTCATCATAAAATTTACTTATTGATTAATACAAAGAAATCGGCTTATGCCAAACCCAAAAAGTACGGTACGGGTGTTAGTACCCCTTATTTTCAGGTAACCGAAGCCAAACCAAAATGATAGTCGTATATTTGAATGTTTAAAATATTTAGTAGCGACGGCTATTTAACTTGTATCTGAAACCCGCGAAATTTCAACTGAACACAAGGATGAATAGACTGCTTGCCTGCGCCATGCGTGTGGGCTCCAGTTTATCTTGTGTTCGGGCTCTTCGCGGGGCCTCAGGTACGGATGGCTGGGGTTCCACGCTATTTTTTTGGAGAACGCTTATTCCGGGACCGTAAGCCAAATCCTCAATACATGCAACGCAGCTATCCCGAAACAATCCTGCACCGACCCCTAACCGAATTAGAACTTAGCGAGGCATTTAAAAAGGCCAGCCGAGAGCATGAATTTCACACCCTGGCTGACCTCCTAAGAATTGAAAACCCTTACGATATCTTAAAGCTCGAAGGCTTCGACTATCACCTGCTGGCAGAATACGTCAAACTCTTAGAGAAATATAAAGTCGCCCATTATCTTAACTAAGCACTTTATCTACTTCCTCCAGCATCGGTTTCAGCAACTTGCGGATCAGTCTTGCCGTCGAATCAGAAGGCAGCTTTGAACGGTACTTGCTGGAATAACTATTGATGCTCATATTCTCCGTATCCATACTTGAAAAATGATCGACCATGTGCCGTATGATCAGGCTCTGGTTTTCCTCGGCAAAGAAACGATGCTTATACAACAATTTATTGAGGTAAGCGATCGCAGCAACCGGCAGGTTGATCTTCAAGCGATTTTCGGCAGGACCTGATGCCAGTACCCAACCCTCGGCGATCAAACTGATCTCCTCATCCACCCAAGTTTCCAACTGCTGCCGCAACGAAAGCACTTGTTCGCTGTAAGCTGCTGAAGGGATGACCGGCGTCTGCAAGACATGACGGCGCAGCCTTTTCAGAATCACCAACGGGTTTCCCGGATTCTGGCCCAATTCCTCCTCGATCACCCTGATCCAATAACCGAAACTGCGCAAATGATTAAAATTGACCTCGATAAATTTGCATAGGAGGGCCTTGCGGTCGTCTTTATGCCGCTGCTCCAGGAAGGATTCTATCTCCCCGCTATACCACAAAACATATCGGTATTGGCTGAACGTGGGCAGGATGAACACCCGCTCGTCCAGCCAGTTGGCCAAGGGGATTAAAGCCACCTCGACCAGCGAAGCCTCCAATTCCAAACTGTTCAGCCCTTGCATGATCTTGTCCAGTTTTTCGCTAAGAACACCCTTCATCTCTTTCCAGAGAAAATTAGGGATCTCAATGTAGGAACCTGCTTCATCCTTAAAACTACGTTCGATGAATTCCAGTAAAGACCTGACCCGATTAAATAAAACCTGCAGCCTTTCCGAAGGCGCTTTCAACAACCTGTCATACAAGCTATTGGCTAGTTCCACCAAACCCTCCTGGTGCCAGCGGATATACATCGGCAGCTTTCCCGGTTCCAACACCAGCGCGCCTTCCATAACGGCACGCGGCAATTTATCCGAAACAATTTGCCAGGATATTTCCTCCTCCGCATTCCATTCCTCTTTATACAGATAAGCCGTCACCAGCTTTTCCATTTCATCCAATTCGTATCTCATATTTCTCTCTCCAATCATCACCGGCGCAGGAATTGTCTTCTTTGGCGCAGTACTCCAGGACCAGTTCAGAATTTGCCGGATCGTTTTCAGCAACTTCGCGTAGTCCTGCTCTTTATTGATATCGATCCCGCACACCGAACTTTTGTTATGGCAGGCATGTAATACGATATAATATATACCGCCAACCAACAATGCTACTACCGAACGAAAGTCCACTTCCGCAATCTCGAAATAAGGATCGGTCAATGCCAGGAACTTCGCACCCTCCAGTTCCCGCATTTCCGATATATGCCGCATTAATGGGCTGACGTCACTGATCTGCCACAAGATCAGCTTCTGCATTTCCGGCTCCTGGTAAAAGAACCTGAACTGCTCCTCCAGCAAGTCGACAAACAAAGCTTTTACATCGTCCTTTTCCAGCGTTGCCGGCCATTGAAAAGCATCGAATAGCGGCAGCCAATAATCTTTTTGACGGATATACGCTTTCACCAGCTCATTCAGGCTACCGAAATAGTAATAGATCAGCTTTTTATGAACTCCGGCACGGGCGGATATCTTATTGACCCCCAAACCTGCATAACCCTTTTCCTTCAGAATATCACCCACCGTCGCCAGCAAGCGCCTGATCGTTTCTTCCCTATTTCGTTTACCGGCCAATGCTCAATCCTGGTTAAACCATCTCTTTCCTTAAATCAAGTTTTTTAACCACCCCATCAAAAGCATTAAGCACTTTATCCAAATGCTCCCTGGTATGTGTCGCCATCAGACTCATCCTGATCCGCGCGTCCTTACGAGATACCGCCGGGTAATTGATCTGGTTGGTATAAATACCCGCCTCCAGCAACATGTGACAGATCTTCGCGTTCAGTGAAGCGTCGCCGATCTTTACCGGAATGATCGCCGATTCCGTAATCCCTGTATCCAGCCCCAGGCTTTTCAAACCATACTTCAAGTATTTGATATTATCCCAAAGCCTTTTCATCCAAAAGGGCTCCTCATCTAAAAGCTCAATGGCTTGTAATATGCCCAGCGAAGCCGGCATCGCCGTAACCGAAAACAAATGCTGCCTCGACTGGTATTTCAGGTATTCTATCAGTTCGTTGCTTGCTATCACATAACCGCCCAAATGCCCCAAAGCCTTGCTGAATGTACCCGTGATGATATCGACCTTATCATACAGATCATATAATTCGATCACCCCTCTCCCGGTTTCGCCTATCACACCCGTACCATGCGCGTCATCCATCATTACAAAGGCCCCGTACTGGTGCGCTAAGGAAACTATCTTATCCAAAGGCGCCAAATCCCCATCCTGCGAGTATACCCCGTCAATGACTAACATCCGCATCGTATATTTATCCCGCGCATTCTTCAGGATCATTTCCAATGCCTCCAGGTTATTGTGCGGGAATGATTTCTGGTTCGTCAACTGGCAGCCCTCGTAGACGCTTGTATGAACGGCCATATCCAGGATCGCCAGGTCTGCTTTGGTCAGTAAACATTGGAGTGTCGCGCTATTCGCGGTATAGCCCGTCGTATAAATGATGGCGCTTTCCCTTTTAAAGAAAGCCGCGATCTTTTCTTCAATCAGCTTATGATAAGTCATATAACCACCAATAGCCGGCGAAGCCCCTGAACCCGTACCAAATTCCCTAATCCCCTCTATAGCGCCCGCCTTCACTTTGGGATGCTGGGTAAACCCCAGGTAATCATTGGATACCAGGCTTACGTAATTCAGTCCCGGCTCCATACCCGGTACATTCAGCCGCATCTCCG
>Ga0207116_10340_pt1 | contig 10991 bp, 7 predicted proteins | sample Alteio_BWMinHeat_44_FD_153550 | JGI IMG/M metagenome (GOLD analysis project Ga0207116, IMG submission 153550) | Enriched cells from forest soil in Barre Woods Harvard Forest LTER site, Petersham, Massachusetts, United States -... | ecosystem: Environmental > Terrestrial > Soil > Temperate forest >... | reverse complement strand
TTACGCGGATGTCTTGCGCCAGACCCTGACCTTTCTGAAGGTCGATCCAGATCGACTGTCCGGAATCGAGCCTTGCACTTTGAACGTCTCGACGCCGGCCGGAGCCCGGATGGATCCATGGACGCGCAGAGAACTGGTGGCGCTTTATCGAGACGACGTGCTCTTGCTATCGGACCTGTTGAAGCGAGACTTGACCTCGTGGCTCCAACCTGCCTGACACAGCCTGCACCCACGCTGAAACCAAAGCGTCTACATCGGAGACGACCAGTTCGGGATCTTGATTTCTTCCGAGGCAAAATAAATCGCCTTGCCAACGCTCTGGCCGTGCGCATCGTAGGGCATGACGGTGACATAGTAGTCCGCGGGGTGATCAAGCACGAATGTCGCCGATGTGGATACGGTGGTGAGAAGCGCGACCTCGCTCTTGGGAACCCTGAAGAGGGCGTTGTACAGACTCGGGTTCCAGGGGACGTTGCTGCTCTTGAAGGACATGAGTGCAGGCGGCAGGCTGGCACCGTTGTAGTTCCATCCCCGGCTCTGCTGTGACACGTAGAGGTGATATCCGAGCAAGCGGCTATCGGCGTCTTGCGATGCTTTCCAGGAAACCGTGACCTGGAGGCGGCCGTCAGTCAGCAAGGTTGTCTGAATATTGTTGATGATGGGCCCGCCCGGAAGGTAGTTCGTGGCGTTAGGCCACAAGCACATGTCCGACGCGGTTGCGACCTGGTAATTCTCCCAGCCGTAATAGATCGAGGCGCTCTCCTGGGCCGGGGTGGACGTTTTCACAATATACTGTGGGACATAGCCGGCATAGGCTGCGACAGAGAAATAGAAATACGAAGGATACGGCAGCGAGCTCAGCGGCATGCTGTTGAGGTAATTGGGCTGCTCAAAGGCCGCCAGGGCGTCGATGGCCCAGGGCATCGTTTGACTCATCTGCGCGACCGAGGGAATCGTCCCGTCTCGATTGAAGACAGGTTGCCCCCCCTTGAACATATCGGCATCGAAGTAGTGCCAGGTATTGTTGTAGCCGATCTCGGCAACAACGTGTCCACCGAGCTGCACGAGCCGCCCTGGATAGCCGGCGGCGGCAAACAAGTCCACGGCCAACCGCGACACCTGTCCGCAGCGCATATCCGACAATTCCAGAAGCACCAGCGGGTCAGTCACCATGCTCCCGTCCGGGTACATGGGCTGGAGATAAGGATCATGCAGGCCGGCTTGTTGCAGGAACGCCAAGACCTTGAGCTGTCTTTGAGTGTTGTTGGCAGCGCCGGCCGTCACCTGGTCAAAGATGTATTTCAGCACGGTCCTTCTATCTACGCCTTGCAGGTCAGCGGTGACCTGGGCCAGCTCCGCGAAGTCGTAATCATAGACAGGGTCCACCTGTGCCAGCGGAATGCCGAGCCGCAACGGGGAGTACGCGGGCGCGGTGACATTGGTGCCGTTGTACTCGAACCGAGCGATATCCAGAGTATCCATGTAGATATTCGTCGGAGTGATGGTCTGGGTGAACGTGTGGTAACTGCCGCGGAGCCCTGTGTAACTATCCACCGAATTGGACCAAAACTCGCTGATGTACAGCGTACCGTCCGGCCCGAACGCCAGGCCATGCGGACCATTCAAGCCGCTCACGAAAGCTCCCACGAACTTGCCGGTAACGGGAGCGAAGCGCACGACCTGGTTGTAGCCGAAACTGTCGACATACAAGCTACCGTCCGGCCCGAAGGCGAGGCCTTGCGGTTCATATAAGCCGCTGCCCTTCAAGCTCGCCCGCAAGCCGCCGGTCAATGGATCATAGCGCAGGATACTGTTGTTGTTGAAGCTGGTGACATACAAGCTTCCTTCCGGACCGAATTGCACGTCGACGGGCCCGCTGAGTGGCCCCTGTTTTGGGCCGGTAAAGACACCCAAGTAGGCCCCCGTTTGGCCACTGTAGCGCAGAATCTGGTTAGTATTGTAATTGGCGACATAAAGGTTCGCATCGGTGCCGAAGGCCAGGCCGTGCGGGCCGTTCAAGGGGCCGCCGCTGGCGAACTTGCCAAGCAGGGCGCCCGTGAGGCTGTCGTAGCGGAGGATGTCATTGGTTCGAGGATAACTGGCGTACAGGTCGCCGTCAGGCCCAATCGTGATCTGGGCTGCTGGATCACCGGGTCGCGAGGGGACGAGAGTGGCGCCGGTCTGGCCCTGGGCCGGTAGTGCGTGCCCGTTTGCAAGACTGTATCGCTGGATCGAGCTGGTGTTATAGCTTGCGACGTACAGATTGCCGGACGTGATGAGAACATCGCAAGGGCCGCTCAGGGGCTGGAGCCCTGTCAAAGTCGAGCACTGATCTCGTATTTCTAATTGCTCCACCAACAGGGATGCGCGGCTGCTGCAACGGCGGAGCACGCTCGAGGCGCTTTTCTTCCGTAAGCGAAGACGGGTGTAAATCTCGGCGAATGGCATTGGCTCTCCCTTTCCATGGTGTTCTCTCTATGAATTCATGCCAAACACGAGCGATGGAGGGGCCTTATCATCCTAAAAAGCTTATCCAGATTGCCAAGACCCCCTCAATTGAAATGATGACGTGGTGGCGAACGAGTTGACCGCGCGGCTCGACGTAGTTCTTCAGTCCGTTGCGTTTCTACTTCGCAAACCGGTAGTTCGGAAGAGATCCGAGGTCGGATAATTTCTTGTCCGGTCCTTGTCCGCTTACCGATGAATTTTTCGGGAGAGGCGTGGTGGTCACTTCCTGGCGGTGGTCACTACCTAACTAATTGAGGGAGATGAGCTCATGTGCACAATTAGCAGGCTTGTGGGTGTGGTCTTGTTGGCGGGTGGATTGTTCGTGGGCGGGCTGGCATTGGCGCCCGGCCGCATCGAGGCGGGCAAGGGTGAACGGCATCCGCACATCCATGCCGCGATCAAAGCGCTTCACAAGGCCAAGGTTGACCTGAAAACCGCTGCTCATGATTTTGGCGGCCACCGCGTTGCCGCCCTGGCCGCGGTCGATAATGCCATTACGCAGTTACAAGTTTGTTTGAAGGTTGACAGGCGGTGACAGCGGCCCACTACGACTTCAGCCCGCCTGACGAAGCATATTGCCGCGGTAGACCTTTACGGGAACTCGCATGTTCAACAGCCCAAAATCCAGCCGGGCATCTTCTCGCTCGATCGTGAACTGGCAGACATTCACCTTACGGGAAAACACTTCCGAGTAGGGGTAATTTCTGTCGATGTCCCAGCCGTTAGCGCAGCTAGCGCTGATGTAATACTGTGCCCCCCGAAGGCAGTTGGGATCGAAATCAAAAATGATTTCGGCGGGTCCCTCAAGGTCGTCAATGTTCTGACCCACCAGACCGCAGGTTTGCCAGAAGGCGTATTCGCCGTCGCTGCGGGTCAGGATGATCCCCACATCCACGCGGGGACATCGTTGATGGGCATGGATTTTGACCCGGATCTTGAACGGCTCGCGCTCGGCAAGGGCATAGCAGGTTTTTCCGCGCGCCCAAACTTCGACGCTCTCAATTTCCACTTTCGGCTTGTTCGCTCGTGAGAAATCCGAGGCGAGGCGGTGGAAGTGACCATCGGCAATCGCTCGCAACTCCAGACGACAGGAAGCTCGTTCCCAACCGTCTGGAAGTTTTTGCCGCGAGAGCACCTCGGCGGCAACCCAGTCCTTTTCTTCCAGGTTCAAGTGTTGCAGCACGAGCTGTTCGGCGGAATCCTCGGCAAGGTACTCGAAATCGACTTCGACGCTCCAGACCCCGTTTAAGTCGGCCGGCTTTTTCACCAGAAGGTGACCGCCAGGGCGGCGTCCGGTCTGGGCATAGAGCATCCGGCACTCGACGCCCTTGTGCTCGTGAATGCGGCTCCATTCGCAGCCGCGCGTTTCCGGCCAGACCGGGCTTCCGACCTGGCTGAATTCCTTGCTTCCCAGGCGCAGAGTAAAAGCCTCTGTCTGCCCTGACCGGAGCGTTAAGCTGCGGACGTAGTGGACGCAAGTGAAAGTGCCGCGGTCATGGGCCGGGCAGAGCCGCAAGCGAAAATGATTGGGGGAGAGATCCAGATCGCCTGCCAGATCGAGGGCCTGGCCGCGAGAAGTGTTCTGATGGCGAAGGGCCTCATCTTCCTGGCGGCGGTAATCCTCTTCGTATCTCTTGGTCACCTCCGCCACCGGACCGAATTCACGGATGCCGCCGTTATCCAGCCACAGGACAGTGTCGCACAGCCGATGGACGTCGGCCAGGGCATGACTGACGAAGATCAAGCTTCGGCCGCGGTTGCAGACGTCGATCATCCGCTTCATGGCCTTGCCGTTGAAATAGGCATCGCCGACGGACAGCACTTCATCGACGACCAGGATGTCCGGCTCCAGGGCGGTGGTGATGGCGAATGCCAAACGGGCATTCATGCCGGAGCTGTAGGTCTTTACCGGCTTGTAGAGAAAGGGGCCAAGCTCGGCGAACTCGACGATGTCCTCCAGCTTGTCGTCGATGTCTTTCTTCGGACAGCCGTTTACTAACAGGTTAAAGCGGATGTTATCGAAACCGGATTCCTCCGGGTGCAGGCTGGAATTAAGGGACAGCATGGCGGAAATCTTGCCGTTCACCTCGATTTTGCCGCCGGTGGGTTCCAAATTGCCGGTGATGATCCGCAGAAGAGTGCTCTTGCCTGAACCATTGGGTCCGATAATGCCCAGACGTTGCTTCGGTTGGAGAGAGAAGGAGATGTCACGCAGCGCCCAGAACAGGTCGCTGTAGGTTCGACGTGTGAGCAGCTCCTTGATGAAGTCCGCGGGGCGGTTGTAGATGCGGAAATTCTTGCTCACGCCCTCCAGGCGCACGATGGCTGGGTCGCTCATGGGGCGCGATGATGCCAGAGGAGCTGCGAAGGGACAAGCCGATTCTTCACGTGGACCACACCGTTAAACTGGGCAAGCAGGGAGACTCTCGTTTAGCCCGGAGCCAACGGCGACGGGTGTGACTTGACAGCAAAATTGCTCAGGACTACGATTGTCGCCGCTTTGGATCAGGCTTACCTATCTTGCAAGGATGCTGCCATGTCGCTTCATACCGGTTCCGCTCCGCAGGAAGAGCTTCCGATCACCCGGCCGCAGTTCGGAGAAGAAGAGGTTGATGCCGTCCGGCAGGTTCTCGCCTCCGGTTGGGTGACGCAGGGGCCGATGACGGCCAAATTTGAAAAGGCCTTCGCGGAGCGGCATCAATTGGAGCATGCCCTGGCGACAACCTCATGCACTGCCGCCCTGCACTTGGGCATGATCGCGCTGGGCGTCGGTCCGGGCGACGAGGTCATTGTGCCCGCCTACACCTGGGTGACTTCGGCGTATTGTGTTGAATACGTCGGCGCCCGCGTGGTCTTTTGTGACATCGATCCACATACCTACAACATCGACTTGCAGGCCGCCGCAGCGGCGATTTCGCCGCGCACCAGGGCGATCATGCCCGTCCATCTCTTTGGGCTGGCAGTGGACATGAAGACCGTGACGGACCTGGCGCAGAAGCACAAGCTGTGCGTGGTCGAGGATGCCGCCTGTGCAGTGGGCACCACCTATCAGGGCCGGCCGGTCGGCGGATTCGGCGATATCGGCTGCTTCTCGTTCCATCCCCGCAAGGTGGTCACCACCGGAGAGGGAGGCATGGTGACCACGCGGCAGGCGGACCTGGCCGATCACATTGCCGCTTTGCGGAATCATGGCGCCAACCGCCGGCTGGGGCCGCGCAATCCGAGACCTTATGAGATGGGGGTCTTCGACCGCCTCGGCTTCAACCTTCGGTTGTCGGATATTCAGGCCGCCATCGGCTTGACGCAACTGGCGCGGCTGGGCCAATTGCTCGCTCATCGGCGGCAGCAGGCCCTCGGTTACACCGAGCGGCTCAAGGATGTTCCCTGGCTTCGCTGTCCCAGCGAGCCGGCGGGTTGCGGGCACACGTACCAATCGTACGTGATCCGGATCGAGGACGACACGCCGCTTTCCAGGAATGCACTGATGGATGAGCTGGCCAAGCACAAAATTCAGAGCCGGCCGGGGACCATTGCCGTCCACGGTATTCCCTATTACCGAGAAAATTACCACTTCAGGTCCGAACAGTTCCCGGCAGCGCATGCCGCCCAAGAGCACACTATTACGCTGCCGATTTTCCCCGGCATGACATCGGACCATCTGGACTACATAACTTCTGCCCTCTTGTCCGCGGCCAAAGCGCCTTACTCCGTTCGCAAAGCCGGGTGATGGTGCCCCTCTTCATGGCCAGCTCCAAAGATCCGGCCGACTTGAGCAGAGGGACCGGCCGATGGAAAATCGGCCGCCACTGCCGGCGCCCCCTGCGCGTGTTGCACATCGGCAACGTCGCCAACAATGCCTACAAAAACGCAAAGCTGCTCAATGAGGCCGGGCTCGATTGTGATGTGATGTGTTACGACTACTATCACATCATGGGGGCCCCGGAATGGGAAGATGCCGACATCAAAGGGACGATTCGCGATCAGTATTTTCCGGACTGGTCATCGGTAAATCTGCATGGGTTTCAAAGGCCGAAATGGTTTGCACAGGGCCCGGCGCGCTTGTGCATCTACTACCTGCTGGCGCGGCGACGGCGGCAATTGGCCCTGGCGCGATTCTGGTGGCTGGCGCTGAGGATGGCTCAGTGGCGGGTCGGAAACATCCATGCTCGCCGAATCTCCCGCGCCATGAAACCGGCGGCGAAGCTCGTTCTGAAGCTCTTTAAACGCGGCCGCCACTGGCTCCAGGTCGGCATGCGCTTGCCTGCTGCATTCTGGAGACGCGGCAGCGCGCACTCCACCGCCGATGTGCCGCCAGAGACGGAATTCAGGAGCCAAGTACGGCGGCTCGTAGCCGAGTTTCAACGCCTGTTTCCGCATCGTGCTGACCGTTTGACCGAGGGGGAGCTGCAGCAATTCGAATCTGCGTATCCGCTCTGGCAGCAACTGTTCAGGGAATATGACATCATTCAGGTCTACGCAACGGATGTCTGCTGGCCATTGCTCTGCAATCATCACCCCTATGTCGGCTTCGAACACGGCACGCTGCGCGATATTCCTTATGCCCCGACGCTCGAAGGGCGATTGACCGCTTTGGGTTATGCAATGGCCGACGGCGTCTTCATCACCAATGGCGATTGCCGGGCGGCAATTCCACGGCTGCGCCTGACGAACGTTATGCCCATGATTCACCCGATCGATGAGCGCGTTTACCTTGAGGGGCGAGAGGCGAGGGGCGAGGGGCGAGGCGAAGATCACGCACAGCCGTTACGCCAACGACTGGGATGCCGGTATCTTCTACTTTGTCCGCTGCGCCATGACTGGGCCGTCAAGGGCACGGATCTGTATCTGCGCGCTCTTCCCGAATTGGCCCGGCGTCTGGGTAAGTCATTCAGGCTGCTGTTGACGCGCTGGGGGCTGCAGGTTGAAGACAGCAAGGCTCTGATTGCCAAGCTCGGGGTTGAAGATTTGGTTGAATGGGTCGAGCCGCTCTGCCGGCGCGCCCTCATTCGGTTGATGAAGCAAGTAGACGTTCTCCTTGACCAGACGACGCTGCCCCATTTCGGCGCCACCGCACCAGAAGGCATTGCCGCAGGGGTACCGGTCTTGATGTCCTATCGACCCCAATCCACGACCTGGATCGTGGCGGAACCCGCTCCGCTCTTGCCGGTCTTCACGGTGACGGACGTGGTGAACCAAACCGTCACAGCTCTGGACCCACAATGGCGCAAAGCATATCAGGATACTGCCCGCCGCTGGATTGAAGACTATCACTCGTCTCGCCGTGTGGTTGAAGAACATTTCCGTATGTACGAGATGTGCCTGGCCCGAACAGCGGCCGAAGGGAAGAGTTCACTCCAGCGGTTGTCGGCTTGAGGCCTCGCCGCCCAACTGCCGTGAAAAGAAGAAGTAATACACGGGTATGCCGAGTGCGACAACGGCGACGGCGGCAAGAACTCGCCAGGGATCATCGCTGGCGAGGAGGACAAGCATGGCGACAACCAGGAGCAGGAATACGACAGGAGTGACGGGATAGCCGGGAGTGCGGTAACCCGTCCCGGATTTGTCGCGACGCCTCAGCAGGAACAGCCCCGCGACGGTCAAGCCGACAAACAAGACCACGATAAAAAAGAAGTAACCCAGAACCTGGCGGAATGTACCTGTCATGAGCAAGGCGCTTGCGAGCACGGCCTGAATCGCGATGGCTCTTTGCGGCGTCTGAAATCGCGGATGCAGCCGCGCCACCGCCGGCAAAAAGACACCATCGCGAGCCATGGCGTAGTACACGCGCGGCGATCCGAGCATCACGCTGGCCAGACCCCCCATCACGGAAATCATGACGATTGCCGCAAACGCCACGCGTCCCGCCGGGCCAAACAGGGCCTCGCCTGCCAGGGCCGCGAAGGCTTCATCGGACGTGACCTGCTCCAGGGGAACCAGGTAAAGAAAAGCCGCGCTGGTTACGATGAACGCCACGGTCACGATCAGAATGCCGAGGACGAGCGCGCGCGGCAAGTTGCGCTGCGGCTCTCGGATTTCACCCGCAACCTTGCTCATGTCCCACCAGCCGGCGAAGGAGAAGAACCCAGCCACGATTACTCCGGGCAGAGCCGCGACCACTGGTTGGGACCCCGGCCGCTGTTCGAAGAATGGAAGAAAGTTGGACCAGTCTCCACGCGCCAGACCAAAGCCCAGTAATGCAATGAGCGCCAAAAGCCCGAGTTTCAGCACTGTCAGCCAATCCAGGAGCGAGGCACCCAGGCGGGCGCCGATCATATTCGCTCCGGCCAGGAAAAGGATCAGACCTATCCCGACCAGTTTTGTCTCAATCGGGGACAATTCAACCACCTGGCCGGCATAGCTGGAGAAGCCGCTGGCAAGCAGAGCGGTCAGGCCGGGATCCATCACCAAAAGTGCCATCCAGCCATAAAGAAAAGCCATCGGGCTGCCGTACGCATGTCGCAAATACACGTAACCGCCGCCTGCATCGGGAAACCGTACCGCTAGCTCTCCGTAACAGAGAGCGCCGCACAGCGACATCGCGCCCATGACGAGCCACACGACCAGAAGCAAGAAAGGAGAGCCAAGCGATTTGGCCATCCCGGCCGGCGTGAGGAAGATGCCAACGCCGATGACTTCACCGACGATCAAGGCTGCCGCCGTGGTGAGTCCAAGCTGTCGGCGCAGGCTGCTGGTGTTGTCGTTCGTTTGCATTCGGTTGGCGTTCCTCCCTGGTTTATGTTGTCCGGGTTAAACGAAGTCTATATTGGCTCTCGGGTGACGGCCATTCCTTCGCTATTGACCCAGATTTCACATCGCCGTAGCATTCGGCCTTCACGGACGGGAGTCCTGGGTCAGGGAGAGTCCGCGCGTATGGCAAGCATTTTGGTGGTGGGCGGGGGGGGATTTGTCGGCCTGCACACGGTCCGACGGCTGGCGGCCGAGGGCCATTCCGTTTGGGCGACGCACACCCCAAAGCGCCAGGTTCCCGCTATTGCCGGTGTTCACTGGATTGCCGGAGACCTCACCTCGTCGCAATTTACCGACGAATGGCCCCAGCCGTGTGAGAATATTCTCTTTCTGGCCCAGTCGCGCCTCTGGCGTCAATTCCCAGACAATGCCGCGGATGTTTTTGCGGTCAATTTGCGCGCTCTTCACCAAACCGTCGTCTTTGCCCTGGAGACGAAGGCCCAGCGCTGCATTGTGACCACGACTGGAAGCGTCTACACCACTTTGCAGCAAGCCGCGCGAGAAAACGATCCTATCGACTTGCAGGCCGGCCGCAGCTTTTACGTCGCTTCCAGGTTGGCCGGCGAAATCCTGCTTGGCCCCTACGCATCGTTAATGCCGATCATTGTACTGCGGCTGTTCATGCCCTACGGCCAAGGAATGCACCGCGATCTGCTCTTGCCACAGCTTGTCAAACGAATCCAAGAAGGGCAGCCGATCAGCCTCCACGGGCAGGAAGGTCTTCGGGCCAATCCCGTCGAGGCGTCGGAGGTGGCGGAGGTGCTGTCGCGTTGTTTGTCGCTGAGACGGAGCACGACATTGAACGTGGCGGGACCAGAAGAGCTGACCTTGCGTGAAATCAGTATCCAGCTTGGCAAAGCCCTGGGCAGAGAAGCGCGGTTCGAGATTCGTCCCGAAGAACGGCCTCCGGTGATCGTGGGGGACACAACCTTCTTACGGACGACGCTGGGTTGGGCGCCGGAGATTTGCTTTGCCGCCGGCGTAGAGCGCTGGTTGGGGAGATCGGCAGCAATCCAGGGCGCGTCCTGCAAGTCACCGCAAGCGGCCTGAGAAGAGGTGCTGAAGATGTGTGGCATCGTCGGAGTCTGTCAGCGCAATCGTGAGCCGGTGCCTGGAAACCTCCTCAAGCGGATGACGGATGTAATCGCGCACCGGGGCCCGGACAGCGAGGGGCAGTACACCGATGGCCCGATCGGCCTCGGTCATCGCAGGCTGTCCATTATCGATTTGTCGCCGTCCGGTCATCAGCCGATGAGCAACGAGGACGGCACTGTCATCATCACTTATAACGGCGAGATCTACAATTTCCAAAAGCTGCGTATTGAGCTGGAAGCCCGTGGACACCAGTTTCATTCCAGGACCGACACGGAAGCCGTCATTCACGCTTATGAGGAGTGGGGCGACGATTGTGTCCGGCGCTTCAACGGCATGTTTGCTTTTGCCATTTGGGACCAAAAGCGGCAGCGAATTTTTTTGGCCCGCGATCGTTACGGCGTCAAGCCCCTGTACTGGTTCTTCGAGGGCGGAGTCTTCCTGTTCGCCTCCGAGATCAAGGCGATTCTGCAGCATCCGCAGGTTTCGCCGGCGGTGAGCTATCCGGCCCTGAATGAGTATTTTTCCTTCCAAAACATCTTCAGCGATTTGACGCTCTTTGAGGGAATCCGGCTGCTGCCCCCGGCCAGCACCATGAGCTTCGATCTGGAGGGAACCGCTCCGCCTCGCCAGGCCTGCTACTG
>Ga0207116_10316_pt2 | contig 11042 bp, 11 predicted proteins | sample Alteio_BWMinHeat_44_FD_153550 | JGI IMG/M metagenome (GOLD analysis project Ga0207116, IMG submission 153550) | Enriched cells from forest soil in Barre Woods Harvard Forest LTER site, Petersham, Massachusetts, United States -... | ecosystem: Environmental > Terrestrial > Soil > Temperate forest >... | reverse complement strand
AATATCGGCATGTTTAAACGCAGAAAAGCTTTAAAACGTTCAACAAAACGTTGCTCTGTCTCAAACCAAACGAGGAAAGGTACACATAATAAAAATATAGCACCTTCTAAGCGAAATAACGTTGCAATCAGCATACTACAACCCCAACCTAATGCTGAGACTGTATTTTTTTGCTGAAAATATCGTATTAAGAAATAAATGGATAATAAATAAAAACACCAGAAACCATGATCACGAATAATATCTTGTCTGAGAGAATTAAATTCATGCGGTAACAAAATGACGAATGCCGCTAACCAGTGAACGCTTTTTTTATCCGTCAGAGATTGCGCAATGCGCACAAAGACCAGCACGCTAAGTAATGAAAATAAACCATTCCATATGAACGCTGCATGTTCATAACTAAGCTTCGTCAGCTCCGCCAATCCAGCAATTAATAATGGATACAGCGGCCATTGACTTTGGTCACATAAAGTCATTGCCGTATGCAATCCTTGATGCATCGTCTCAGCACTTTGCAAATAGCAAATCGCATCTGGATTCAGCAATGATGCCGCACTGTTTACCCATAACGATATTAATATACTAAAAAATGCGGCTGTTATGTAGATAGCATATCGAGAGTGAATTATTATGCGGTGCATTCAACAAAATCTCTCAGTAACGATTTAAAGTCATGTGCTAATTCTGGATGTTTTGCTGCATAGGCTAGCGTTGCCTCTAAGTACCCAAGCTTGTTGCCGCAATCATAACGCCTGCCCTTAAATTGCAATGCATGAACGGTTTCTATTTTTAATAATTGTGCAATCGCATCGGTTAGCTGAATTTCGCCACCTGATCCATGCACCGTATTTTCTAATAATTGAAAAATAGTTGGAGTTAAAATATAGCGCCCAACAACGCCTAAATTGGATGGCGCATCAGCAGGCTTTGGTTTTTCAACGATACCGCGAATAGTTGCAACGAATTGTTCGTCTGCGGCAACATCAACGATGCCATATTTATCGGTATCTTGTGCAGCAATTTTTTCAACGGCAATCACGCTGGTATTCGTTTCAGAAAAAGTCTTAACCATTTGCTGCATACATGAATGCTTACCGCCATCAATTAAGTCATCCGCTAATAAAACAGCAAATGGTTCATTCATCACAAATTGCTTAGCACATAACACAGCATGTCCCAATCCTTGCGGCGAATGCTGTCTAATATATGCGCATGAAATACCGGCTGGCAAAATATTTCGAACGACTTCGAGTAAATCATATTTACCCTTGGCAACTAGGTTGGATTCCAATTCGTAGTTAGAATCAAAATGATCCTCAATAGCTCGCTTACTGCTGCTAGTCACAAAAATAAGCTCCGTAATACCGGCAGCAATTGCATCTTCAACAGCGTATTGAATCAATGGCTTATCAACAATGGGGAGCATTTCTTTAGGATTTGCCTTCGTTGCTGGTAAAAATCGTGTTCCTAGCCCTGCCACGGGAAAAATCGCTTTAGTGACTTTCATACTTGGGTGATCCTGGTGTTATTTATCAAAAAGTAGGCGAATATTAACATAATTTTTAAAAATGCGCGGTGATTTTTAATCCAAGAGGGCCCTATTATTAACCACCTCTGTTCACCAGGAGATTTAAACAGACTCTAAACAATATCTAGTAACGATACCTCGTGGCTAATGAATAAAGTATTTATCTTTCAATAAGTTATTAATACATCTTTCAATAATAGCGGTTATTGATACTAAACCACTATTGACAATAGTGGTTTAAACTTATATTATGTAGTAATCATGGCTATTAACAAGCAATTACTAAAAGAAATCATCGTTGATCAGCAACAATTACTGTTGCCGGATTATAGCATTCCTCGAGAAAAACAAAGTTTAGTAGCGAGTTGTTTTCCAAATGACTATGTCGTCATTTTATCTGGATTACGACGTTGTGGAAAATCCACACTACTTCAATACGTTCGCAAAGAACAACCTTATCAAGATTATTATTTTAATTTTGATGATGAACGCGTAGCGACTTTTAAGCTCAATGATTTTCAATTGCTTTATGAATTATTTATAGAAATGTTTGGTGATCAACCTTTTTTTTATTTTGATGAAATTCAAAATATTGTAGGATGGGAACGTTTTATTCGCCGTTTACATGATTATAATAAAAAAATTATTATCACCGGTTCAAATGCGAAAATGCTTAGCCAGGAACTCGGCACACACTTAACAGGACGGTATCGACAAATCGAATTATTTCCGTTTTCTTTTGTAGAATTTTGTCAATTTAAACATTATAAATATGATAAAACGGATGGAACTGTTGCAAAAGCGACCATGCAGCGTTATTTTAATGAATATATTTTGCAAGGGGGTATTCCTACCTATCTGCGTTTGCAAGACACGCAATATCTGTCAGATCTATATGAAAGTATTATTTATCGAGATATCGTTAGCCGCTACAATCTTTCCAATCCCACCGAATTAAAAGCATTGGTATATCATGCAGCAAGCAATCTAGGAAAATCGATAACTTATAGTAAATTACGCCAGATGCTTCTTATAAAAAATTCAACGACAATAAAAAATTATTTATATTATTTACAACAAAGCTATCTTTTATTTGTCATATCAAAATTTGATTTTTCAACAAAACGTCAAGAACTAGCTCCTAAAAAAATATATTTTGTTGATACAAAACTCGCACAAATCGTTGGTTTTCGTTATTCGCCTGATTCAGGAAGAATATTAGAAAACATTGTTTATCTACAGCTACGCTGCAATTATCGAGAAATTTTTTATTTTCAAGAAACCAAAGAATGTGATTTTATAATACAAACAATAAATGGCGACTGGTTAGCTATGCAAGTGACTCTTGATATGCGTGATAAAGAAACCGAACAACGCGAATTGGCGGGCTTAGGTGAAGCAATGACAGCACTAAAATTAAGTGAAGGTTGGGTTATCACTTTAGATCAGGAAGAAGAAAGAGAATTTATTTATCATGGAAAATCGTTAGTCATTCATATTGTTCCTGCGTGGAAATGGTTCCACACATTCTCATGATACATTCACTGACAAATCTGCAGAATGCACAACTGTCTTCCGCAACCCTGTTGCCAGTGTTTCTTGCGGCCGCCAGCCTAATTCACTTGTAATTTTGCTATGATTGATCGCATAACGCCAATCATGACCTAAACGATCGGTAACAAATTGAATTAAGGATTGATGCGATTCTTGTTGTGGATACAGCTCATCCATTAAATCACAAATTGTTTGCGCTAACGTTAAATTATTTTGCTCGCATTGACCGCCAATATTATACGTCTCGCCGACTTTTCCGCGTTGTAAAATGGCAAAAATCGCTGCGCAATGATCGTGAACATATAACCAATCCCGAATATTTGTCCCATCACCATAAATTGGAATAGGTTTCCATTCTCGACATGAACGAATAACTGTTGGAATGAATTTTTCTGCGTGCTGATAAGGACCATAATTGTTAGAACAATGACTCATTGTCATAGGAAGATGATACGTATGCCAGTAGGATCGCACTAAATGATCCGACCCTGCTTTAGATGCAGAATAAGGTGAATTGGGGGCATACGGTGTTTTTTCCGTAAAGGGCTCATCATCTGCAGACAAGGTCCCGAATACTTCATCGGTTGAAATATGATGAAAACGACACTCTTTATTGGACCAATTTTTTTCTGCTAACCAAAATTGGCGTGCGGCTTCTAACAAAGTAAACGTACCTAAAACATTCGTATGAATAAATGGCGCGGGACCTTGTATAGAACGATCCACATGACTTTCCGCGGCAAAATGAATAATCGTATCAATTTGATGATGACGTAAAATCATCGCAATTAATGTTGCATCGCAAATATCCCCTTTAATAAATTGATATCGCAGAGGATCCGGTAAATGAGTTAAATTATTTAATGAACCCGCATAAGTTAATAAATCTAAATTAAAAATGTTAACCGTATTATCATTCAATAATAAATAACGAATGAAATTCGCACCAATGAAACCGGCACCGCCGGTGATTAAGACATTACGCATTTGATAATTTGGCAATGACATCTTTATATTTCCTATATTATTTTCTAATGAGATAACTCAGCAATAACATCAGCAACCCCTTGATTCCAATCTGGCTGGATAATTCCAAATATTTTATACATTTTTTCACAATTTAAAACGGAATAAGGCGGACGTTTAGCAGGTAGTGGATAGTCTGCTGTTGTTATTGCATCAATTTGTTTAACAGATAATGCGATATTGGCATCTTTAGCTGTTTGCACAATGACTTTAGCAAATGCATGCCAATTCGTTATTTGCTCACCGCAATAATGATAAATTCCCCATTGCGGATTCAACAAGATTTGCCAAATCACTTCTGCGATTTTTTTAGCGGGTGTTGGACAAATCGTTTGATCAGCGACTACGCGCAAACTCTCGCGTTCTTTAGCTAAACGTAATATTGTTTTTACAAAATTGAGACCGTGCACACCAAACACGCCACTCACACGTAAAATAATCGATTGATCACAGTATTCTTGCACAGCCTGTTCACCACGCAATTTACTATCACCGTATATACTGATAGGTTGTGCAGGATCTGTTTCAACGTAGGGAGTATTGTGTGCACCGCTAAATACATAGTCCGTAGAAATATGCACTAATGTACATTTGATTTTCGCACACGCAATGGCAAGATTTTTTGCGCCTTGTTCATTAACAGCATAGGCTTGCTGAGATTCTGTTTCTGCTAAATCAACACGAGTGTATGCCGCTGAATTGATCACGACATCGGGTTGATAGTCTTGAATCACTTGCATCACAGCATCTGCATTTGTGATGTCGAGTTCCGCATGTGCAGGTGAGCGCAGTGTGATATTTTTTGCTTGAAATGATCGCACAAATTCATATGCAATTTGGCCATTTCCACCGGTAATTAATATTTTTTTCATCTTATCCTAACTTGATAGTTATACGCTTGCGCCGCTTTCGTCGTCCTGCTACTTGTCCGCGTGATCCAGAATGTAGGGTGGGCAAAGCGCAGCGTGCCCACCTAGCTTTGCACAGATAAAATGGTGGGCACGCTGCGCTTTGCCCACCCTACATTAGAGACGAATCATCATTATCTATTATTCAGAAAAATAGGCAATTGTGCCTTATCTATATCTTTTAACCGCGGATACAATGCATCTTTAGGCGATAAAAGCGGGTTAGCGATTGCCGGCCATGCAATCTGCAAATCGGGATCATTCCAGCACACACCAAATTCAGCCGCTGGATAATAATAATCGGTACATTTATATAAAAAATTTGCGTGCTCCGACAACACACAAAACCCATGCGCTAATCCTTGCGGAATATACACTTGACGATGATTGTCTTCACTTAAATCAATTGTGATAGCTTTACCAAATGCAGGAGAACCCACACGAATATCCACAATGACATCTAACACATGACCACGCGTCACGAACACTAATTTACCTTGTGCATGTTCCAATTGATAATGTAAACCACGCACGGTATTTTTTACCGAAGAAGAAAAATTATCTTGTACAAAATTTTCTTTTATTCCGTGTTGTGCATACCGTTCTGCTTGAAAGGTTTCATAAAAATAACCGCGTGCATCATTAAAAATATGCGGTTCAATAATCAATACGCCAGGTAACTCTGTTTCTAAGACCTTCATCATTGCACCAATTTTTTAAAATTAAAACTTTTATTATCATACTCATTTTTTCAAAACTTTGATCATAGCACCAGTTTTTGTAGATACTGTCCATAACCGCTTTTAACCAATGGCTCCGCCAATGCTAACAATTGTGTTGCATTAATATATCCCATACGCCAAGCAATTTCTTCTGGCGAACCGATTTTTAAACCTTGTCTATGTTCCAAGATTTGAATGAAATTAGCTGCCTCTAACCAAGAGGCCGGTGTTCCAGTATCTAACCAGGCTACACCACGTCCTAACTTAGTCACCGCTAATTTTTTTTGTTGCAGATACATACGGCTGACATCTGTAATTTCTAGCTCACCACGCGGTGATGGTTTAAGTTGTTTAGCCATTTCAATCACGTTATTATCATAAAAATACAATCCAATTGCTGCATAGCGTGACACGGGGTTCGTTGGTTTTTCAATAATATCAATAGGCTGTTGTTTATCGTCAAATTGAATCACACCATAACGTTCAGGATCATTCACTAAATAACCAAATATTGTCGCACCCTCTTTTTGCTGAGTTGCATGCTGTAATACGTCTGAGATATTGTCTCCATATAAAACATTATCTCCCAGCATTAAACAAACAGGATCTTGGCCTATAAATTTTTCACCTATGATAAAAGCATCAGAAATACCGCGCGGCACGTCTTGCGCTGCATATTGTAAATGAATTCCCCATTGGGAACCATCACCAAGCAACCGTTTAAATAAGGCTATTTCATGCTCCCACGTAATAATTAAAATATCACGTATGCCTGCTAACATGATGGTAGATAATGGATAATACACCATGGGTTTATCATATATGGGTAACAACTGTTTAGAGATGCTGCGCGTAGCAGGATAAAATCGGGTACCATTACCCCCTGCTAATAAAATACCTTTTCTTGAAAATGGGTTCATCGTAGGACTCCAAATGTTTTATAATGTTAAACTCTACAGCATTAAAATGACTTGTCTCTTGAATGTAACAAGATTCGGCAATAGAAAAATTGCCAAATACTCTAAAAGGTACGCCCCCGTGATTGTCTGATTCAATCATGCGCATATTTCAAATAATGGCTATTGATATGATAAGGCTTAAGTATTTTGTTTAATAAATATTTATCAGAAAATAGGGGGGCGTTATACATAATTTATTAACCTCATTTTGATGTCATCTGCATTATGCCCAGATTTTTTATAATATAGTGCAACTTTGCGCAGGATTCTCGCTTACTACTTGTCCATTGCGCTTGACTACTTTATCTAATGTAGGCTTAACATTCCTTGCCCCATATAGGCTACCAGGATTCGCACTCAGACGCGCTATAGCACGCTCTCCATAATAAGATTCTATGACAGCCTGATGTGATAACGATTCAGGATATATTCTAATACTGCGTATATCATCCACCTCAGAATACTTATCTCTTCTTTTTCTTTGTGCTAAACATCCATTAAGCGAAATAAAAACATCTTGGAATTTGAACTTGCCAGAAGATGCAGCTGATTTAGATTCAGAAAAGTTCACAGCAATCAGCGAATCAAACAGCGCATGAACATCATTCACTTCAATATCAAAATAAAAATACTCTTGCTTTGGCTTAGGCGTATATGAACCAGAAGCACAACCCGCATATTCGACGTATTGCGTTTGTTTAACTCCAACCCCACATTTATCTAAAAAAGCACTCCCATCTAAAGCAACTAAAATTCCCAAAACAGGAAATTCACCACTTAAGATCGCACGATTAAAAGCAGCATATAGTCCTGAGTTTATTTGTGTATGCTCTTTCAATACAGCTGTTAATTGATCTGTTTTACCTTTTTTTATATTCACAGAATAACGATCAGGGATAGGTTGACTTGACTCCGCTGTTAACTTCTGCACACTAATGTTAAATGCACCGATTGGTGTAGATAAGTGAGATGATTTTGGATCATATTGATTTTTTAGTTTTAGGCATTCTTGAATCAAGCCTTTTGATAATTTAAACGTTCTTTCAGGAACTTCCCACAAATCTTGTCCTCGTGAATAGAAAGGTTCGATCCATTCTAATTGTTGCTTAATCGTCGTGACAACTGTGAGCTTGTCTGATAACTCTTCTTTAACAACCTTATCTAAAAAACCACGTGGAATCGATTTAGATTCTTGTAAATTTTCTATTACTTTCTTTGGTAAGTGCAATGTACAAAATTGACTAGATGAACTATTTAAATCAGAAGCTATTTTATCCCAATCTATTTGGCCAACTAAATTATTTAATTTTGGTACTGTGAGGAATTCAGCAACAGCTAAGCCAGACTGCGAACATATTCTATTTATTTCTTTAACAACATCGTCCTTACTTTTCTCTGTAGTTATTTTCCATAATAATAATAAAGCCAGTAATTGATAAGGTGAGCGTGTCATTTTACTTTGTCTTAAAACGGGATCTTGATCATCTTGAATGGCTTGACATGTTGCGAGTATTTTAAACGTAGGATTTTGTAATAATGAATTTAATGAATTGATAGGCATAAAAAATAAATCTCCTTATAAGTAAAAGACCGTATGATGTATAAGCAGGATAAAGCATATATTTAATTAATACCCAAGGCAAGGAAAGTATTTTTCTGGAAAAAATTTTCTTCTCTCTTTTTATTACCTTATATCTTTCACAATTGCAAACTACCACATTTTTTAATACTATACCTCACAGTAATAATTTTTTAATATTCTGCGCTCAACTAGCGAGAAAATCATAACGCTCATTGATGAGAAATAGACTACCCGGGAGATCATAGTGAACTTCGATTTCGAGAAAATCTTTTTTTATGCCGTTATTATTTGCGGTGTTATTGGATTAATTGACATTATTTTTTTAGCACATAAACGAAAAAATACAAATAAAAAAATTCCTGTATTGAGCGAATATGCTAGATCACTATTTCCAGTATTACTACTTGTTTTTTCCATACGCTCTTTTGCCTATGAATCGTTTCGAATTCCTTCTGGTTCATTGAAGCCAACATTACTCGTGGGAGATTTTATCTTAGTCAATAAATTTGATTATGGAATTCGCTTGCCTGTATTTCATACTAAACTATTTGCTGTCAGTGAACCTAAGCGAGGAGATATTGTTGTCTTTCGTGAACCGCCCACGGAATCACGTGATTTAATTAAACGTGTTATTGGCATACCAGGCGATCATATTATTTATAAAGATAAAATTCTTTATATCAATGGTACTAAATCACCACAACAATTTGAAAAATATACGACTGATCATGATGATGATTTAGCCCCTTGGCTAGTTGAACAAAAAGAAGAAAATTTTTTAGGAATCAAACATGGCATTTACTTAATTCCAGCGAGAGAAAATGATGATTTTGACGTCTTAGTTCCTGAAGGTCATTATTTTATGATGGGTGACAACCGCGATGATAGCGGTGATAGCCGTTATTGGGGTTTTTTACCAGAAAAAAATATCATCGGAAAAGCAACCCATGTTCTCGTCAGTTTTGATACGATCACTCATCCTGTAAGATGGGAGCGAACGGGGTCAAAAATTATTTAAAGAGGCCTATCCATTCACAATTGGATAACCCACTAATTGCGCAATCGTATACGTATATTCATAATGGCAAACTTTATCCGCCGACATTGACCAATCAAAAATCCCAGCGATATCATTTTGATATTTGATTGGTATTTGACAGGCATACTCCGAATTAATTCCTTGAGTAATCGATTTTGCTGGATAGCCTAAATTAATAAATTCGTCTGGATATGAACCACCATAATTTTGTGTATTAATTAAATCAAAACTCATCATATTATTTTGATTGACTTCAGCAGTACCGCCTGCGGGAGTAATCGTCAAGTAATATTGTTTATGATCTTCAAGCCCTGCTTTATCCAAAGCATTTCTGAGATTTTTTATCACCACATCAAAATTGGCTTGTGAAATGGAACCTGATAAACCATTAATTCCTTCATCATCAATATCAAAACCATCTAAATCATAAGTACGTATAAATTGAATCACACTAGGAACAAATAGATCTGCATGATTGACATAATCTGTATTGATATAGGTCCAATCATTATGCCCCCATCCTAATGAGATAAGAATTTTGATCTCAGGATTTTTTTGGCGTGCCGTTTTTACTAGTAATGGTAAACGATTTATTTCATCTGGTTGTGTATCTTCAAATGTAAAATTTGCACCATTCCCTTGTGGATACGTATGGCCAAATGCAACAAATAACGTGCTTATTTTATTAAAAGGCATTTCTGATGTAGGAACGATATATTGATCAGTACCACTATTATAGATAGGGTAAAAAGCTGCGGCGACTGGTAATGGATAAGAATTAGCAAATGCTGTGTTTATTAAAAAAAACAGTGTCAATAATATAAATAATCTCATGATTTTTCCTTAGTGAGTACATAATTATTATATCGAAGTGATTTTATCGTCTCGTCTGTATCCAGCGGGTCAAGATAACCATACATTTTATCTATCGCATCTTGCTCATCCAATTTTATTGCGATCAACATACTATCACTTACCTCAAATAATTTCTTGCAAAATATCAACGGTCAGATAACATACAGTAACATTAGCGTTTAGCCGCGAGATTATATATGATAAATCAACAAGTTACTATTTTAATTCCTAATTATAAAACAGTAGAGCTTACTAAATTATGTCTGCGTTTGATACGCAAACACACAGACGCAGCTCTTGCGAAAGTGATTGTTATTGACAATGATTCACAGGATGAATCATTAGATTATTTACGTACGTTATCCTGGATAGAACTGATTGAACGCAAACATATCCCTGGCGAAACACCCGCTCTCTCACACTCACGTGCGTTAGATCTTGCCTTAGAAAAAGTATCTACGCCGTATGTATTATCTATTCATACCGATACGTTAGTTCGTGACAAACAATGGCTGCCTTTTTTACTCCGTCATATTGAAGCAAATCCTAATATCGCAGGCGTTGGTTCTTGGAAATTAGAAACAAAACCCGCATGGAAAGTACTATTAAAATCGTTAGAACGCATGCTTCAAAAAACCTACTACCACATCACCGGCAAAACAGATCATGCACTAGAAGGTCTTGATCATAACTATTATTATTTACGTAGTCATTGCGCCTTATATCGTGTCGATGCGATTCGCAAACTCAATACTCATTTTTCTGATGGCGAAGAAGTTGCCGGCAAAGTCATGCATCGTAAATTAATTGATAATGGTTATAAAATGCTATTTTTAACCTCTGAAGAATTACTAAAATATATGGAT
>Ga0207116_10343_pt1 | contig 11053 bp, 10 predicted proteins | sample Alteio_BWMinHeat_44_FD_153550 | JGI IMG/M metagenome (GOLD analysis project Ga0207116, IMG submission 153550) | Enriched cells from forest soil in Barre Woods Harvard Forest LTER site, Petersham, Massachusetts, United States -... | ecosystem: Environmental > Terrestrial > Soil > Temperate forest >... | reverse complement strand
GTTACCGCCAGCAGCAGCATCAGAATGATGGGCAATATCAGGTTTCTTTTCACCAGCAAAGATATTATCAGAATTGGAAATAATGACAAGCTGGCTGATTGCAGGTAACAATGGCCGCAATTCACGCTTTGAGCTGCATGGAAAAATTATTTGAAATCATTCATGAAGATGTGGGCTTGCTAGTAATCAACAAACCCGCCGGCCTGGTTTGCCATCCAACCAAAGGCGACGAGTATTCAAGTTTGATCAGCCGGGTGCGATTGCATTTGGGCGCCGGCGCGCAACCGCATCTGGTGAACCGGCTGGATCGCGAGACGAGCGGCGTGCTGTTGGTCGCGAAGGACAATGAAGTGGCGAAAGAATTGCGCCGGCTCTGGGAAGGGCGATTGGTGCGCAAAGAATATTTGGCCATCGTTCACGGCCACTTAGTTGAAGGGCAGGGGAGCATCGAGGCTGCGTTGGGAAAGGATTTGGAAAGCGTGGTTGCCATCAAGGACCGGGTTTGCGCGGACGGAGCGCTTGCGCGGACCGATTTCCTGGTGGAACGGCGATTCACCAAAGCAGAAGGGAAATTTACTTTGTTGAGGGTGATGCCTCATACCGGTCGCAAACATCAAATCCGGATTCATCTGGCACATTACGGTCATCCCATCGTCGGTGATAAATTATATGGCGGCGATGAGGATATATATATGGCGTTGGTGGAAGACCGGTTGACGTCCGAACACCGCCAACGTCTGCTCCTGCCGCATCACGCGTTGCACGCCCGGGACGTGACCTTTACGTGGCGCGGTTCCGAACACATTTTTCGCAGCGAACCAGAGCCGTGGTTTCAGGAATTTTTGGGAATCAATACCTGAAATTTGACAGGATGAACGGGATTTGCAGGATGGGAAAAAATGAGCTGTTTCTGAAATGGAATTCATCCTGTTCATCCTGTAAATCCTGTCTCAATTCTCCTCTTTCGCAAAAAACTGTCTGTCATTAGAATTCCCCGGTGTTTTCAATACCCAAAACCATGCAGGCGGTCGTTTATCGCGGCACGAATGATCTCCGCCTCGAAACACTGCCAGTGCCCCGCATCGGTGCCAACGAACTGCTCGTAAAAGTCGCCGCGTGCGGTGTTTGCCCCACCGACATCAAGAAAATCCATTACGGCACCGTCCCGCCGCCGCGTGTTTTCGGCCACGAAACCGCCGGGACCATCGTTCGTGCCGGGGCGCTTGTGCGCGGATTCAGCGTTGGACAGCGCGTTGCCCTGCATCATCATATTCCGTGCCTGAAATGCAACGCGTGCCGGCATCGCGCCTTCGCCCAATGCGCCCACTACAAGCGCACCGGCATCACGGCGGGCTTCGCTCCAGCCGGCGGCGGTTACGCGGAATACGTCCGCGTCATGTCCTGCGTGCTGCCCGGCATCGTGAAAATCCCCAAGCGTAACAGCTTCATCGAAGGTGCGATGCAGGAACCAGTCAACACCGTCCTGAAGGCCGTAAAACGCTTGGCCTTATTGCCCAGCGACACCGTTTTAGTCGCGGGTCAAGGGCCGATCGGCCTGATGTTCACACGCTTGCTCGTCTTGCGCGGCATGAAAGTCGTCGCCAGTGACTTAATGCCGCAGCGATTGAAACTGGCTCGTCAGTGGGGCGCCCGCTGGGCCTTGCGCGCCGATGAACCTGGCTTCTCCGGCAACATTAGCGAACTCACTCGCGGACGTGGATTGGACGCCGCCATCATCGCCGTGCCGTCCGATGCCGCCGTCAACCAAGCCCAGCAACTCCTGCGCGGCGGCGGCCAAACGCTGCTGTTCGCCCACACTCGACGCGGGGTTCCCACCGGCACGGACCTGGCCGCAATTTGCGTCGATGAAAAGGACTTGATCGGTAGCTACTCCGCCGACTTCACCCTGCAAAAGGAAGTCCAGAAAATCGTCTTTTCGCGGCAATTGGATGTTCGCCACCTCGTCACCCACCAATTCCCGCTCGCCCAAACCGCCGACGCCATCCAGCTCGCCGCGAACCCCAAACCCGAATCCTTGAAAATCATGGTGATCCCTTCATGAAGCCCGAACTTCATTTGCGGTATCGACCAGTGCGGCGAAGAAAGCCCAGTTACAAGCGTATCCAGTCGTCCCCATTACGCACTGGGTAATCTGCCGCCCCGCAGCCAATGAACTTTCAGCCCATTTCAGAAATTTGACTTTTTGCCCCGGCACCCTTCTGGCAAAATCAGACACCCGATGACCAATATCAAATTGACCCGCCGCGACGGACTCGTCTGCCTGATTCTGGCGCTCGTCACTGTGGCGATTTATTGGCAACTGCGGACCGCCCACTTCGTCATTTACGATGATGACGATTATGTCACGGACAATTTGCATGTGCAGGCTGGCCTGACTTGGAAAGGCGTTGCGTGGGCGTTTACCAGTGGAGAAGCGGCGAACTGGCATCCATTAACGTGGCTATCCCACATGCTGGATTGCCAGCTTTTCGGGCTGGACGCGGGTAAACACCATCTGGTCAACGTGCTGTTTCACGTTGCTAACTCCCTGCTGCTTTTCGTCTTACTCCGCTTCATGACCGGAGCCTTCTGGCGCTGTGCGCTGGTCGCGGCACTGTTCGCCTGGCATCCGGTGCATGTCGAATCCGTCGCCTGGGTGGCGGAGCGGAAGGACGTGCTGAGCACATTCTTTTGGATGCTCACGCTCCTGGCATACACTGCTTACGCGCGACGTCCTGCGAAGTCCCGTTATGCCGCGGTGCTCGTTTTGTTTGCCCTGGCCTTGCTCGCCAAACCCATGGTCGTCACCCTGCCGTGCCTCATGCTGCTGCTGGATTACTGGCCGCTGCGGCGCGTTGTTTTGGGCAAACCTGACAAAAACTCAAATCCTCAACCACTTCCCTGGCCTCGGCTGGTCTTGGAAAAATTGCCGCTCTTTGCGCTCAGCGCAATATCTTGTTTCGTTACATATTCAGTTCAATCCGCGCAAGGCGTCACTGCCGTTGCCGGCATCATTTCCCCCGGTTTGCGGATTGCCAACTCCCTGATTTCCTACACCCGCTATCTCGGCAAAATATTCTGGCCAGCAAATCTGGCGGTATTCTATCCGTACGATAAGTCACCGCCCGCGTGGCAGGTGTTGGGTGCCGCAACTTTGATCACCGCCATCACCTGGGCGGCTGTCTATTTTAGGCGCCAGCGGCCTTATTTCATTGTCGGCTGGCTATGGTTTCTCGGCACGCTGGTTCCAGCAATCGGTCTGATCCAGGTCGGAACCCAAAGCATGGCAGATCGTTACACCTACGTTCCCGCCCTCGGAATTTTCATCGCCCTCGTCTGGTCCGTAGCGGCATTGCCGGTATCGAAGCCTCAAATAAGTTTGCTCGTGGAAACAGTCGCCGTCTTGGCACTCACCGGCTTGATTGCCGTCGCCTCCGTTCAAGTGGGCTATTGGCAAAACTGGAAGACACTTTTCGAGCACGCGCTCAACGTGACCAAAAACAACGCGGTGGCGGAATACACGCTCGGATACGGCTACCAGGAAGAGAACAACTTCAACGAGGCATTGCGCTACTACCATGAATCCCTCCGCCTCGATCCGCACAAATTTGCCGCTCATAACAATGCCGGAATGTGTTTCGCCGCCCTTGGAAAATATACCGAAGCCATCAATGAATATGCCCAGGTGCTGGGCTCCTACCCAAAAAATCCGGCGGCCCACCTCAACCTCGGTTTGTCCCTGGAAGCCATGGGCAATCCGCAGGGAGCGCTGGCCGAATACTCGGCGGCGAGCGCTTTGGAGCCGGCCAATCCCAAACCTCGTTATGCCGCAGGGGCCTGTCTGCTGGCTCAAGGCAATTTCGTCGAAGCAAAAACCGAGTTGAGCGAAGTCGTGCGCCTCAACCCCAACGATGGGTTTGGGCAAATGAAACTGGCGTCCGCACTTTCCTCGCTCGGCGACATTGATGGGGCCATCGAGCACTATGAAGCTGCCGTGCATAATCCGCTCATGCGAACTAACCCCGCGGCTTTCGAAGCATTCAACAATCTGGCCTGGATTCGCGCGGCGAACGCGCGTCCGGAATTGCGAAATGGAGCGGAGGCGGTCAGTCTGGCGCGACAGGCCTGCGAAATTACCACCAATTCGGAACCTTTCCTGCTGGGAACGCTCGCGGCCGCTTATGCCGAGGCCGGCCAGTTCCAGGAAGCCGAAGCCACCGCACGCAAGGCCCGGGAACTGGCCATCGCCCGCGGTCTGGGCGCCGTGGCCGCAAAAAACAAGGAACTCCTCAAACTTTACCAGTCAAAGCGCGCCTATCACGAAAGCCCGCCATTCGGCCAACTCAACCCGCCGTGACTGGCGCTCCAACTCATACCAATCGCCGATGAAAAGCGGTATGTAGGTAGGGCGGCGCTGCTGCGCCGCCGGGCCTGAGAAAGCGACGCAGCAGCTTCGCCCTACCATTATTCAAAATCGCCCGAATATACCGAACATCTTTGAGAAATGGTATCAGATAATCTGATGCCAGCCATTCGTCCCATCGGTCATATCAGTCAATGAGCCGCTGTGGCATCTCAAGACCGTTCAATAAAAGTTTCGCAAAAGTGAGATTCGCTGACAGGAAAACGCGTCAATTCCGTACAATTACAGATGCATAACACATTTATGACCAACAACTTAATCACCGTCATCCTAGCAAGCAAGACTCCTTCCAAAATTGTTCAAAAAAACAGAGAAAACTATTGACACAAACCACGGAATTTGTGAACCTTAGAGCGCACACGGAACAACTATAACAAAAAAATGAGAACAAAAACGATTCTTCTAACGGCTGCGCTTGTCGCAGCAGGTGTCGCCTCCTCCATGGCGCAATCCAACGTTTACTCCCTAAACGTAGTCGGTTATGTCAACATCACGGTGGTTCCTGGTTACAATCTGATCAGCTTGCCCCTCCAAAACGCTGACCCAACGAGCAGCATCAACAGCGTGTTGACCAACACCTCCTACAACGGCTCTCCGTTGCTCGCGCCAAACGGTGTCGCTGTTTATACGTGGGCTGGTACCAGTTTCAATCCTGAAGTCATCGCTGGTGGCGATGGCAACTGGTATGACCAAACCGGTTCATTCCTGGTGACCAATCCGCTTCCTCCTGGGAAAGGCTTCTTCTTCTCGTTGCCGACGCAGGCCCAGCAAATCGCATTGGGAAATTCTCCAATCATCTCCAACCTGACCATCACCGTGGTTGGTAGTGTGTTGACCGGAACAAACTCCTATCCGGTCAAAACGGGTTTTGACTTCTACGGTAATTTTGAGCCAATCCAAGGTGACCTCACAACCAACGGTTTGCCGGTGGTTGACAACAGCCAGTATTATACATTCAACGGTCACGCCTATAGTTCCGTGCTGTATGGTTTGGGCACCAACGACAGTGCGCTTGACCTGAGTGGTAATCCTGCTCCTTACCCGGCATTCACCGACGCAGGTGGTGATGCAATTGTGGTCGCCAATCCGGCTGTCGGTCAGGGCTTCCTCTACAAATACATCGGCGGAACGGCCACAACTTGGGTGAATGTATTTACCGTCCACTGACCAAATTAACGGATTGATCAATAAAAATTAATAACCAAAACCTACAAAACACACAGATAATGAAAAAATTACTACTAATCACATCGGTGCTGACGCTCGCCGCGTTGGGTGCAATGGCTCAGGGAAGCATTAACGCCAACAACAACGGAACTGGCGTGTTCGGCATGATTCAAAATCCGCTAATCAATGGTGGGACTGCGGTTAAAATCGGAACACCTGCGACTGCTGCTGGTTTCGTCGGCGCTGGTCCAGGGCAAATTGCTTACACGCTCTACGCCCTGCCTGACTCGATCGCTAATGGCTCGATTGCTACCCTTATCGCGCAAGGGACGGTACTTGCCAGCGGGTTCAATGTCAGCAGCGGATTGGCTGGACAACAGGGTAACTTCGCTCCTGGTTCGGGGATCGTTCTTCCCACCACCTATGCGGCGTTCGGTGGAAGTGCACCTGTTGACTTCCTGATGTACCTCACGGCGACTGTCAATGGTGTTCCATACACCAGCGGCGCGACCGGTGAAGGTGTGGTTACTCCGACGTCGGCTACTGCTGTTTCGACTGGGACCCTGCCCATCAGTATCTTTGCTCCTGGCATCACCAGCCTCGTGCTGACCCCGGTTCCTGAGCCCTCGACCATCGTTCTCGGTGGCCTCGGTGCTGCGGCTCTCCTGGCCTTCCGCCGCCGCAAATAATTGAATTAGTCAAGTTTCCTAACACAAGCCGCCCAAAAGGGCGGCTTTTTTTGTGTACAAAAGAACATTTGACATCGGTCAAGGCTTCCATAAACTTGGGCCACTTGGAGCAATGAACCCTTGATCTTAGTAGGGGTTGGATATCCGGGCTTGAACATTCTGTAGGAAACAAGTTTAAGAAAGAGAAAATTCCAATGAAAATCAAATCACGGTTGCTTCCATTAGGAGCACTCATGTTAGCCACGGCAGCTTCCTTGGCCCAAGGAGTTGTGAATGCCGATAATAACGGCACTGGCGTGCCCATCTTTATTGAGGATGCTTCAGGCGTTATAGACGGCGGAGATCTGGTGAAAATTGGAACACCGGCTCAAGCAGCAGGATTTGCCGGAGCCGGACCCGGTCAAGTCGCCATCAATCTTTACGCTGCGCCCGACTCCGTTGCGCACGGTTCCATGGCGACGATCCTGAGCGGGGGAACGCTGCTCTTTTCAGGTTTTAATGTCCCTAGCACCCTTGCTACATTTCAGGGACATGTCGCTCCGGGGAGCGACTTTGTGCTTCCCACTTCAGCGGGTTTTGATGGAGCCCAACCGGTTGATTTCCTATTTACTGCGAGGGCCACAGTAAACGGTTCGTTGGCTTACGGCGTCTCGTCAGTTGGTGTCATTCAGCCACTAAGTCCGCATCAGGCCGCTACCGGTTCGTTACCCCCTTATATCTGGGGTACTGGCTCTGGGTCCGGGATTACCGGCTTGGTTCTGACAAGCGACTCGCTCGTAGCTAGTGTTCCTGAGCCTTCGACCATCGTTCTCGGTGGCCTCGGCATGGCGGCCGGCCTGGCCTTCCGCCGCCGGAAATGATTAATAAAATCAAAATTTCCTAATCACAAGCCGCCCGCAAAGGCGGCTTTTTTGCGCGGGCGTGTTTGTCCACGCATTGACAATAGGCAAATTTTCGGTAGCTTGTTTGAGTAACATTGAGGGGGCACAAATGCCACAACCTGTGGTTAATGTATTCACCGCCCATTAACCAAATTAAGGAATGATCAACAAAAGAGTTTAGAACAAAACCTACCAAACCCACAGATCATGAAAAAACTATTACTAATCACCTCGGCCCTGACACTTGCCACACTCGGTTCAATGGCCCAAGGGTTTATCAACGCTAACAACAACGGAACTGGTGTGTTCGGCTTGATCCAAGATCCTCTCATCAACGGTGGGACTGCAGTTAAAATCGGAACGCCCGCCACTGCGGCTGGGTTCACCGGTGCCGGCCCTGGACAAGTTGCTTATACACTCTACGCCTTGCCTGATTCGATCGGTCAAGGCTCGTTTTTCACCATTGTCGATGAGGGAACGGTAATTGCCACGGGATTCAACGTGACCAGCACCTTGGGTGGACAGCAGGGTAACTTCGCTCCTGGATCCTCGATTCAGTTGCCGAGCACATACGCCGCTTTCGCGGGAACTGCTCCTGTTGACTTCGTGATGTATCTGTCGGTTATAGTCAACGGCAATCTGTACGCCACCGAGCCTGGTAGCAGCGAAGGTGTAGTCACTCCGACGACGGCTGCGGCTGCCGGAACCGGCACGCTGCCTATCAGCATCTACGGTGGCACCGGAATTCAGAGCCTCTATTTGGGCGTTCCTGAGCCTTCCACCATCGTTCTCGGTGGCCTCGGCGCTGCGGCTCTTCTGGCCTTCCGCCGCCGGAAATAAATTGCCAGACTTTGTCTACGCAAGACAATCACAGTCGGTTTTCCTGTTCCCCGACATTGACACTCATCTGAACTTGGCTACTATATGGAGGAATTTATTGATCAGGCGCGTTCGTCTATCAGTTAGGACACGGCCCTCTCAAGGCTGAAAGACGGGTGCGATTCCCGTACGCGCTACCAAATTGAAACTGAATAAATTAACCGCAAAGAACACAAAGAACGCAGAGAAAACATAGGCGATTGATCATCGGAAAGTTTTTTGCGTTCTTTGTGTTCTTTGCGGTTAGTAATGGCTGGCTTATGCGTCCGTTCCAAATTATTTTCAATCCCACCAGCGCGGCGGAGCTCGCCCGCATGCCCAAGGAATTGCAACTGCATATCCTCGGCGAATTCCGCGGTCTGCCCCAACAAGTCCTGAACACGGAAATGGACCAGTTCGGCAAATTGGAGCGCACAGGCCACAGCCTCCTTCGTTTCCGGGTGGGGGATTACCGGGTTTATTTTGAGCGGCACGATCTGGGTTTGGTGGTGCATCGCATCCTGAGCCGGCACACGCTCAAGGATTTCTATTTCCGCACCGGCTTGAAAATCGAGGAAGACGAGGCCCTGCAACAAAACCCCAAATTTTGGGAACTCATCGAAGCCGCCCGCACCGCGACTGATAAGTCTTAAATTGCCACAGAGGCACAGAGCACACCGAGATGGAATAAATTGGATTGAATCTGAGTTCGGGCGTTTCTCTGTGCCTCTGTGGCGAATTAAACGGTCTGGCTTTGGGAGCGGATGCTGCTACTTTTCTTCTCCCAATTCCACGTTCCAGTAAGCCAGGTCAATGAAGTGCTTCCAGCTTTCGTGCTGGTGCATGCCGAGGTTGATTTGTACGAACGGACGCCACTTGGGCCGCTTTGGTTTGCGGATCAAGTGCATGGCAGCTTCCTGCGGCGTGTGATTGGCTTTGCGCGTATTGCACGGAATGCAGGAGCAGACAATGTTTTCCCAAGTGGTCGGCCCGCCGCGGTCGCGCGGGATGACGTGGTCCAGGTTCAAATCCTTCCTGTCAAAAGTCTCGCCGCAATACTGGCACTTGTTGTTGTCGCGTTCGAAAATGTTGTGCCGGGTGAACTTGACTTCCTTTTTGGGCATCCGGTCAAACATGACGAGCAGGATGACGCGCGGGACGCGGATTCGGAAAGAAATGGTGTGGATGCTCTCGGGATGCGGCTGTTGCTCGGACAAATCCTGCCATTGGTTGAAGCTGAAGGTTTGGAAGGAGCCGTCATCCCCGCTGAGGACAGCTTGGGCGTGCCCTTCAAAGAGCAAAGTCAGTGCCCGCCGGGCAGTGCAGATATTGACCGCCTGCCACAAACGATTCAGAACGAGCACGTGTTGGTTTAAAAACGAACTCATAACCCAGTGCGCTGCAAAATAATTACCACAGCTCCCAATGCCCTGTCAATGAGGGCTTGGCCCCATTTCTGCTTTACCATGTTACATTTGTGCGCGGAATTTTGTGACGCAACTGGAGGAGAGGGACTTGGATGAGGGGCGTTTTTGCCCAAAGTGCATACTCTGGAATCTATAGAAACTAAAATTTCGCAGTGGTGTTTATTGTCGTATGCTGGTATGTTACACCACGATGAAACGCGGCCCCAAGACGTTGATCTGTCTGCTTTGCATTATTGCATTGACCATGCGCGCCCGCGCGGTGGTGAACGATGCAAACCCCGCTGTTGATGTTTCTGCCAGCGGGGGCGACCGGGGGATTTCCAAGACCAGCGATGGAGGCTATAGCTCGATTTGGTTGCGCAATGTTTTTGACCTGAAGCCCATTCTTCCCCCGCCTCCGATAGACACCAAGCCGCCCGAACCGCCTCCGAATGTGAAGTTGCAGGGCATCACCACGATTCTTGGCGATAAGCGCGCCCTCTTCACGGTTCAGGTGTCCGGTGGTCCCGGCAAACCTCCAGCCAAGGAAGAGTCGTATATGCTCAGCGAAGGCCAGCGTCAGGGCAGCCTCGAAGTTCTTGAAATTAATCCCAAAGCGCGCACGGTGAAAATCAAGGTTGAGGAACTGGTTTCGACCATTACTTTTGATACCAACAAACCCGCAGGTGGTCCCGGACCTGGAAACATGGCCGCCGGTGTGCCACGGCCTCCCGCAGTTCCGCCAGGCCGGGGGTTTAATCCGTCGGCAGGATATGCTCCCGCAGCCTCGCCGGGATTTGGTGGTGGTGCGCCCTTTGTTCCAGCCCGCCAGATGCGGACGACCGATAATTCCCAGGTTGCGCCTCAGAGTGGTGGCGGCGGGTATATGGGCGGATATGCCCAGGCTCAGGTCGCTCAAAACACGGCGGTTGCTGGAGGCACGGCTATTCCTGGATCATTGTTCAATCAAGCTCCCGTTCAACAGCCGCAGGCACCACAAGAGCCAGTCCTTTCCCCGGAAGAACAGACAGCTTTGCTCGCCATTCAGCATCAGATACACGGAGCCGAAATGGCGGCAGGAACCTATCCTCCGCTACCACCGCTGCCAGCAGGAACACCCAGCCTTAACACTTCTGAAGAATCTTCCACGGCACCTCCTGGACTCCCGCCCATGCCTACAGCCCCTCCACTTGGCAGCAAAAGCACTGGCACATTCCATTGATTCTGGCAAACGCAGTTTCTTCTGCTTCGGATTACGTAATTTCCCGTTCACGCTTCAAATAGTCTGAATGTTATCTTCAAAATCTCACCAGCCGAGTAATAATTGCCAATTGACGGCAAATCTGCATACACTGCCCGGATGAAATGCTTTCTCACGGTGTTGATTTTATGTCTGGTGGTGATTGCGCCCGTCGCTTGGGCTGACGAAAGCGCGGACGAACAATACGTCACCATCTATAGCCTGATCCAGCAAGGCGATACCATGAGCGAGAAGGGGAAAAACGCGATCGCCCTTGCCCGCTATCACGAGGCGGAAAGCGCCCTCAAAATATTTCGGACCAACAATCCCGATTGGAATCTAAAGGTCGTCCGCTATCGCCTCAATTACCTGGCCACCAGAATCAGCGA
>Ga0207116_10160_pt1 | contig 11088 bp, 8 predicted proteins | sample Alteio_BWMinHeat_44_FD_153550 | JGI IMG/M metagenome (GOLD analysis project Ga0207116, IMG submission 153550) | Enriched cells from forest soil in Barre Woods Harvard Forest LTER site, Petersham, Massachusetts, United States -... | ecosystem: Environmental > Terrestrial > Soil > Temperate forest >... | reverse complement strand
ATCCACCATCACTTGCCGCAAGGAAAAAGTGATAAGGACCGTGTAAATCCAGAACATCTGTTCGCGAAGCTGTTTGGCAAGCTGATCAAGCGGCGGATCGGGAAGTTTTACGGACTCTGATGGAGGCGGTGCGGAAATTTTCCCGGCGACTTTCGCCGGAAGCTCTTCGAGCTGTCTATCGAGATTTTCGCGGAATTGTTGCAGTTCTTCACGAAGTTTTGCCATAGCCTAACCTCGGCCCAAAAGTATATCTGAAATTCACGCGGCTATCTTGTTTCATAACGCACCGGGCGCCTGGGACGCATCACGGGTGAGGAGTGGGAACGACCGTCCTCGCGAGCCAAGCTCCGCACTCGTATTACATCAATGTTGAAAGGGGATTTTGGTGGAGCTAGTCGGGATCGAACCGACGGCCTCGTCGTTGCGAACGACGCGCTCTCCCAGCTGAGCTATAGCCCCACATCTGGTGGGAATTGCGGAAGCGTTACCAAGATTCTACCAGCGTTTTGCGCCAGATACCAACGTGCGAGGAGGCCCTGATCATCAGCCCCAAGCTGCGCCGCTATAATTGAGTAGTGACGCAAACGCCAACCATCCGCCAGATTGCCGAAGCCGACTTTCCCACGCGGTGGGGACATTTTCGCATCCACGGATTCATCGGCGAGTTTGCCGGCCCCGAGGGCTCGCGAACCGAGGAAGCGGTCGCTCTGGTTATGGGCGACGTGCGCACGGCACCGCCCCTCGTGCGTATCCACTCACAATGTCTGACGGGCGACGTCTTCGGCTCGCTGCGCTGCGACTGCCGCCAGCAGCTCGAGATGGCGCTCGGTCTCATCGCCGAAGCGGGCGCTGGTATTCTGATTTACGAACAACAAGAGGGCCGCGGCATCGGCTTGATGGCCAAGCTGCAAGCTTACGCCCTGCAGGACGAAGGTCTGGATACGGTCGAGGCCAACGAGAAGCTCGGCTTCAAGGCCGACCATCGCGGGTTCGAACTGCCGGCGGGCATTCTGAAGGCGCTGGGGGTGCTTCAAGTGCGCTTGTTGTCGAACAATCCGGAAAAGATTGCGGCGCTGGAGACTGCTGGCGTTGCCGTGGTGGAGCGGGTGCCGTGCGAGGTCGAGGCGCAGGTCCATGCCGAGGACTATCTCAAGACCAAGAAAGAAAAACTGGGGCATTTGTTTTCCAGTCGCTGATCGTCATTTTTTGATTGTATAGCGTGTCGTTACAGAGTACACTACGGCCAGCATGATTCGGAGCTTCCGGCATAAGGGAATCGAGAGGTTTTTCTCAACCGGTTCGAAGGCCGGAATTCAACCGAAACATGCCACCAAGCTCAACCAGCAATTGGCCGCCCTCAACGTTGCCACACGGCCTGAGCAAATGAATATTCCGGGATGGCAGTTGCATCTCCTGTCAGGCGGACTCTCTGGACATTGGGCGGTCAGCGTCGGCGGCAATTGGAGGCTTACCTTCACCCTTGAGGGGGAGGATGCCAGTTTGGTCGACTATCAGGATTATCACTGACAGAAGGAGTTTCAGTTATGCGCATGCACAACCCCGCCCACCCCGGAAAGATTCTCGCCAACTACCTGGCTGGCCGGACGGTGACCGACGTAGCCAAGCATCTTGGAGTCACGCGGCCCGCGTTGTCTCGAGTGCTCAATGGCAGGGCCGGAATTTCTGCCGATATGGCTCTGCGTATTTCGGAAGCTTTCAACACGGATGCTGATTTCTGGCTCCGTCTTCAGGTGCAGCGCGATCTTTGGGAGGCATCCCGAAAAAAACGAACCAAGGTTAAGCCGCTCTTCGTTGACAAGACCGCGAGTGTTGCGATTGCGGAGAGCGGTTCGTATCCCGCGCACTGAGGATAGGTGAGTAGGTGAGGCAGGCAAGACTAAGGGGGACCGGATTCTGGTCCCCCTTGTCTTGCGGTTGGGCTCAAGTCTTAGAAGTTGAACTTGACCCCGAGCTGAATCGCTCGCGGTCCACCGCTGCCGATGACAGGGTTGGCTGCCGCGACATCGGTAGTGGCGCTGGTAGAGCCGAAGCCTCCCTGCGAAGGATCGACGTTGCCGAGCTGTCCACCGACACCGTAGGGGTTGGTGAAGTTCGGGTGGTTGAGGATGTTGAATATTTCCGCGCGGAACTGCACGCCCGCCCGCTCATTGAACCTCCATTTCTTCACGATGGAGAAGTCCACATTGCGGAAGTTAGGTCCGCGGAACAGGTTGCGTCCCATGGTGCCGAACGTTCCCAGAGGAGGAGGGATCATGAACGCCTTTCCCTGGGCATAGCAACCAAAGTCTGCAAGAGATGTGGTCGCTGGGCCGCCCGCGACGCCCCCATCCATTGCAAGGGCTTGGGCGTTGCAGGATGCGTTGGTCGTGGGATTCGTCGGATCCGCACTTCCGGCGAAGAACGGAATCCCGGCCACCGAAGGCTTGAAGTCGCTGGGCCTTCCAAAGAAATCCCAGCGGTCGCTGAATTCGCCAGTGTGGCTAACGTCAGTGCCGTTAACAAATCCATCGATCACACTCCAAGGCAAGCCCGATTGTATCGTGACAATGGAATTGACCTGCCAGCCTTCGAGCATTTGTGCAAAGCTCTTCCGTCCCGGCAACTCATAACTCAACGCCAGAGTGAAGCGGTGGCGGATATCAATATCGCTGCTGGCATATTCCTTTTCTGGGTGCAGGCTGTCTTGCGGCTGGCTCGCGCGGTTGAGGGAAGCCTGATCGAGAGCGTGAGCCCAAGTGTAGCCTGCCACGAAGGACAAGCCGCGCCACGCGCGTTGGGTGAGACTTGCTTGCAAGCCGTGATAGTTCGATTTATAGCCGTTACCCAACTGGTTGATGACTGCAAGGAAAGGGAATTGGGCGTTGAACGGCCGACCCACTTGCTCGCCTCCGTCGTCCTTGGCGGGGTCTACTTGGTTGATGTCGTAAACGCTGTACAGCTTCGTCCCTCGTGTTCCGACGTACCCGACCTGTAGCGAGGTGTTGCGCGTCAGTTCCTGCTGAACATTGAAGTTCCAAGTCGTAATGTACGGCGTTACCAAGTTCCGCTTAACACCAAGAATACTGCAAGGCGATGTACTGCAATCAACATTTGCATTGAAGATCGGACCTGCGGTGCTCCAGTTGAGAGCAGAGGTGTCCGTCGAGGTGGCCACAATCTTTCCGGTCCCCTGCGTTCCGCCGGGGCCGACTCCAAGCGCTCCCGTCGGAATAACGTTGAGACCCGCCGTGGTGGCATTGTCCACACCGTTCTGCCCGATGAAGATCGACATGTGCGGAATCTCGTAGGTGATGCCGCCGCCCGCACGGATAACCGTCTTGCCTTTCCCGGTGGGATCCCAGGAAATTCCAAGACGTGGCGCAAAGTTATTGGCGTCCGTGTTGTAGGGCGAACTGATGTCCGTACCCACTTGCTGCAACCCTTTCTGAGGATCAAAATTTCCCAGTAAATTGTTACGTTCCTTGATGGGAGTGGTCAGGTCGTAGCGCAAGCCTGCGTTCACCGTAAGTGTCCGCGACACGCGGAAGTCGTCCTGTACGAATGCCCCAAACGACTTGATGGTTACATGCCGCTCGGAGTTTCCCACGAAGATTCGTCCCGTACCGGGATTGCCCGCCAGAAAATCTTCCAGCGGGGTGCTAGTGCCAACGGCGAACGGCGTGTTGCCCCCAGTGAAACGAATGCGGCTCTTGCCGTAGCGGTCACGAATGTTGTCGGTGCTGCCGTGTCGAACCTCTCCGCCAAATCGGATGGTGTGTTTGCCATGCGTCCACGACATGTTGTCCGTGAATTGGAAGGTCTGATCGGGGATGGTTTCCAGTGGCCAGCCGTGGTTTCCGCCTAAGGATGTGAAACCGGAGATAGCGATTTCCGGGAGGCCAAAATTGATGGGACTCGTGACACCGGTCGGGATGTGATAGACGGTGCCGCCTAAATGGTAGTTGTTGGGATCCTGGTTGGCGTCGGCGGTGAGAATCGTCTGCCAGAAGCGATTGAAGCCAAACTTGGCCTCGTTGACCCAGTTGTTGTTGATCGTCCAAGTCCAGTTAGCGCCAGCAGCTTGAGCGCGAGTTTTGGCTTGCGACTGCCATTCGGCGCGCAGCACAGAAATGTCGCGCTCGGTTTGCAGGCTATCTCCAATGAAGTAGCGGCCCGTGATCACGTGGCGATCGGAAAAGTGGTAGTCGATTTTGGCAAGGCCATCGTCCTCACGATTGCGGTTGGGGAACCCGACGTTCAAAGAACTCGGGTCTCCATTTGGATTGGTGCCGTTGTTTGTGGGGAAAAGGGTGATCAGCGAATTGCTGAGGGGGTTGACGGTAAAACCGTGAGCGGCGAGGTCGGCGATGGCGTCGGGGATGCTAATGGTCGGGTTGCCTGGCGCGCTTAGGGGAACAGTTGCCGGAGTCGGAAGATTCTCTGAATTGCCGACCAGGTCGCCGACACCCTCGAATGCCAGGAAGTAAAACAGCTTGTCCTTCTTAATCGGGCCGCCCACGGTGGCTCCGTATTGGTTGAGGCGCAGCGGCTTCTGCGGAAGGGGCTTCTGGTTAAACCAGTTGCGGGCGTCGAAATTCCGGTCACGTCGGAAGTAATAGGCTGTTCCGTGGACGTCGTTGGTACCCGATTTCAAGCCCACGTTCACGATTGCTCCTGGCTTCCAACCGTACTCCGCAGGGGGATTCTCCAGAGCGTTGAATTCCTGGATGGCATCGACAGGCATATGTGTGGCAGGGGTGCCTTGTACGCCTTCCGCGTTAATGACGGTTCCGCCGTAGTACGGATCGTTGTCATCCGTACCATCAATGATGAAGTTGTTGTCTTCCGGCCGGACGCCGTTCGAGCTGATCGAAAGGAAGCCGCCGCCGGGATAGCGCTGCACTCCAGGGCGGAGCGTCACTAGATTCTGGAAGTCTCGGCCGTTGAGCGGCAGGTCGTTGATGGCCTTGTTGGTAAACGTGCCACCAAGGGTGTCGCTGGTGGTATCGACGAGCGGTGCTTCATCGGTAACGGTCACGACTTCGGACGTGCTGCCCGCGGTGAGCTGCATATCGATACGAATGTCTTTGGCGACTTCGAGGCGAATAGCTGGGCGCTCGACCTGCTTGAAGTTAGCCGCCTCGGCCGTGATTTTGTAGAGGCCGGGCTGCAGGTTGGGGGCGACGTATTCTCCGACTTCGTTAGTGGTTAAGGTGCGGGAGATGCCGCGTTCCGTGTCCGTGATCGTAACTTTGGCGCCGGAAAGCACGGCTCCGGTCTGGTCAGTAACGGTGCCTTGGATGCGGCCATTATTGGACTGTGCGTGTCCGATGGTGCACAGGAGCAGTAGGCAACTTGCAAGGGTCCAAGCTCTCTTCAACGAAATAACTCCGTAAGACCTCATAATCAATATCCCCCTTCGTTCTTTTAACAAAAATTTAACAATCGATCGAAACTCGATCACTACCGAACTGATCGGTGCTGAAAAACTGCTGCAAAAAAGCTTTCGGTGTCTCGCTCGACTGGGAGGTACCGGCACACGTTGCCGCAAGAAGACTTACGACCTATAAGGGTATCACGGCGGAATGGAGGACTGATTGCCTGGGATGAAGCGTGGAGTTTCCGCGGGGCCTGGTGAACCGCGGTCGAGTCATGCTCGCCTGCCTGGACGAGGCGTCTGGACCTGCCTAGTCCGGTTGCGGTGACTCGGTGATTTGACGTGGAGTCTGGAGGCGCTAAAATTGGGCAATGGCTATACAGAAACAACGGCCGCTTCGTGGGTTCACGCTCATCGAATTAATGCTGGCTGTGATTTTGCTCATGATCCTGACGGGCCTTGCGGTTCCGATGGCGCGCGGCGCGATTAAGAGGCAAAAGGAGCGCGAGCTGCGCTACGATCTGCAGTTGCTTCGGGACGCGATCGACCGCTACAAGGATGCCGCCGACAGGAGTCTTATCCAGAAGGCGGATTCTTATGGCTACCCGAAGACTTTGGATGTGCTAGTGAAGGGCGTGGAGATTCGCGGTGGCAAGACGGTGCGCTTCCTCCGTGAGATTCCGGTTGACCCCATGACCGGGAAAGCGGAGTGGGGAATGCATTCCATGGACGACGATCCCGAGTCCGACTCCTGGGATGAAACGACGGTATACGACGTCTATTCCAAGTCCGAGGGCACCGGGTTAAACGGAACGCGTTACCGGACTTGGTGAGGGCTGCTAGAACTGGTTCACAAATAGCTGGCTGGGTTGTGGAGAACCTTACCTCGGGGGCTAAAGCCCCGCATTTTTATGATCGCGGATGTCACGGCTGAAGCCGTGACCTACCCAAAATCATTTGCCTAAAACCATTTATGAAACTGATTCTATTCGATGCGCTTTCTCTGTTTGGAGGCGTGTAGCAGGCTGTGTCCACGCACGAGGTGAAAGAGTTCTTCGGCCAGGTTCTTAGTGTGATCTCCGGCACGCTCGAACGCCTGCGCCATGAGCAGAATACTGGTGCTGTCCGGGCTAACGCGTTGCGAGGTCGTCTCCAGGTGCCGCTTGAAGACGGCGCGGCAGGCAGTATCGACTTCGGCGTCCAATTGCAAAACCGATTGCGCCAGCTCGAGATCGCGCTTCAAGAAACCGGCATGAACCTGCGTTAGCATCTTCTCGATCACGACTGTCATTTCGACGAGATCACGGGCGTCTTCACGAGGGAGGCGCATGGTGAGTTGTTCGAGGCGGTGAGCGACGCTCCAGGTGAGGTCGCCGATGCGCTCCAGGTCAATGGTGAAACGGAAACAGGCAAGCAGCAGGCGGGCCTCATCTTCGCTGACTTGCGTAATAGCCTTGGGTAGTTCGTCGTCGATCTGGCGCTCAATGCGGTCAAGTTCTTTTTCGCAATCGCGGACCGCGAGCAAGGCCATTTTCGAGGATCCCTGAATGAAGTCGCGGACGTTGAACGTGGCATCTTTGGCAATCAGGCATGCGCGCAAAGCAATTTCAGTTACTTGTTGCGTGGAGTCGAGATAGGCAGCGGCTTTTTTCTTACTAGCAGTGGGCATGTTTTTCAATTTTTCGCGATGGGCCTGGCTCAGTACTGATCCTGCAGGGCCGGTAATCCGTGGAAACGGCGAAATGCCGCCAGTCCCGATTTTCCCATATAGCGTTCCAGGGAAGAAGGCTGTGTTTTGCGCAAATCCATGACTACCAGGCCGTCCAGTACATGGGAGAATTTTGGGTCGACGTTAAAGCCGAGCAGGCGGCCACCCAGGCGGCTGTAGTGTTTGAGCAGAACCGGGACGCCTTTGCCATCCGTTTCCATATCCGCAATGGGATCGGAAAGTTCGTCGAGTTCCCGCATGGCATGACAAATCGAGCGGCAATCCCAGGAACGGATGCGGCCGGGGCGGTAGGGATGGCGCGGATAAACGAGAGGGCCGAGTTCATCCCCGGATGTGCGCGACTCAAAGAAACGGACGATCAGCTCGCGCGAGGCGCGGGTGTAGCGTTCGCTGATGCTGACTGCGCCGAACAACACCGGCGTTTCCGGGTGAGCCGCCACATAGCGAGCGATGCCTTTCCACAGAAGGAGGAGTGGCGCGTATTGCCGCTGATACTCCGGGCGGACAAACGAGCGCCCGAGTTCCAAAGCGGGGCCGAGCTTGTCAAAGAACCCTTCGTTATAGCGGAACAGCGTGCTCGTATACAGACCGTCCGTGCCGCGGAGCGGAAGAATGTCCTGCGTCTTGGCAATTCGATAGGCGCCAACAAGCTCCTGCTTTAGTTTGTTCCAGAGAACAACGTGATTGTAGTAGCGGTCGAACGTGTCGAGGTCGGTGCTCCGGCCGGTGCCTTCACCGACTTCGCGGAAAGTTGCCTCGCGCAGGCGTCCGAGTTCTGGGAGGACGTTGGGAATCTCGTGTTCGCGAGCGGCAAACACCATGTACTCGCGGCTGTCGTCCAAAATTTGATCGGGACGTAGCTTCTCAATATCGGATAGAAGTGCGTCCGGTGCAATCGGACGGGTCAGCCTGTCCATGCGTTTCTTAGGCAGCATGGGCTGCAGAACCGATGCGAGCTTGGTTTTCTCCGAACCGCGATGTGCGAGCAAGTGCGTGCGCCAGCGCAGGTATTGCGTGGCTTCGGTGTCGCTTCCTATGGAGGCAACTGCGCTGGCGGGAACGACTCGGCCTACCCGCAACTGTACAGTGCGGCCTTTTTGCGCAAGGAACTCGTTGAGTAGGAGGGCGGGGCGGAAACTCGGGTGGACCAAGCTCAGCGCTTGAAATGCCGCGCTATTGCGTCCCCGGAAATATACGGGAAGCGTGGAGGCGCCCGTCATACGCACCAGACGCGCAACTGCCGGGCTCCATGTGGGATCTGTAACTTCCGGACTTGGCAGTTGCAGATGCGAAACTTCCCCAGCAGGAAACACCACCAGCAGGCCGCCCTGGCGAAGCCATCGGACGGATTGCAAAAGCGCCGCTCCGTTTGTGGGAATCGCGTTCTTTGTGCCGAAGGGATCGACGAAGATGCAGTGATCTTCAAGGCCTTCGATCCCCTTGAGAAGTACATTGGTCAGGATCTTCACGTCTGGACGCACGCGCTGCATGACGGCACCGAGGACGGTGCCATCCAAAATCCCAAAAGGATGATTGGAAACCACCAAGACAGGCCCATTGACAGGAATACGTGAGATTTCGGATTCGTCTAGATCCGAGTTGACTTTCATTTCGGCGAGGACATTCTCGAGAAGACTGCTGCTTTGCGCCTGGCGGGCGCGGTGATACAGCTCTTCAATTTGGCCCAGCGGAAGGAACTTTTCCATCAAGCCCCTGTTGGCAAAGAGTTCGCGCGCATCAAACGGTGACTGCGGATCGTAGTCTCGCGCTGCGAGTCCTGATCTAAACATATCTTCAGGTCTACGATGCGGAGATTGCGACATTGTGACAAGCAAGTTAAAACTTTGTCACAGATTGTAAACCTTGGTTACCCCCAGCCTAGTTACTCGCTGAAGACTTTCCGGTCCTGGCCAAGGTGCGGATCCGTTTCGAGTTGGAATTCACAAGCTGATTCCTGAATAAGTGATTCCTAATCAATACGTTATGGCTCTTTGCGACAAAGGCGGAGCTCATTACTTGAGTAAGGTGCGAAGGTAGATGCGGCCACCTAAACTCATGGGGGGTGCAATGGCAGTCGATGTTGCACCTATTGGTACTGCAAACAATTCTGGGCCAAGAACGAAACGAATTAGAAGATGCCTTTCCGAGCCAGACTATTCATCGCGATCACGGCAGCAGCGGGGATGGCTGTGGCTGCCCAGGCTTTTGTGCAATGTCATTTGAACGATCCAATCAAGTTCTTTAGCTATCTTGCGATTGCGGTTCTCGCGTCGCGGTTGAAGGTACGTTTGCCGGGAATCGACGGCACGATGTCGGTGAATTTCCTATTTGTTTTGCTCGGCATTCTGGAATTGTCGTTGGCCGAGACGCTGATCATTGGCTGTGCTGCGGGTTTGGCGCAGTGCCTATGGACGCCGTGGCAGCCCAATCGCGCCGCAAAGATGATTTTCAACGTCTTTGGCATGATGGCCAACGCTGTTGCTGCCTCGTACTGGGCCTATCATGCGAGCAGCCACTTCCTGGGCGGCAAGGTGCCGGTGGCGCTAGCGGTGGCTGCGACCGCGTATTTCTTCGCGAACACGCTGCTGGTCACAACCATCGTAGTGCTCACGGAGAAGAAGTCATTTCGAGGAATATGGGCGGAGTGCTACTACTGGTCCTTCCCCTACTATCAAGCCGGCGCAGCCATTGTTGGCATGGTGTTCTACGTGAATCGTATGTTCGGATGGGAGCTTTCGTTGTTGCTGGCTCCTGTCGTTTACTGGATCTATCGTTCGTATCACCTCTACCTTGGGCGTCTTGAAGACGAAAAGCGGCGGGTCGAACTGGAGAAGGGCCATGCCGAGGAATTGACGGCACTCCACCTGCGAACGATCGAAGCACTCGCCCTGGCTATCGATGCCAAAGACCATACGACCCACAAGCATCTTCACCGCGTGCGCACAAATGCCCTCGAAGTGGGCAAGGAGATGGGGCTTGCTCCCGACGAACTGGAAGCTCTGCGTGCTGCAGCTCTGCTGCACGACATTGGCAAACTTGCCGTTCCCGAGCACATCATCAGCAAGCCTGGCCGGTTGACGCCTGAAGAGTTCGAGAAGATGAAGATTCATCCGGTGGTAGGAGCGGAAATCCTAGAGCGGGTTGCGTTTCCTTATGCGGTTGCGCCGATTGTCCGTTCTCACCATGAAAAATGGGACGGCTCCGGCTACCCGGACGGATTGAAGGAAGAAGCAATTCCGATCGGTGCGCGCATTCTGGCGGCGGTGGACTTCATGGACGCTCTTACCTCCGACCGCCAATACCGCAAAGCCGTACCCACCGAGGAAGCCTTGCGAATGATGTCGGAAGACGCGGGAAAGGGATTTGATCCCAGAGTGGTCGAAGTGCTGCGCCGTCGCTATCCCGACTTAGAGGCGCGGGCGGCTCAACATGTTGCGGAGGAAGAGGCTCTTGGTATTTCGTTGGCGCTGCCGGTGAGCCGCGGACTGCAGCCTGCCGCCGGATTTGAGAGCACCAACGGCCGTGTCAAACACAATGAGAACGACTTCCTGATTTCGATCGCGGCGGCGCGGCAGGAAGCGCAAATGCTCTTTGAGTTGAGCCAGGATTTGGGCAAGTCCCTGAGTCTGGATGAAACGCTTTCTGTGCTTTCTGTCCGTCTTCGGAAACTGATTCCCTACGATTCGATTGTGACCTTTACGGTCAAAGGGAACGAAATTATTCCGGCCCATGTGAGTGGAGATAATTTCCGTCTGTTTTCGTCTCTGCGAGTGCCGATGGGCGAAGGATTATGCGGCTGGGTGGCGGAGAACCGGAAGGCAATTGTGAACGGAAATCCCGCAGTGGAGCCTGGGTACGCCGGGGAAGAAGGGCGCTTTACGAAACTACGGTCCGCACTGGCGCTGCCACTTGAAGGGTTGAACGGGCTGGTGGGAGTGCTTGCACTCTATAGCGCCGAGCAAGATGCCTTCAGCGCGGATCA
>Ga0207116_10341_pt1 | contig 11111 bp, 9 predicted proteins | sample Alteio_BWMinHeat_44_FD_153550 | JGI IMG/M metagenome (GOLD analysis project Ga0207116, IMG submission 153550) | Enriched cells from forest soil in Barre Woods Harvard Forest LTER site, Petersham, Massachusetts, United States -... | ecosystem: Environmental > Terrestrial > Soil > Temperate forest >... | reverse complement strand
AACCTGACATCCGTCGAGGTATACGTTTCCGTCAGTTCCACGCTCAAACACCAACTTTGTCGGAACCCCTGTTTCCGGAAGTTCGTGAGCCTCCACCCAATATGCAAAATAGAAGTCCACCTCCGGCCCGAGTGCTTCCTCGCTATTAGAGAGTACGCGAGCTACTACCGCCAGCCGCTCTGGCGCATGGTTGTCGGACAATATATTGAACTTGAAACGTTGCCCTACCTTAATTTCAGATTGCATTTGAACTCCTTGTATGTTCTCAGCTTCTGAACTAATGCACCGTGTCGTCAGTGGCATCACAGTCTTTGGCGGCGCTAGGCGGCTGCCGGTCCTGGCGCGTGACCCTCGCTCAGATCTTGGCCTGACTTTGAGACGGCAGTAAGCTTGCTCGGCCTCAGGAACCACATGATCTGATCGATGCCTTGTGCCGAGGCATCAATTGTCCCGAGCGTCGCAGGTACGCCACCGCGCGACACGAGAACGGCTGCCTGGCCATTTACTTCTACAAAGGCAACACTCACGCCTTTCCAGAAATATGTGGAGACAGCCTGAACGAACGTTTTCACACGTTCGCGACCAGAGACTGGAACTCCCGCCGCGCGCACAAGTCCACCACCGTCTGCGTAAGAGACAACATCCTCTGCGAGGAGCCTTTCCAGAGCGGCCATGTCTCCTTTCTGCGCGGCAGTGACAAAGGCTTCCAGAAGGCGCCGTTGCTCGCTTGAACTGACGGATTTGCGGCGGCCATCGGCGATATGTTTGCGAGCACGAGAGACGAGTTGGCGGACGTTGGCTTCCTCCATCTGCAAAATTGATGCGATCTGGCCGTAGGAATAATCGAACGCCTCGCGCAGAACATAGGCGGCACGTTCTGTGGGAGAGAGTTTCTCCAGGAGCAGCAGGACTGCAAGCTTCAGTGCCTCACTGCGCTCTGCGCCTAGTCCGGGATCGCTGCTAGTATCCACCGGTTCGGGAAGCCAGGTTCCGACGTAGGTTTCGTGACGCGTGTGGGCGGACTGGGCGAGATTGATACAGAGTCGTGTGGTTGTCGTCGCTAGGAATGCAGGCGGATTCTCAACCACTTTTCGATTGGTAGACTGCCACCGCAACCAAACGTCTTGCACGACATCCTCGGCCTCCGCCGCACTTCCGAGCATGCGGTAGGCGATGCCGAACAGACGCGGACGCACGCCCGCGAAAGCTGAAAGGCCATCGTCGTATTCGCCGGCTTCTGCCCCAAGGCGAGCGGAGGAAGGAGCTTGTGGTTCCTCTGCCATCGCGAGTTGGCATATTTTATCTCCCCAACCCCATCAAGGGTCAACTAATTGATCCGAGCCTAGTAATCAGTTCTTCGGCGGCCTCAACTAGCTGTTCATCCGGGTTCCCGACCATGGGCGGGCTCGTTAAGTCGGTCGTCACCCTCTCGATCTCCAAATCGGATTCTTGCTCCGCGCAAATATCTATTATTGTGGAGCGGTCGCTTTTCGATGCGGGTGAAACGTAAGAGGTTAGAATCGCAACTACTTCTTCCTCTGTCTCTTCGAGGTACAGCTCCTCCTGACTAGCCACTTCCTCGTAACAAGCGTCTGTATCAACCGGAATGTTCTTGTTGTTACTAGCGTTGATCGACATTGTTTTAGGCTTCTCTTAAACTTCGCTACTCGTTGCGATTTCTTGCATCAGAGACCAATCGCAGCCCCGATTTGTGACGGTCGCTGCTCGGATTTTTCCATACACCTCTTTGTCACATTTAGTGGGGTCGTCCTGTCATAGAGAACGACCAAGTGAGAATTCGCTCTGTACCATCGCGGTCTCACGAGCATCGCCAGGTCGCGTTGCAAGTTGCTGTCCAGCGGACAGGAATACAAAGAGTTCGATAAAGAGAGGAGGATCAGATGACGATTTCAAATCAAACGGTCGAGCGATGTATTGAGGAGTGTTTGCAGTGCTTGCGCTGGTGCGCTCAATGCCGCGCTGAGTCCCTGAACGAAGATCCGGTCATGATGAGGGACTGCATCCGGCTTTGTAACGAATGTCTTGAACTGTGCCGGACCTGCGTAGCCTTGCTTACGGGGAGCTCTGAGTTCGCTCACCGGGTGTGCGGTATCTGTTCGGATCTATGCAGAGCCTGTGCATCAGAGTGCGGAAAATACGATGGCGAAACGATGAGGAAGTGTGCTCAAGCGTGCCGTCAATGTGCGGCCACGTGCGCGGAGATCGCACAAGGGGGGCCAATCCGGCGGGCTGCTGCATAAGAAATCAAAGGACTTGGCTACCTCCCTCTAACGCTAAAGTCAGGGAAGAATCGCGCGGATCGAGTGGCTTCCGTCGATTCGATAGCCTCTCATTTGAACAACCGATCTAACGCCTAGCCTGGGATCACTGCCAAAGCCTCGCGTTCTCGTCAGATTTCGCGTTAACTCTCAGGTACGGGAGGGACAGATGACGAAGGGACGCTTAGAGGCATTCAGCGATGGAGTGATCGCGATCATCATCACGATCATGGTCTTAGAGATGAAGGTCCCGCACGGCGACCGTCTGGAAGACTTGGTGCCGCTCGTACCGACGTTCTTCAGCTATGTCTTGAGTTTCATTTATGTGGGCATCTACTGGAACAATCATCATCACATGCTGCACGCGGCTACGGCGGTGACAGGGGCAATGATGTGGGCCAACTTGTACCTGTTGTTCTGGCTGTCGCTGTTTCCGTTCGCCACCGGATGGATGGGGCAGAACCATTTCACCGCTGCGCCTACCGCGCTTTATGGGGCGGTGTTGTTGATGGCCGCGATCGCCTACCTCGTGCTTCAGCAGGCGATCATTCGCGCCCAAGGGCACGATTCAATTCTCAAAAAGGCAGTCGGGCGCGATTGGAAGGGAAAGCTATCATCAGTGCTGTACGTCGTGGCGATCCTTGCAACGTAACGTGCAACCTGGATCGCTCAGGCGATCTTTGTGTTGGCTGCACTGATCTGGCTGATTCCGGACCGGCGTATCGAAAAACGTCTTGCCATCTAAACGGTTAAGAAAACGCAACAATGTGTCTGCACACACGATCACGTGAAGGATGAATGGGCTCATGATTCGAGCAGCCATCGCAATTCGAAATCACTGTACGGCTGACTGGTCCATCTTGCGAAGCTATACAAACACAGCGGAATGGCACCTCCTAAATTTTCTTGTGCTATATTCGGCGAGTCATCCAGGACGAGCAGGCGTTATGTCACAAAGTCTCTTTCTGTTCTGTCATAGCGAGTACAAGAGGTCGTGGCCCTGAAATACATTGGCCAATCATGAAAGGAAATTTTATGAAACACGAGGCAATCGCGGCATCACTCAATTCGAGAGGCAACGCTTCCCAGGGCGGGGAGTTGGCTGAAGGGTTGACCATTACAGAGCACGAGGCAGAGCAGGTCGAACGCGCGAACGCCTCGAGCGCCCCACCCGTTGTTTTCGTTCACGGGCTCTGGCTGCTGCCTTCAAGCTGGGACCGCTGGGTGACGCTGTTCGAGGAGGCCGGCTACGTGGCGTTGACACCGGGTTGGCCGGACGATCCCGAGACGGTCTTCCAGGCCAGAGAGCACCCTGAGGTGTTCGCGGGCAAGGGGATCGGCGAGATCGCCGACTACGAGGAGGCAGTCATTCGCCGCCTGAAGCGCAAGCCCGTGATCATCGGCCACTCCTTCGGAGGCCTGCTGACCATGATTCTCGCGGGGCGTGGGCTTGCCGCCGCGTCGGTCGCGATCAGCCCTGCTCCGTTTCGCGGCGTGCTCCCGCTGCCGATCCCGACGCTGCGCACGGCCAGTGTCGCCCTGCGCAACCCCGCGAACTGGAACCGCGCGGTCCCGCTCAGCTACGAGCAGTTCCGCTACAGCTTCGCGAACGTGGTCGGCGAGGATGAGGCTAAGGAGTTGTACCTCGGCTACTCCGTCCCGGGCGCCGGCGAGCCGCTCTTCCAGGCGGCATCCGCGAACTTGAATCCGTGGTCAGAGGCGCAGGTCGACTCGACGAACCCGGACCGTGGTCCGATGCTGATCGTCTCGGCCGACTCGGACCATACGGTCCCGTGGGCGATCGCGAACGCGGCCTACGAAAAGCAGAAGCGCAACCAGGGCGTGACCGAGATCGTCAAGATGCCGGGCCGCGGGCACTCGCTTACGATCGACGCCGGCTGGCGAGATGTCGCCGAGAAGGTGCTCGGGTTCGTCGGGCGATTCACAACGATCACGGCAAGAATAGCGTAAGCAGAGGAGAACTCGAATGAATACTGAAACGGTCGGCTACAAACAGGAGACGGTTGCACCAGCGAAGACGTTTGTCAATCGGGGCGCGTCGCAGACTAGACTGATTGCAGGCGTCAGCGTACCCGATGGTCCGCTCATCACGGCCGTGATTGAGCACGCGCAACGACTCTCCGAACCGTATCTGTTCAATCACGCGATGCGTTCGTGGCTGTTCGCTGAAGCGATTGGCGGTGCAAAGGGAATTGACTACGACCGCGAAGTCGTGGCCATTGGCACGGTACTCCACGACATCGGGCTCACTGCCAGTGTGTCAGGACCCAATCGCTTCGAAGTGAATGGTGCCGATGCCGCACTGTCGTTTATCAGGGGCAAGGGTCTGTCGGATCGCCGAGCACAACTAATTTGGGACCTGGTTGCGCTTAACTCGACGCCATCGCTGGCGCTTCATAAGGAACCGGAAGTGGCGGTCGGCACGATGGGCATCGGACTCGATTATGGTGGTTTCGGCATTGAGGCACTTCCGACGGCCGATGTCGAGCCCATCCTCAGCGCTTTTCCCCGACTGAAGATGAAGCAACAATTTGCCGAGAGGTGCTGTCGGCTCGTCACAAATAAGCCCGAGACCAGCCACGACAACTTCCTCCGCGACTTCGGCGAGCGATTCGTGCCCGGCTACAAAGCTGTGTCAACGGTCGACCTATTGATGAACGCACCGTTCGATGAATAGCAAAGAACCCGGGTCGAATGAGGATGGTGTCACAAAGCGCCGGGATGTTCTATCTTAGCGAATACAAGAGCCGATGGGTTCAAAAATGCGTCGGTCAAGAAGGAAGGAGACAATCATGAAAGTCGTAGTGATCGGTGGTACCGGACTCATTGGATCAAAGCTTGTTAACAAGCTGCGCGAACACGGGCATGAAGCCGTAGCCGCAGCCCCCAACACAGGCGTCAATACCCTTACGGGCGAAGGACTGGCGGAAGTACTGAAAGGCGCCTCGGTAGTCGTTGACGTATCAAACTCTCCGTCTTGGGAGGATTCGGCTGTGCTGAAGTTCTTCGAAACATCAACTCGCAACCTCCTCAGCTACGAAGCCACCGCAGGGGTAAAACATCACGTCGCGTTATCGGTGGTGGGAACCGACCAGTTGTCTGAAAGCGGTTACTTTCGGGCAAAGATCGCTCAGGAGAAACTGATTAAGGAATCCTCAATCCCCTACACCATCGTGCAGGCGACCCAGTTCTTCGAGTTCCTGAAGGGACTTGCCGACATTTCCATGGTCGGCGACAAGGTGCATTTGCCTCCCGTGCTTTTCCAGCCGATGTCCGCCGATGACGTCGCGAGTGCAGTAGGCAGGATCGCGGTAGAGCCGCCGATAAATGGCACCGTCGAAATCGGCGGGCCGGAACAGTTTCGTGTGGATGAACTAGTCCGGCGGCGCTTGGCTGCGCTCAAAGATCCCCGCGAGGTAAGCGCTGATCCAAACGCGCGTTACTCTGGAGCGAAACTCAGCGAGAAAACATTAGTTCCGGGCAGTAACGCACGGCTCGGAGAGACGCGCTTCGAAACCTGGCTGACTCAGCCCGCAGCACACGCTCAGAAAGCTGCCTAAGGACAAAATTACGGACCAAACACACGATGCAACCATGCGTCGATCAACCGAAAGGTTAATTTATGACATTCCCAAAACTAATTTTGGCACTGGCATGTCTCATGTCCAGCACCTTGATGGGACAGGAGGCCAAAGTAACGGATCTCTTTTCGAAAGACTTGGCAAACATTCCTGGCAAAGAAGGTGTGATGATGATCGTGGATTATCCGCCGGGCAGCGTAGACCCTATCCATCGTCACAATGCACATGCGTTTGTCTATGTTCTGGAAGGCTCGATCGTGATGCAGGTGAGAGGCGGCAAAGAAGTGACGTTGACACCTGGTCAGACATTCTATGAAGGCCCCGATGATGTTCATGTTGTTGGGCGGAACGCAAGCAAAACCAAACCGGCGAAGTTCGTCTTGGTCATGGTGAAGGACAAAGGCGCTCCGGTGCTAGTGCCCGCCAAGTAAATTAAAACGTTTCTGTTTCACAAGAACATAAACATAAAGGAGATTTGTATGAGCACCATTACGGTTAAAGACGGCACCACGATTTACTACAAAGATTGGGGATCAGGACAGCCGATCGTTTTCTCACACGGCTGGCCGCTCTCAGCCGACGATTGGGACACGCAGATGTTGTTCTTCCTCAAGCACGGTTATCGAGTTATCGCTCACGATCGGCGCGGACATGGTCGCTCCTCGCAAACCGCTGATGGCCACGACATGGATCATTACGCCGACGATCTGGCGGCACTGACCGTGCATCTCAACCTCAAAGACGCCATCCACGTCGGCCATTCGACAGGCGGTGGTGAGGTCGTGCGCTATCTGGGTCGCCATGGCGAAAGCAGAGTCGCAAAAGCTGCCATTCTCAGTGCCGTGCCGCCGCTGATGGTCAAAACAGCGGCCAATCCTAATGGCCTGCCTAAACAGGTGTTTGACGACTTGCAGGCGCCGCTCGCCGCCAGCCGAACCAAGTTCTATTACGACCTTGCGTCGGGACCCTTCTACGGTTACAACCGGCCCGGCGCGAAGATTTCCGAGGCGGTGATCCGGAATTGGTGGCGGCAGGGCATGATGGGAGGAGCCAAGGCGCACTATGACGGCATCGTGGCCTTCTCACAGACGGACTTCACCGAAGACCTGAAGAAGATCACTGTGCCGGTGCTAGTGATGCATGGCGATGACGACCAGATCGTACCTTATGCCGATTCCGCGCCGCTGTCTGCAAAGTTGCTGAAAAACGGCACATTGAAAACCTACAAGGGCTTTCCTCACGGCATGCCCACGACCGAGGCTGACACGATCAACAACGATCTCTTAGCGTTCTTTGAAGCGGCAGCACAAGCAGCGGCGTAATGAAAGCAAGGTCTGAAGAATGGTTCGGCGTTTCGCGCTGGGCGGAATGCTGGACCCCTTCGTCTTAAGAACCACCGGCAGCATTCGCCAGTAAGAAAACGAGGGAACTCCATGAACAAGCTGGATGGTCCTAGCATTTCACGGCGAGGCTTTCTGGCATTCGCTGGTGCAGCTTCAAGCCTCGCTTTGCTCGCACCCCGCCAGCTTTTCGCTCAAGATGACGGCCTTGTGCAGATGGCCCGCAGGTCGGCAGCGTCAGCTAACATCACCGTTCAGAAACTGCGCGGCAACATCAGCGTCCTGATGGGCGCCGGTGGAAATATCGCGGTTCTGCCAGGTCCTGAAGGAAAGCTGTTGATCGATGCAGGCTTCGCGGGTTCGCGTCCGAAGCTTACCGAGGCCCTCGCTTCGATCAGCTCCGATCCCATCAAGCAACTCATCAATACTCACTGGCATTTCGACCACACGGATGGTAACGAGTGGCTGCACTCCGCCGGCGCAGCGATCCTCGCTCACACGAATACGAAAAAGCGCCTTTCTACAACGACTCGAGTGGAAGGCTGGAACTTCACTTTTCCGCCCGCGCCTGCTGGAGCAATTCCCGCAGACGTCTTCGATGAGGAGCGGACTCTGAAGCTCAATGGAACGAGTATCGCCTTGAAGTATTACGGGCCCGCTCATACCGATTGCGACATCTCCGTTTACTTTACAGACGCCGATGTTTTCCATGTCGGTGACACATTCTGGAACGGCTACTATCCATTCATCGATTATTCAACGGGCGGCAGCATCGATGGCATGATCCGCGCCACCGAGGCGAATCTAGCGAAAGTCACGGATAAGATGATCGTCATCCCAGGCCACGGCGCGGTTGGCAACAAATCCCAACTCGCCTTTTATCGCGACCTGCTGGTCGGTACTCGCGAGAAAGTTGCGACCCTGAAGAAACAAGGCAAGTCGCTCGACGAAATCGTCGCTACAAAGCCCACTGGCACCACAGACGCAAAGTGGGGCAACGGATTCAGGAAACCGAAGGATTTTATCGGAGACGTTTTCCAGGGTGTTTGACGTGACCACGAGCGAGTCTATGGGCGATCCGGAAGTTAGCAAAAATGATTACCAGCTTCCGATTTGCCGACCATCCGCTCGTGATCCTTCTTGTCTTGAATCGCAGTGTGAGTGCGCGTCCCGCTTAATACCCCGATTACAAAGGGAAGTGTTCTCGACGCGATTCGTGCGAGAACCGTTTTCATTGACTGGCCGGCGCCGCGTCCGTAAGATGAAGCGACCAGAAAGCTGGCATCTATATAATGATTGACCAGACCATCTCGCACTACCGCATTGTCGAGAAACTCGGTGGCGGCGGGATGGGCGTGGTCTATAAGGCTGAGGACACACGGCTGCCTCGCTTCGTTGCCCTCAAGTTCCTGCCCGAGGAAGTTGCCCGCGACCCGCAGACACTCGCCCGTTTTCAACGCGAAGCCCAAGCCGCGTCCGCGCTGAATCACCCCAACATCTGCACCATATACGACATTGGCGAGCAGGATGGCCAGGCATTCATCGCGATGGAATTTCTGGACGGGGTGACCCTGAAGCACCACATTGCGGGAAGGCCGTTAGACAACGAAACTGTCCTCTCGCTTGCAACGGAGATTGCCGACGGATTGGACGCCGCGCATTCCCAGGGCATTGTTCATCGCGACATCAAGCCGGCCAACATCTTTGTCACCAAGCGCGGGCACGCCAAGATTCTGGATTTCGGTCTGGCCAAGGTCGCCGCCACCAGTTTTTCCAACCAGATCGCATCGGCGAACACAATGACGATGACCGGCGCCGTTGATGCCGAGCACCTGACCAGTCCCGGCTCCACGCTCGGCACCATCGCCTACATGTCACCGGAGCAGGCGCGAGGCAAAGAACTGGACGCCCGCAGCGATTTGTTTTCCTTCGGCGCGGTGCTTTACGAGATGGCTACCGGCGCTCTCCCGTTTCATGCCGGCAGTTCCGCGGAGATCTTCAAAGCCATCCTCGACGCAGCGCCCGCGCCCGCCGTGCGATTGAATCCTTCGGTGCCAGCCGAGCTGGAGCGAATCATCAATAAGGCCTTGGAGAAAAATCGCAACCTGCGCTATCAGAGTGCGGCAGAGATGCGCGCCGACCTGCAACGGCTGAAGCGGGATACGGACTCGGGACGGTCCGGCTCCCCCGTCGCTACATCGAGCGGCATACATTCGTCTTCATCGGTCGCGGTGGGCGACAGCATTTCCAGTCCGGCGGCCATTTCCAACCCCCATCGGTTTGGATGGAAAACTTGGGCAGCCGCGATCGGCGGATTAGCTGTTCTCGTCATTGCCGTCTTCATATATGTGCGATCTCGACCACTCCCTCAGCCCAAAGTGTCTGGCTACGTGCCGATCACGCACGACGGCATCCCAAAATATCTCGACGGGACGGACGGAGCGAGACTCTATTTGACGGAGTTTGGTTCCGTAGGCCGCATCGCACAAGTAGCGAGTTCTGGCGGGGAAGTAGCGCCCGTTTCAGCACCGTCGCCCACGATGGCGCTGCTCGGGGTTTCTCCCGATGGCGGCACGCTGCTGGTGGCAGATGAGGTAGGCCAGACGGCATTTCACGGACCCCTTTGGTTGCTGCCGGTGCTCGGCGGGTCACCCCGCAGATTGAGAGACGCTGCTGCACAGGACGCTGCGTGGTCTTCCGACGGCCAAACGATTGTTTATGCCGACGGACACGACTTATGGCTGATAAAGAGCGATGGTTCGGAGTCACATAAGCTTTTTACCGCGCCCAATCAAACTTTTGAGCCTGTCTGGTCGCCCGATGGCACTGTGATTCGATTTAGAGTTGGAGGGGCATTCTCTACTCGCGGTACGCTTTGGCAAGTTTCAGCCAACGGAACCGACCCGCATCCCCTGCTTCCTGCCTGGCACACACCTCCCAACGAATGCTGCGGCCAGTGGACCCCAGACGGAAAATATTTCGTTTTCCAGTCAGAAGCCAATATCTGGGCTCGCGCGGAAAAGGGAAATTTGTTGGGAAAGGCTGATACCCAGCCGGTTCAGTTGACCTCCGGGCCAATGAGTTTCTTCTCCCCTCTACCCAGCAAGGATGGCAAGAAGCTGTTCGTGGTGGGGGCACTGGCGCGCGGCGAGCTGGCTCGCTACGATACCAAGTCCGCAGCATTCGTTCCGTTTCTCTCCGGAATTTCGGCAGATAGCGTCAGCTTCTCCCGAGATGGCAAGTGGGTGACATATGTCAGCTTCCCGGAGGGCACACTCTGGAGAAGCAAATCGGATGGCAGCCAGCGAATTCAACTCACCTACCCGCCGCTCAGCGTCAGACTGCCTAGCTGGTCACCCGATGGCCAGCAGATCGTGTTCTACGCATTTTCGACCGGCCCAGAGCGGCCGAAGATGTATACGGTTTCAGCCGAGGGCGGAACTCCCCGCGAAATGGTGCCTGAGAACTCCCCAGAAGAGTGGGACACTACCTGGTCTTTCGACGGAAGCAAAATCGCCTTCGGCAGCGGTCCAGCTGATCCTGCCAGCGCCGTCCGAATTCTCGACGTAAAGACGAACCAAATTTCGACGTTGCCTGATTCAAAAGGTCTCTTCTCGCCCCGCTGGTCGCCCGATGGACGTTACATCGTCGCCATGCCTTTCGAGTCCCGCAGCCTTATGCTTTTCGATTTTTCCACGCAAAAATGGGATGAGATCGCGAAAATAACCTGCGGTTTTCCCAACTGGTCGAAAAACAGCGACTATGTTTATGTCTTGCACGAGGAGAATGACCCGGCAGTGATGCGAGTGCGCCTTCGCGATCACAAGGTCGAGCGAGTGGCCGACCTGAAGAACTTCCGGCAAGCAGGTTTCTACAATGTCTGGCTCAGC
>Ga0207116_10324_pt2 | contig 11167 bp, 11 predicted proteins | sample Alteio_BWMinHeat_44_FD_153550 | JGI IMG/M metagenome (GOLD analysis project Ga0207116, IMG submission 153550) | Enriched cells from forest soil in Barre Woods Harvard Forest LTER site, Petersham, Massachusetts, United States -... | ecosystem: Environmental > Terrestrial > Soil > Temperate forest >... | reverse complement strand
TGCATGTTCCTTTTTCTCGCTCTTGCTAGTTACGTGAGAGGGTTGAAATGGACTGGGGCCGTTCTTTATTTTTTTGCCATGATGTCTAAAGAAAGTTTCATCGTCTTAGGCCCCATTTTTTTTGTTCTTGAATATGCCGAGTATAAAAAAAATGGAAAGTGGAGTTTCTTCCCCCTCTTCTTAGCCACATTATTTGCCCTTGGATTTGCTTACAAAGTCTCAACTCTCCCCCGAGTGTATACGGCGGGACGATTTGTGCATTATTCGCCCCTTCTCGTTTTGAAGGCCTTTGTAAATCCTGTCCTTCGCTGCTATGGGCTTGCTCTCATTTTAGTAAGTTATTTCATCTGGACGAAAAAAGTAAAAGGAACCGAAAACACCTTTGCGATCGCTGGCTCTGGCTTGACCATTGTTTTTTTTATGACTCTATTTTTAGTGGGCTGGGGATCATTTGATTCGTGGCTCTATCTTCATATGGCTATACCACTGGGATGGACCCTTCTTTTTGTTGCGGGTTTTAGCGGCGATGCGGTTTTGAGAAATAAATTTGCGATAATGATGACGGGCGCGGTTTGCATTTTTGGCTTGTTGATCGCAATTCATGGATCACAAAAATATTGGTCTTTTGTGACTTATGCGAAATCTGCAGCGGACCTGGCTTACGGCGACTTTCAAAGAGATTCTTCTCTCAAAATTTTCAGCAACTGCCAAGAAGGTTCAGATGAATTGATGAGCTATTTGACGTTAGAACATCCTGGACGGATGATTCCAAAAATACTTTGGCTGAATGGACAAAAAGGTTTGCCTTCTGACATTAAAGCGCCATATGAATTGCTCATTGGCAAAGGCTGCGACGAATTTGAAATTTTAAACGGTGACAATCAGGTGGACCTTAAAAGTTGGACTGTCGTGAGAAATCTTAAGTTATGAACATTCTTGTAACAGGCGGGGCTGGATATATTGGGAGTCATGTCGCTCGTCAGCTTTCAGAATCTGGATCTAAACCTATCATCCTTGACAATTTATCGGCAGGTTTTAAAGAGGCTCTCATCAACAATGAAATATTGGTTGAAGGCGATGTCGGCGATGTCGAACTTGTGTCAAGTGTCATTAGAAAATATCAAATTGATTCTGTTCTTCATTTTGCGGCGTCGATCGTTGTACCTGAGTCAGTTTCTGATCCGCTGAAATATTATAGAAACAATACGCTGAACACTCTTCAGCTTATTTCGGTTTGTGCGAAAGAAGGTGTAAAAAATTTTATTTTTTCTAGTACAGCCGCTGTTTACGGTTTGCCCAAAGACGGCATGGCTAAAGAAGAGGATCTTTGCGACCCTCTAAGCCCTTACGGAAGCTCCAAGTTTTGCTCTGAGATGATTCTGAAAGACGTTGCTGCAGCACACAAACTTAAATATGTCGTATTACGTTACTTCAATGTCGCCGGAGCTGACCCAAAACATCGCACGGGGCAAAGATCATTAAAGGCAACGCATTTAATAAAAGTAGTTTGTGAGACAATTGTCGGAAAAAGGGAAAAAGTAGAAATTTTTGGATCTGATTACAAAACCCGCGATGGCACGTGTATCCGTGATTATATCCATATTGAGGATTTAGCTGCGGCTCATCTTTTGGCTCTTGATTACTTGCGCGAAGGAAGCCCGTCCACCACACTGAACGTTGGCTATGGGAAGGGAAACAGCGTGGCTGAAGTCATTGAAGTCGCAAAAAAAGTGAGTGGCATCGCTTTTAATACAGAAATGAAAGGCCGCCGTCCAGGTGATGCGGGCGTACTCATTGCTCGTGCTGAAAAGCTTAGGGCTTTACTTGGCTGGAAACCAAAATTCGACAGTCTCGAGAAAATAATTTCAGATGCGTTAGAGTGGGAAAAAAAACTATAAAACCATTTTAAAACTTCTGTATCCTGTTTTTATACCAAATCCAAAGAGGTCTCGCCTGTTTTCCGATTGAGGTTTTTGCAAGACGCTTAATCGTATTTATTCTCAAAGATTCTTTTTTCTCACCCACCCAATCCTTCAGCGCTAAATGAAACGGCAATTTTTTTCGCGCTTTTTGATGAATAAGGGCGACCTCACCTAATGCCTTTTTGTATGATTCAGAAGATAAACCGCTCGTGTCGTGATGGGAGAGCACGTCTGACACGCATTCCACATTGAGGCCTTCAAAATAACATCGAAAATGATGGTCGTAGTCAGCGGCGATGGGGAATTGGGTGTCAAACGGGCCGACTTTTTCAAAGGATGCCTTTTTATAGATCATTGAGGGGTGATAAATACGATTGGCACCGAGCAAGCTTTTAGAAAAAGTTTGAGCGGGTCTGCTGGAATAAAGAAATTTTCCATGTCTGATGTGACCCATTCCGGCGCATAAAAGATCAAGGTGGGTTTTCTCTGCAAGGTAGGCAAACACTTTTTTGAATATTTCTATGTCGGCGAGCAGATCACCGCCATTGAGAAACCAAATGTATTTCCCAGAGCTGGAATTTGCGCCAAGGTTATGCGCAGAATAGATTCCTTGTGGTGGGACGTCTTCAACATATTTGAGTGGCCAATGGGTGCTAACTGATTTCACAACTTCTTTGTTTATGGCCGGCGATGAATCGACAACGATGTGTTCCCATGAAAGTTGGGTGGATTCTAGCGGTCTTAAAGACCGAAGAGTGGCTTCAAGTCCTGCAGGGTCATTATAAGACACAGTGATGATAGAAAGTTCTGGCAAGGTCATTTTGAGAGAATATTCATTGATTTTTCACACTTAGCAATGCAAATTTCGATATTCATGACTGTAAGCGTTCAAATTGATAATTTCAGAAAATTCCTAGGTTTTCTTGGACCGCGGGCAAGTCGTCTGCTTGCCTTGGGTGTGCTTGTCGGAATCGGACTTTTCGGAGCGGAACTCTCCTTCGCTTATGGCTTGCAGGCATTTCTAAAAGTTTTAGGTGCGACAAATCTGGGCAACAAGCCGCTGCCAACATGGATCCCGCAAAAAACCTTTGGCGGAGTTTTGGCTTTCATTTTGTTTCTCGGAATTCTCCGTGGGCTTTTGCAATGGGCACAAGTCTATATGCAGTTTGCGGCAAATGAAATTGCCAAATTTCAACAGCGAACTCGCCTATTGAAATGGGCCTATAATAGTGAGTCCGTCAGCACAACCAGAGTGACAACCCTCTTTAATGAACGGACAACGGCGGGAGGGATTTGTTTACTCAGCCTTCAGTCACTCACTATTCAGGCAACGTCAGCTGTATTGCTCGGATTCAGTCTTCTCATTCTTGCACCCTCAGTGACCATTGTCACCGCGATCCTGCTGGGTGTCCTAGCGCTTCCCATGCGGATGTTAAATAAGAGAATCGAGGCCGCCGGAATTGGAATAGCAAATGAGTGGGAAAAAACAAACAGCCGTCTCCTTATGAGTATCAAAAACCTTCTATTGATGCAGATTTATGGGACACAAGAAAAAGAAGAAACGGAAGCACAGGCCCATTTGGGTCATTACCTTAATCACAACTTGAGCTTTGCGGCCGCCGCTGGATTCAAATTTGCCCTTCCCCAAATCATAGGTGTTTTTATGATTTGTGTTATTTCGTATTATTCGATGACTCGCAATGTTTTATCGACAGGAGTCCTCATCTCTTATTTCTATTTGTTTGTAAGATTCATGCAAAATTTTTCAGAGGTATTGAGAACAGGGGCCAACGTCAATGTTTATCGCAACCAACTTAAAGAACTTGCTGTTTGGTATGAAGATCACCTAAATGCCTTAAAACTTGTTCCCAAACTCAGCCCCAAACCTGCCGATCTCAATTTGAGTCAGGCCATTGGCTGGCGTTTAGAAAACATTAGTTTTTCTTATCCGGATGCGTCACATTTCCTATTTGAAGGTCTGAGTCTGGAAGTTCCTGCGGGGAGTTTCACCGTTATTTTGGGTCCTTCGGGGGTGGGAAAAAGCACTCTACTCAATATTTTACTGGGAAACTCCACAGTTTCTTCGGGCAAAGTCAAAGTTGCGTTGGAGGCGAATCGAACAGAAGAACTTCAGTACGTTCGTTTGGGTCTTTTAAAAGATATCGGCTATGTGGGGGCTGAGAGTTTTCTTCTGGAAGGGACGATCCGAGAAAACATCGTTTATGGTCTCGATCATTCGGTGACTGATGATGAAATCAAGGGATCGCTTATGAAGGCTGAGTGTAAATTCATTCATGACTTACCTCAAGGGCTTCAACATCGACTTACAGAGCAAGGTCAAGGACTTTCGGCTGGACAAAAACAGAGACTGTCTCTTGCGAGAGCTCTTTTAAGAAACCCGAAAGCTCTCATTCTCGATGAAGCCACTGCAAATCTTGACCATGAAACAGAGGTGCGCCTTGTGGAGACATTGGCAAAATTCAAAGGTCAAATGACAATCATCGCCGTAACTCACAGGCAGGTGATGTTAGAAGTTGCCGACCAAGAGATCAGTCTAAAATGAAGAGTCTTCCAGCTGCGAAGAATGATCCTTCGGGTTTCATGGGTTGGCTTATGTGTCTGACTCTTCTTGGAATTCTTAACATGATCTTCATTGTGAAGAGCGGCCTAAAAGCCCCTTACTTTGTTGATGAGTCTAACTTCATCAAATGTGCGCAACATTTCTTATCCCAAGGCATTTATTCATTGCCCGAGTATCCACCCTTTAATCCAACGTCCACAACGGCGGGTCTTCCCACAACTTTTCCGGGAGGCGTTGCGGCTGTTTTTGGTTTTGATATGGTTGGAATTCGTATTGTTTCATTTTTGTTTTCGTTTTTTATGATAGGTATTCCCACTTTTATGGTCGTGAATGCCAAGTCGCAATCTCACTTTTCATTTAAATCTTTTTGGGGTGAGTTTCTTTGGAGTTTATTTTTTCTTACCTTCTTTTTTTCTTACCTTCCTTATATTGAAGGGAGCTATCAATCTTTGGGGGAAGTTCCATCTGCGGGTTATTTAGCCATAGGCCTTGTGATGCTGAGCGATAAGAAGAATTTTTCTCGAGTATGGGGGTTTGGATTTGTAGGTGTTTCAATTTGGGGCGGTAAATTTATAAATGCTGCCTTTGGATTTCCTCTTCTCTTTTTCTACCTCACTTTCTGTAGTCCTTCAAAAAAAGAAGCAATAAAAGCGGGATTAGGATTTTTTGGATTTCAAATACTTTGGACTTTATTCATATTTTTAAGGCTTGGTTGGCAAGGGGGGCTTGATTGGCTCTCTAGTTATTTTGGAATGTTTGTGCAATTAGGGTCATTCAGCTTGGGCAGCTTCGGTCATACGAGTGACCCATTGACTCAGCCTACGAGCCATTCTCTTTTTGTGAGGCTGCATGATCCTCATTTAGAGTGGGCGGGCAATCCTCTCATTCTTAAAATAAAAATTGTTTTATTTTTATTTTTTCCAGCACTCCTTTTTATATGCAAATTCGTAAAGAGCAGCGGAATGAAACCAGTGAAGACCTGGTTTGCTGACAATTACATCTTGGGAGCTTTGTCCGTTGGGAACATCGCTTTTGCCATTTGGTATTTTTTTCTTCACCCTTATATGTTTATCCGTCATGTTCAGCCGGCTCTTTTAGTCGGACTGGGCACCCTTTGTTACTACCTTCTTGACTTAGTTTTGACGACGAAATCCACATTTACAAAGTACCTCCTCACCAGTTTCATGGCGGCGGGTTTTGTGGGCAAAGTGGTGAAGGGAATAAGACTGAATGGGTTTATCGGACGGTGAGTCATGGGCTGATCGCGTTTCTGTGGATTTTAACAGTGAAAAGCCCTTCAAGTGCTAAAAAACTCTGGTAAAAATGCCCTCCGCTCGAGTAAAAAATGAAGATTGGCAAAATCATGAACGAGAGGGTTTGTCTCATGAAAGATTGGACTTCCTACATTACCCAATATCTAGAAGAAACAAATAAGATCAGTGCCACAATCGACAAAAAATCAATCAATTCTATGATCAAAGAATTAGAAACCCTAAGGCAGTCGCGGGGCCGCCTCTTCATACTCGGAGTGGGCGGAAGCGCAGGTAATGCTTCCCACGCAGTCAATGATTTCAGAAAAATTGCCAATATCGAAACGTACGCACCCACAGACAATATTTCTGAACTCACTGCGCGCGTCAACGATGAAAGTTGGGAAGTTGTTTTCACTTCGTGGCTTAAGACTTCACGACTCTCTGACAAAGATTGTGTACTTGTTTTCTCAGTAGGCGGGGGATCGGCGACCACTTCTTTGAACCTCGTGCGCGCCATGGAATTTGCAAAAAAACAAAAAGCGAAAATTATTTCTGTGGTAAGCCGTAATGGTGGCGCCGCGAAAGAAATGTCTGATGTTTGTGTTTTGGTTCCTGTCGTCAATGATAAACACATCACGCCCCATGCCGAAGGTTGGCAAGGTGTGGTTTGGCATATGGTGGTGAACGCTCTTTGTCAGACGTGATGACAAAAAAGAAAGCGGCCTTTGTTGATCGCGACGGTGTCATTAACGATCTGGTCTTCAATCCGCAAACAAAAGTTTATGAGGCTCCGCAGGATCCCGCAAGACTCACCATCATTCCGGGGGTCTTGGATGGATTGAAGCTATTAGCAAAGGCCGGGTACGAATTGTTTGTCGTGTCAAATCAGCCTGACTATGCAAAAGGCAAGGCCACCATGGAAACACTTCAAACCATTGCATCAGATATAGACATGAAATTGCTGGCGGGCGGAGTGAAGGTGAGACAATATTTTTACTGCTATCATCATCCCGAAGGAATCGTAAAGGATCTTACCGGTCCTTGTGAATGTCGTAAACCGAGTCCTTACTTTTTGTTAAAAGCAGCAAAAGAGTATGATCTAAGTTTGAGTGATTCATGGATGATCGGTGATCTTGATACCGACATAGAGTGTGGTCAGTCAGCTGGTTGCAAAACAACATTGCTCCTTAATGAGCAATCAAAAGAAAAACGGGGGAGGTCCAAGCCTGATTGGGTGGCTCTGACTTTGTTAGATGCGGCCCGGTATATAACTCAAGCGAAGGAGAAATAAAATGACGGGTCAGAGTTTAAAAATACATGTGTATGCAGATGGCGCGAACAAAGAAGATATGATCAAGCGCTATAAAGAAGGCTTCGTAAAAGGTTTCACGACCAACCCTACTTTAATGGCTAAGGTCGGCATCAAAGACTATGAGGGCTTTGCAAAAGACGTTCTTGCAACGATCAAAGATCTCCCTATTTCTTTTGAGGTTTTTTCTGATGATTTTCAAGAAATGAAAAAACAGGCCCTCAAGATTGGTTCTTGGGGTAAAAACGTAAATATCAAGATCCCTATCACGAATACAAAAGGGGAACCGGCCCTTGGATTGATTAAAGACCTTTTGAAAGAAGGGCTCAAACTCAACGTGACGGCTATATTTACAAAAAAGCAACTTGAAGGCCTCAAAGAAGTGATGATTCCAAAAGATGACGTCATCGTTTCTATTTTTGCTGGCAGAATTGCTGATGCTGGCGTTGATCCTGTTCCCATCATGGCTGATGCCGTAAAAATGTTTAAAAACTTGACCGGTGCAAAAGTCCTTTGGGCCTCCCCCCGTGAAGTTCTTAACGTGTACCAGGCTGAAGAATGTGGGTGTCACATCATAACCGTAACGGACGATATCATTAAAAAAATAGATTCGCGCGGTAAAGACCTCACTGAGTTTTCTTTGGACACGGTCAAAATGTTTTACGACGACGCAAAAAAGGCGGGTTTCAAACTTTGAGGACTCTCGTTACTGGGGCTGCTGGTTTCATCGGAAGCAATCTATGCGATTATCTGCTACACCAAAATTGTGAAGTGCAGGGCGTTGATAATTTTGTCACGGGGCAAAAGGAGTTTTTAAAAGAGGCTCATAAAAATCAAAAATTTAGCTTTCAAGAATTGGATCTTTTTGATTTTGAGAAAACCAAAAAAATTATAGCTTCCTATCGCCCTGAGGTCGTTGTTCATTTGGCATCAAATGCCGACGTGCGTTTCGGTTTGAAACATCCGCGTAAAGACGTCGAGCAGGGGACTCTTGTAACCTATAACGTTTTGGAATCGTCACGTCTGGCTGGGGTTAAAAAGTTTGCATTTTCAAGTACCGGATCTGTGTATGGAGAACCTGAGGTTTTTCCTACTCCAGAAAATTGCCCCTTTCCCATTCAAACAAGCCTCTATGCTGCGAGCAAAGTGGCCGCAGAGGGTCTCATACAAGCTTATTCCGAGGGATATGGAATAAAGGGTTATATATTTCGTTTTGTTTCTATACTTGGCGAGAGATACACACACGGGCATGTTTTTGATTTTGCGCAAAAGTTACTTCGAAACTCAAAAAAGATTGAAATTTTGGGGGATGGAAAACAACAGAAGGCCTATCTTTATGTGGGAGATTGTATGGGGGCTATCTGGAGGATTCTTTCAAGCCAAGATGAAAAGATGAATATTTTCAATTTGGGCCCCGATGAATATATCAATGTCGACCAATCCCTTGACATCATTTGCCGCACGATGGCTGTTTCACCTGAACGCGTTTATACGGGAGGGAAAAGAGGTTGGATCGGTGATAGTCCTTTCATTTTTCTTGACTGTAAAAAACTAAAATCAATTGGTTGGAAACCAAAAAAGAATATCGCGGAAAGTGTAGAGATCACACTCAAATATATTTTAGAAAACAAGTGGATCCTTGAAAAGCGAGGAGTGGAATGATTATCACGCGAGCCCCCTTGCGAATTACTTTTGGGGGCGGTGGCACCGATTTACCCTCTTATTACAGAAAACATGGGGGGGAATTAATAGCAGGGGCCATTGACAAATACGTTTATATTTCACTTCACCGCACATTTCACAAAGAATTCATAATTAAATATTCTCAAGTTGAAAAGGTCGCGACGGTTGGAGAAATTAAGCATCCCATTATACGTGAAGCCTGCCTTTTACATCAAATAGAGCCGCAACTTGAACTTGTCAGCCAAGCCGACATTCCCGACGGAACGGGACTCGGCTCATCCGGTTCTTTCACCGTGGCCCTTTTGAAGGCCCTCATATTTTATAAGCGCCAGCATATTCTTACTGAGAATCTCGCTGCGGAGGCTTGTGACATAGAAATTAACCGTCTCAAACAACCCATTGGCAAACAAGACCAGTACATAGCGGCCTTCGGAGGGATTACGTCTTTTATTTTTCATAAAGACGACACTGTCGAGGTTAAACCCTTGTCCGTTTCTTCCGAAACTCTTCATAGCTTGGAAGATGACTTGCTTTTATTTTTTACGGGTTACACGAGGAGCGCTTCACAAGTTTTAAGGGAGCAAAAAACAAAAACGGAAAGCCTTGATAAAGACATGCTTGGGAATCTTCATTTTACAAAAGAGCTGGGTGTTGAATCGCGTATCGCCCTTGAAAAAGGTGATTTGAATAAGTTTGCAGAACTTATGAATGTTCATTGGGAAAACAAAAAGAAGCGGTCATCAGGAATGTCGAAGGGCGCTATTGATGAAGCCTATCAAGTGGCAAGAAATAATGGCGCTCTTGGTGGAAAACTCATAGGAGCGGGTGCCGGCGGATTTCTCATGTTCTATACCAAACATCACTCGCAGTTGCGAGGCGCCATGGCGAAACTTAATCTAGAAGAAGTCCGTTTCAAATATGATTTCGAAGGCGCCAAGGTTATCACAGTATGAATCAACTTGTGTTTGTTACCGGCGCTGGAAGAGGAATCGGCAGAGCTATCGCTTTGAAACTTGCTAAAGCAGGTTACAACGTGATGGCGTGTGCCCGCACTCTGTCAGATCTCAAAGAGACAGAAAAATTAGGAAATGGGAAAATACGGATAGCCACACTGGACGTGACTGATCTTGTAGAGGTGCGTGACTGGGTTGACAGTGCCACGACTGGTCATAATTCAGATTTGAGCCTATGGGGGCTTGTCACTGCCGCTGGAATTCAAGGTCCGATTGGGAAACTCACAGAAAATGATTGGACGGAATGGAAAGAAGGCGTCGAAGTAAATCTTTTCGGAACAGTGGCCCCTTCGAGAGCTTTTGCCCAAAAGATGATAGAGCTTAAACTTCCAGGACGTATCGTAAATCTTTCCGGCGGGGGAGCGACACAGCCACAACCACATTTTTCAAGTTATGCGGCATCAAAAGCGGCTGTTGTAAGATTTAGTGAAACGTTGGCGCTCGAATTAAAATCTCACAGAATTACTGTAAACTCAGTGGCACCCGGTGCCGTGAATACGAAGTTTACGGAAGATGTCATCCAGGCGGGTCCTGAAAAAGTAGGCAAAGAGACTTATGAGAAGGTGCTAAAACAAAAGGCCTCGGGTGGCACATCGCCCGATAAGGCAGCGGACCTTGTTTCTTATTTGATGAGTGAAAAAGCTCACTCCGTGACCGGAAAATTGATCTCCGCTATTTGGGATCCGTGGGAAGATTTTCATGGGAAAAAAGAATTGTTTTCTGGAAGTGATGTCTACACGTTGCGGCGAATCGTTCCGGAAGACCGAAAATGAAAGTCGCTCTTTTTGGCTGTGGGCTTATCGGTAAACGCAGAGGCGAACAAATAGGGTCCCACAAGCTTGTTGGGGTTTTCGATGTTGATGCCGCACGTGCAGAAAAACTTGCCCTCGAGTTAAAAACTGTCGCCTTCAAGTCACAAAGTGATCTTCTCTATAAATCAGATACTGAGATCGTCATTGTGGCAACAACGAATAATTCATTGTCTCCAGTGAGCCTCGCCGCGGTCAACGCGGGTAAGCATGTTTTGGTTGAGAAGCCTGGTGCAGTAAGTCTCGGGGAGCTTGAATTTCTTGAAAAGACGGCCGCACAAAAAGGAGTTGCCGTAAAAGTAGGATTTAATCATCGCTTTCATCCAGCTATTTTAAAAACGCGGGAACTCATTGGACAAGGCGCCCTGGGCGAACTTATGTTTTTACGTGCGCGCTATGGACACGGTGGCCGAGTGGGATACGAAAAGGAGTGGAGATCCATTCCAAACCTTGGGGGTGGAGGCGAACTTCTTGATCAAGGTGTTCATCTTTTAGATTTAATATTCTGGTTTTTAGGACCTCTGCCTCTTCAAAGTTCTCTGGTTACAACCTCGTTCTGGGATATGGACTTCTTCTAGATTAAGTTTCGCCATGGCG
>Ga0207116_10312_pt2 | contig 11170 bp, 7 predicted proteins | sample Alteio_BWMinHeat_44_FD_153550 | JGI IMG/M metagenome (GOLD analysis project Ga0207116, IMG submission 153550) | Enriched cells from forest soil in Barre Woods Harvard Forest LTER site, Petersham, Massachusetts, United States -... | ecosystem: Environmental > Terrestrial > Soil > Temperate forest >... | reverse complement strand
GCAGGAAAAGATCGGCACGCCTGGCCATTTCGTTTTCCCGCAAGTCGGATACGATCAGTTTCTGCCCGTCCAGTTTGTGGGCGCTCTTGACGCGGGTCGCGATGACCGGATGGCTCTCCGCTGTGTTGCTGCCAATGATGATCACGAGGTCGGCCTTCTCCATGTCGGAGATGGAGCCCGAGTCTCCGCCGTACCCTACCGTGCGGAATAAACCCGTAGTTGCCGGCCCCTGGCAGTAGCGCGAACAGTTGTCCACATTGTTGGTGCCGATTACGGCTCGCGCCAGTTTCCGCATAAGATAGCTCTCTTCGTTTGTGCATTTAGAAGAGGAGATGAACCCGATGAAATCGGGCCCGCTGGTGGCTTTGAGCTCTGACAATTTCCGGGCTACCAAGCTGAGAGCCTTACTCCAGCTGGTCGGGCGAAACTTGTCGCCTTCACGGATGAGCGGCGTAGTCAGGCGGTCAGGACTATTGACAAAGTCCCATCCGAATTTACCTTTTATGCATGTGGAAATCCCGTTAGCGGGCCCGTGTTCCGGCGCCACTTTGAGAATATGGCGGTCTTTGGTCCAGACATCGAAGCTGCATCCCACGCCACAGTAGGTGCAAACCGTCTTGGTTTTGCGGATACGGTGTTCTCGCATTGCTTGTTCGGCGTCGGAAAGCTTGAGAATCGCTCCAAAGCCTGTTTCTGGTTCAATGCCCTTGACCCGTCGATCATTCCGTTGAGTGCGGATTTCCGTAGCGAGGTGAAAAAGCCCGCATGCCCCAGCATGGACTTTTCCATCAGCGCATTGCAGGGGCAAACCGTGACACAGTGACCGCAGGAAACGCAGCTGGAATCTCCAATCGTCGAACCGCCGTCCCACTGCACGCGAGGATTGGGGTCCTCCCGATTGATGGAAAGGGTTTCGTTGACCTCGACGTTCTGGCATGCCTCCACGCAGCGGCCGCAGAGAATGCACTGGTCGGGATCGTAACGGTAGAAGGGGTTGGTGTTGTCCACTCCATAGGGCCTCGCGCGGAAAGGAATCTGCTGGTGCTCAATGCCTAACTGCTTGGTCGTGTTGTGGACCGTGCAGTGGCCATTGTTGTTGTCGCACACGGTGCAGTAGAGCATGTGATTGCTGAGAATGCGGTCGAAAGCTTCCCGCCGCGCGGCGGCGGCTCTCACCGACGCCGTCAGGACATTCATCCCGGCAGTGACGATGGTCGCGCACGCGCGCTGGAGCCTTCCGTCCACTTCGACCATGCAGGTATCGCAGGTTTGAATTGGGCCGAGTTGGGGGTGGTAGCAGACCTGCGAGAGCTTGCCGCCTATCCGGTTAATCAAATCGACGAGGCGCTCATTCGTCCTCACTTCTTGAACTAGGCTGTCTACGGTTATGCTGGCCATCGTGATCACCTGATTGCAACTACCGCTTCATGACGAACTATCGAAAATGACGACGGGATTCTGCTATGACGCTGTGTTTTGCGCGGCAAGGTGGCATTCCGGCAAATTAGATGGCGGGCGTGGCTCGATCGGAAGTCTTCAGTGTTTAAGATATGGGCGCGCTTGTGCCGGACTCGCTTATCTGGAGGAAGTTGAGGCTCGGGCTATGTTGGAGTAAGCTGACTCGCCCTCGGAGCTGACTGCGCGGACCCGAAAGGCGAACCGTTGGCCCTTTCCAACATCGGAGTCACTGTATTCGGTCGTCCCGGGCGCCAGTTTTGCGATCCTCTTCCACGCTCCTCGCGCTTCTCTTCCGTCCTCGATCCGCCGCTCGACGACTATGCCAGTCGGATTTCCACCGTGGAGTTGCCATGTCAGTTTCTGAGTTGCTCCGGCAGCGACGACATTGAGCGAACTGGGAGCTTCGGGAAGCACAGGCCAGTCGAAGTAGTTTTCGTCGGCGATCGCCATGATGCTATCCGTTATCGGCACCGATTCAAGGGTGTCGGTCGTCCCCTGTTTCCAGGCCAGGGGCCTGATCTCTCCGCTTACGACGTCGATGAGGACGGGATGCGTGATTCCCGTATTCTTCAGCGAAAGACTCGAATAGAGCGGGGGAAAGGAATTTCCCCGGAGGCTGTGCGCCGCCAGCCAGTAAGCGACGATCGCTCTGCCGCGATTTGAGCGAAACCCGTATGCCATGAACGGAAATCCGGTTTGACGACGCAGTGCGGGCAGGTCGGCTCCTGAGATTTCTATGGAACCATCGAACTTGGTATCGGAGAAGAGCGCGTTTGTGTTTTGCAGGGCGTGGAAGACGGGCCGCGGAGTGAAATCGGTATCGTGATTGGTGATGCCGTGGATGATCCCAAAATCGTCGTACTCATTGCCGTCGGCCCCGGCGGCGAGCAGCCAGACGAAAGTCTTTACTCCTGCCGCGTGGTTGTATATAAGCCCGCGGGGCACGTATTTCGCTTGCACCGATTCATCCGAGCCTACCCAGGAAGGAATCGAATTGAATTCGTCATCAAAGAACGGGACGTCCGGCTTAATGCCGGGATAGTGTGTGACCAAATCGCGCAAGACATGCGGTGATTCGTTCAGGTAAGCGCCGTAATCCATGGATTCAGGATTCAAGTTCTGTCCGTAACCGGGATATGTGTGATACGCGTACACATCGATTCCTGCGGCGCATTTGCAGGTATCGAGCGCCCGCTGAGTAAAGTCACGCGAGGGGTCGGCTTGGCCGCCATAAATCACTTTCGCTTTCGGGTCTGCCTGGTGCACAGTCTGGATAAAAGGCGCCAGCAAATTTCCGTATTGCTCGGGATTGCCCCAGGAATTCCAGTATCCAATGTCCTGTTCGTTCCACAAGGCCCAATAGTGGATACGATCATGGAACCGATTCACCATCCAGGCAACATACCGGTTGAACGCCGCAATTTGCTCGGGCGTGGTGGGCGCCCAGAATACTGAGTACAAGCTGCGATCATCGTTGTGAAACGACCCTGGCTCCGGAGTGCTCACGTCCGGCAGCTTGCCCGACGGCGAGGTGTACATCACGTTGCCATACATAAGTTGAACCTGGATATTCACGCCGTTGTCTACCAGTGAGTCGACATAGTCGTCCAGCTCCGGCACCGCGGCCATGACCCCGCGCTTCTGCTCGATCCAGTCCCAGCTCGTGTAGTCCGAACTGTTCTCGTACTGGCCGATGCGGATCCACTTAAAGCCGGCGTCGAACATCCGAGTCCACCACCAACGGTTCCACGGCAGGTACGGATCTCGCGGCAGGTCGGAGTTGATGCCGAAGCCGTCTTGGATCTGCGATGAGCGCTTGGGAGGGACGTGGTCGGGAACGTGCCGCTGTTCCTGGCTCAGGCAGCGCGCCGTACCCACGAATGAAAGTATGAGGAGACAAGAAACAAAGAGCAACTGCCTGTGAAGACTGCGGGACGTCTGTGTTCGCACGTGTTTCCCTCCACCCAGCCGAGGTTTTAGAAATCTGAATTGCGCACGCGTACCATACATTATTCTTTGGCCATTGTCAGCGAGCCTGGCGCGCGTTTATGACTCAGCGGCAAGGGGCGCTACGGCGCGGCGGATCCACGAGTCGTCCTCGCCTTCAGGAACATTTTGGAAAAGACTCCAGATTTCTGTGTGCATCGTACTTTCCCCGGGAGCCAGTTGAACCTTGGGACCGAGGCTTTCGAGCTCAAGGAATTCCGGGTTCGTAAACACTTCAAAATTACAACCGAAATCTGGATACTGTGCTCCGGGTGTTGCGGGAGCGCGCTTGACGAATACCGTCTCGTTCAAAACGTAGGCTCCCCAACCTGCCGGATTGAAAACTCCGGTCATCTGTTCCTGAAAACGTCCTGTGGGATTCGATTGCTGTCGTAACTGGACGAATTCCGTTCCCAATCGCCATCGTGCATCAACGAAATCGGTAAAGGACCAGAGCGTCAAAGGACCAACTGACTGGAAGTGATCCTTGTCCATCGCCGCTCGCGGAGGCAAGGGTAAGATCGCACGGCCCCGAGCTTTCATCATGGTCGGCGTCCAGGGCGCCAGTTCGGTGGGCTGGGTATCGCGATTGGTGATGCGGTGACTCACAGTGACCCGCGATCCCACTTCATCCAACTGGATTTCAAGTTCCTTCTGGAGATTGCTTCCTGGGGCCACACCCTCCAGGGGAGCTGTGAACCGCACCACGTTGTGGTCGTGACACACAGCCACCTCCGAGTTATCAGGAAAGTAGGTGCGCTGGACTTCCGGCCAAACCCAAAGCCGATGGCCGCCGTAAAGCCGGAAATCCTTCCCGCCGGTCAGACCCGCTTGCTCGGCGACTTCATGAAAAATATTTTCGCCGCCCGCGAAGCTGTAGGAGATCACTCGCGGACCTACGTCGGCCAGAACCACAAGTTCGACCGTGCCATTCGAGATCCTGTATGCGTTGTCCCAACCCCGATAACTGATCCTGTCCAGCATGGTCGGTTTGGCACTCAACCCCGGGCTGGCACCGGCGTGGCATGCGTGTCATGGGCTGCAAGTTCTTTGGCGCTTTTCTGGATTTTCCGGATCGCAGCTACGATTTCGTGCATATCGGTTTCGTCTCCCAGCAAGGCGGGCTGCGGTATCCACACCGTCTCCCAGGCGGCTCTGTGCGTGTGCGGAAACGACTGCCGCAAAAAGGCATGGTCTGCCGTGGCCTGCGGTCCGCTCAGACGTTTGCGATATTCTCCATTGCGGAACATGTCCAGATCGTGCAGCGGAGGATAGCTGGCCTGGTTGGGAATGCCTTCAGCATTGATGGCCGCAATGAAGCCCTCGGTCGAGATGCCGGCAAATTGCTTGCTGTCGAAGTGAAAAATGTAAGCGTACTGGCCATTGCGAGTGCAGCGTTCATCGAGTTTTTGGGGAGTAATGCCGGGTATCTGGCTTAGCTCGTGATCCAGCAGCCGGGCGTTTTGATGGCGCCGCCGGGTTTGTTCGTCCAGACGTCCCAGTTGCGCCATAAGAATGACTCCCTGCCATTCGCTGAGGCGATAGTTCGAACCGTAACTGAAGTGGCTATAAAACCATTCTCCCGGCAAGCGGCCGCAGTCGTGGACGGAACGCGCCTGACGCTCGAATGCGTCGTCGTTGGAGACAACGATGCCGCCTTCGCCGGCGGTCATCAACTTGCTGGATTGAAAACTAAATGTTCCGCCGAGGCCGAAGGTGCCAACCCGCTTTCCCCGCCATTCGCTGGCGTGCGCGTGAGCGCAGTCCTCGATGAGCGCAATTCCTTTTCTACTCGCGAGGTCTTTCAGCAGGTCAAGATCGGCGGGATGACCCCCCATGTGCACCGCGATGATTGCCTTGGTGTGCGGGGTGATGGCAGCTTCCGTGAGTTCGGGATCGAGGCAGTGGGTGTCGGGCCGGACATCCACCAGCACTGGAAGCGCGTTGGCAAACAGGACTGCACTGGCAGTGGCCACGAAGGTGAAATCAGGCACGATCACTTCGTCCCCGGGATGAAGGCCGAGCGCCGCCATGGCAACTTCAAGCGCTGCCGTGCCGTTGGTGACCGCGATCCCGTGGCGGGCGCCATGAAAGTGCGCGAACGCGCTTTCGAACTCCAAGGTCTTGGTGCCGGGAGTACGCCACCAGACGCGGCTCTCGAGAACCTCGTTCAGGCCTCGCCGCTCAGTGTCATCGAACTGCGGCCACACTGGGAAAGGTTTGCTCTTGGATGTCTTGCCGCCGAGAAGTGCGAGCTCCGACATGTTCCGTCTCCTTGATTAAGGCCTCATCAGTACTGGTTAAATTCTGTCGCGCGCCGAAAGGCCTCGACGTAGTGTCCGTCTTTCTTAGGCTGTTCTTGGCGCATTTCGTCTTTTGCCTTCTTCAGATCCTCGGGCGTCCAGTCCGGGCGATACTTGTTGACCGCCGGCTCGAACTGGCTGACTTGCTTGGCTGCCGCTTCGAATTTGAGCTCCGCTACGCTCTCGATGTTGACAAAATAGTTCGCTTCCTGCGACGAAGGATAGAAGAAGTACATTTCCGGAACTTTGTAAGGTTGCAGGCCCTGCTGCAAACGCTGATTGGGAAAATACAGCCAGAATTCAGCCGCCCGCACGGCATCAATCGTATTGAACGCGGCCATGCGGTGATCGGTCTTGTGCCAACGCTCGTACCATTCGCCGGGATCTACGCTAAGCAACACATCAGGGCGGACTCTACGAATGATGGCAGTGGCTTCCTCGGTGAGTTTGGGTTGCGCGGCATACTCCAGCATACCGTCGTCGTAACCCATCCACATGATGTTTTCCTTGGCAGTGCCCAGCACTCCCTCGGACACCTCCTGCTCGGCTCGTCTGATGCCGGCCAGACGTTGGGAACTCATGTCGGGATCATAAGAACCCTTGTCGTCGTTGGTGTAGACGACAATCAGAACCTTGTTGTGATTGCGATTGAGCACTGCAATCGTGCCCCCTGCGCCGAAGACGTCATCGTCAGGATGGGGAGTAAAAACCAGGATCGTCTTATTGTGCAGGTCTTCGAGGCGCGCTTCCTGCGCCTGGGCTGAAGCAAGAGTGAGAGGGAGAGTGAGCAGCCAAGAACAAAAGAGGCCGAGCAAGGTTCGCATTCAGTTCTCCGATGGGTAGTGGAAACCTAGCGGCAATACGATAGCTCAAAGACGAGGATTCGTCGAACCGGTTTGTCAAAACGTGATATCTCAAATCTGAAAAAGTGTGTCCACGGGTCACCGGGGAAGTCTTGACAGGCTGGATCGAGTGATGTAACAGTTGGCCACCATGCCGGTGTCGCGGTTGCCTGGGTAACGGAATCGGGAGGCCCTATGCGTGCCAACTGTCGGTTGTCCCTGTCTGTCGTCCTGCTTCTCTCCTGTTGGTTGCTGACTAACCCTGACCGCCTGCTGGCGCAGGTGGACCGTGGCAGCATTGTGGGACTGGTAACCGATCCCGACGGAGCTCGCGTCCCCGGCGCACAGGTTATTGTCACGAATCTGGCTGCCAACCAGTCTACCAGCGTGACCACGGACGAAAAAGGTCAATATACTGCGGACCTTTTGCGTATTGGAACCTATTCGGTCACGGTCGAAAAGCCAGGTTTCCAAAAAGCGATCCAACCCAGCGTGGACGTGGGGGTGAACCAGGCGGCGCGGGTGGACATTGCTTTGCTCGTGGGATCCATCAATGAGTCGGTCCAGGTAACCACGGCTCCCCCCCTTTTGCAGACCGAAGCATCCTCTCTGGGAACCATCGAAACGGAGAGACGCATTTCAGAGCTACCACTGAATGGAAGAAACTTTATCCAGCTGGCATATCTTGGTCCCGGCGCGAATGGGGGGCAGACAGGGAGCAACGTCAGCGGTGGTGTATTTGAAAACGAACGGGCGAACGAAGCCGTGTCGGTGAACGGGCTTCGAGTCTCCAACAACAACTTTCTACTGAACGGGGTAGACAACAACGAATTCGGCCTGGGCGGAGTGATCGTGCTGCCGCCGCCTGACGCCATCCAGGAATTTCGTACCGAAGAGAATTCCATGAGCGCCGAATTCGGCCGTGGGGGCGCGGCGGTCAACGTCGTCCTGAAATCCGGGACGAATCAGATACACGGCGGGGCCTACGAATTCATTCGCAACGACAAGCTGGATGCGGTGAACTATTTCAACCAGGGCCAGCAGCCTTTCAAGCGCAATCAGTTTGGTGCTTTCCTGGGTGGGCCGATCAGAAAGAACCGCACCTTCATTTTTGGGGACTATGAGGGCTCGAGGCTCCGAGAAAGTCAACCGTTTATCTCGACGGTTCCCACGGCGGGCGAGCGGGCTGGAGATTTTTCCGATCGCCTGACGGGAAACACTTTTTCGCCATGCGCGACGCCATCTCCGGCCGACACATTTGACACCGGCACCATATTCGATCCCTTCAGCACACACGACTACACGTGCGCTGACGGTGGGGTGGTGTCGCTGCGCAATCCCATCAGCGGCACGAACATAATCCCCGCGGGTTTCATCAATGCTGTCGGACAGAATGTGGCCAATTTTTATCCGCACTCGAACCTGCCCGGCCTCACCAACAACTATCTGGCCAATCAGAATCACGTGAATAGTCAGGATTCATTTGATGTGCGGCTCGATCATCGCTTCCGCGATCAGGATCAGATGTTCGCGTCGTACAGTTTCGGCGACGTGCGCAGCCAGCGGCCCGGCCCGCTCGGCCCTTTGTTTGGCGGCTTAGATTGCTGCCCCAGCGCCAGTAATTCCCGCGCCCAACACATGGGATTGGGCTACACCCACACGTTCTCGGCGCAACTGCTGAATGATCTTCATGGCGGATATTTCCGCTACGCTGTCAACGCATTGCCGTTCAACTTCGGCAAATCGATTGGTTCCGATGACCTCGGGATTCCGAATGCGAATCGCAGCACTGATCCCAACTCCAGCGGGCTGACCAATATCGATATCGCCGGATTTGCGCCATTGGGCGACTCCATGTTTCTGCCCGAGCATGTCTTCGAAAACATCTTTCAAGTCGCGGATACGCTTACCTGGATCCGAGGCCGGCACTCGCTGAAATTTGGCGTCGACTTTCGGCGTCAGCAACGAAACTTTTATCAAGTCACAGCTCCGCGAGGATTCTTCGACTTCGGCGGCGTGTACACCAATGATCTCTCCACCGCAAACGGCGGAAACGGGCTGGCCGATCTGTTGCTCGGCATCGCGGACACCAACGAACAGGACTTCCTCCTAGGCCTTTATCCGACCCGGTACTGGGACCTGGGTGGGTTCGTGCAGGACGATTTCCGAATTCGTCCCAATCTGACTATCAATCTGGGGCTTCGTTACGACATTACGTCGCCGGCCAATGGACGGGTCGGCAATTTCGATCTGAATCGCGCCATCGTCGTCACATCGTATGGACAGAATCCGGTATCACACGCAGGCGTGCAATTCGATAAAAAGGACTGGGCGCCTCGCGTCGGGTTCGCATGGTCGGTAGAGCACAACACTGTAGTCCGGGGCGCGTTCGGAGTCTTCTATTCGGCCGAAGCCAACATTTTCGATGATCTCGGCTTGAACCCGCCGCAACTCACGTTTCTGGCGAGTACATTCAATCCCGGGGCGATACCCTCGGCGGCTCAGCTAATCTCGACTGGTTTTCCGAACGCGCTGCCTGTAGGAGATGCGCTCCACATCTCGGGACCGGTAAAGACCACGGGACCAAAGCGTATCATCCCCCGCATTATGGAGTGGAATCTTGGGGTGCAGCACCAGTTCGGAAACAACTTTTTGGCACAAATCGGGTACGTCGGCACCCGAGCCAATCACCTGTGGAACCACGAGGCGAGTGATCTGAACCAGCCGCTCCAAATCCTCGATACCAATTTCTGCGGACCCGATCCGAATAACTGTATTCCGAACTTCGGCCGAAGGTACTTCAACCAGCAGCCGAACATGACGGCGGTTCTGCCCCTCGACTTTCCGCAGTTGGAAATGTTCTATAACTCGTTCCAGGCCTCACTAAACAAGCGCTTCGCCAACGGCTTCAATTTCCTGGCTGCGTACACCTTCGCCAAAAATCTGGGAAATGCAGACGGGAACACCGGAGGATTTATCCAGAACTCTTATCGAGCCGACCTCGAGCACGGGCCAGTCGTTCCGGATCTACGGCATCGTTTCACCATCAGCTACCTGTATGAACTGCCCATCGGGCACGGACGTCGATTCATGGGTGAAATGAGCGACATCGCCGATGCGTTTTTCGGCGGATGGCAAGTGGCAGGTATCACAACGGCGCAAAGTGGCGAGGCGGTAACAGCGGTCATGTCCTCCGACCTCAGCAACACAGGAAGTTTGAGCTACCGCCCTGACCAGATTGCGAAGCCGTACGATTTCTCGTTCAACACTGCCTCTCAAGGGGCAGACTTCGGTTGCACCAGTCCCGGCCACCAGACTCTCGATTGCTGGTACAACCAGGCGGCCTTTGCCGCACCTGCGCTCGCTCCCGGGCAGCAGTCTGCACATAGTTTCGGAGACTCTCGCATTGGAAATCTCCGCGGGCCGGACTTAGTCGATTTCGATTTTGTGTTGCAGAAGAACTTCAGGATTCGAGAATCTCAAGAGGTAGAGTTTCGTGCGGAAATCTTCAACTTGCTCAATCATCCCAACTTCGGTTTGCCCGGGGGCGGGTCATCCGTCCGGGTAGATGTGCCTGGGGGTGCGAGCATCACTAACACCTCGACAGATAATCGGCAGATCGAGTTTGCTCTGAAGTACACCTTTTAGGGACATCGATCAAAATCAGCCCGATTTCATAAATGGCGTGCCGGGATGTCGGCACTGTGTTCGACCCTCCGGAGATGCTGATCTTCGGCGAACTGCCCTGGTTTCAGTAGCCCAAAGGTAACATTGTCGCTCATTACCGCGGTAAATTGACCGCGCCGCAGCCGGTTGCTAGCTTCAGTGCAGAGAACTGCTTACGCGGCCAGGCCCCACTTGAGAGAAGAGCATTCCAAACCATCACCGGAGCGCCAGAACAAACGCCTGCACGTTGCGCTTCCCATTCGAGTCACGTATTGGGATGACACCCAAAAACCCTGTCTCGAGATTGCCTGTACTTACGATATCTCCGAGCACGGCGCCCGGGTCACAGGCTTGCGCTGCGTGAAGGAACCCGGAGAAGTCATCGCCATCGAGCGGGGCAAGAACAAGGCGTTTTGCCGCGTGGTGTGGGTCGGAGAATCAAACTCCGGATTGCAGGGTCAAATCGGCCTGCAGTGTGTAGAGTCTGATCGGGTACTGTGGGAAGCGGAACTACGCGACATGATAGAGATCTATGAACCGGTCCTCCCGGACGGAGGCTCGAAGCACCCTCGTACCTTCGCCGCGCACGAACGCCGTCGTCGCCGGGAGCGTTTCAGTTTGGAAGGAACAGCGGAACTGGTCGAGGCGGGCGCCAAAAATTTAACATCCAACAGCGTCGTCTTGAAGAATATGTCAGAGATCGGCTGCCTGGTCCTGACCAAGCAGATGGTGCCTGCGGGCACCGAGCTGAAAGTGACGCTTCATGTCGATGACCAAAATTTGACGCTCAAGGGTGTAGTCAGGCATGCGGAACCGAACGTGGGACTGGGAATCGAATTCCGCGAGATCCGTAAAGGCGAGCGCCAGATCCTGCAATTCCTGATCCGCAAGTTAGCCGAGAAGCACTTCGAAGAT
>Ga0207116_10339_pt1 | contig 11236 bp, 7 predicted proteins | sample Alteio_BWMinHeat_44_FD_153550 | JGI IMG/M metagenome (GOLD analysis project Ga0207116, IMG submission 153550) | Enriched cells from forest soil in Barre Woods Harvard Forest LTER site, Petersham, Massachusetts, United States -... | ecosystem: Environmental > Terrestrial > Soil > Temperate forest >... | reverse complement strand
TTTCAAGGTATCTACAACTGGCAAGGTGAGCTTTCGGCCACGCCCGATGGAACAAACTGGTTCCCGGACAAGTATCTGCCCGCGATCAAGACTGCCTCTGATGCGTACGGCAAGCCTCTGGTCGATGTCTATGATTTTCATTGGTATTCGGAAGCGACCGATGGCTCGACGCGAATCACGAACCTGACCGGCGCGACTCTGACCGACGCCCAGGTCCAGGCCATTGTGCAGAGCCCACGCAGCTTGTGGGATCCGACCTTCACCGAGAATTCGTGGATCACAAACGACGTGCTGGGAGAGCCCCTCAAGCTTCTTCCTCGACTGCAGGCCAAGATCGACGCCGAGTTTGCGGGCACAAAGATATCCCTTACCGAGTATGAAAATGGCGGTGACCACCACATCGCCGGAACGATCGCCCAGGCGGACAATCTCGGTGTCTTCGGCACTCAGGGAGTGTTCGCGGCGACATTGTGGCCACTAGGCAACTGCCCGTACATACTGGCGGGATTTCGCGCCTTCCGTGGCTTCGATGGGGCGACGGCCAGCTTTGGCGATACCTCGCTCGGGGCCACCTCAAGCAAGGTGCAGAACGTAAACGTTTACGCCAGTTCGGACAGCACCCGGCCTGGCCGGATCGTGTTCGTCGCCGTCAATCGCTCCACCTCACCGCAGACGACTGCGATCAACGGCGCAACCCTCTCGGGAACCGCTTCCGTGTATCAGATGACAGCAGCTTCGGCCCAAGGGCAGAACCCGATCCATCCCCTGCTGGTCGAACAAATTCAGGTGAGCAACTCGTCACTAACGATCACCCTTCCGGCGTTGAGTGTTTCGACGATCGACGTGGAGTAGCACGCTCGTGGCAACGGCGCGAACCACGTACTTTATCCCTCCGACTCGATCAATGATGTAAGTCCGAACTTCGAGTCAACCCCTCGACCACTGCGTCAAGACGTCGACTTTCATTTCCTCAATCACCGATTGAAGAACGGCCGCAAAGCACGGTTCGAACCACCCTGCCTATCGTGGGAGCGTGCAATCCGCCCCCGGTCGTGGCGTCGATCCCAGACCTCCAACAGGGGATATGATGGAAGTCGATTTACATCGGGTTGAACGGCTAGGCTGGCTTACCGGATCTCCCAACTTTCAGATCAATAAGGAGTGTCGGCTTGAGTGATCGTTTGCGGACAGAAGCCTCGGCATTTCAAAAACCACTCGAAGCGGCGTTAGAAAACGCGTTGGTCTATCTGGAAGGCCTTGACCGCGCTTCAGTTGCCGCCACTGTGGATCTTGCTACCCTGCGGAGCCGGCTCGGGAAAGCACTCCCGAACGAAGGAGTTCCTCCCGAGCAGGTGGTCGCCGATCTGGTGAAAGACGTCGCAGGAGGCATTCTCGGTTCTGCGGGAGGACGGTTCTTCGGCTGGGTGATTGGAGGTTCGGTGCCTGCCGCTCTGGCCGCAGATTGGCTCACGTCAGCTTGGGACCAGAACAGCGGACATCACTCGTGTGGGCCGGCGGCGGCGGTAGTGGAAGAAGTAAGCGGCAATTGGCTGAAGCAGATTCTAGGGCTTCCGGCGCAGGCAAGTTTCGCGCTGGTGACGGGCTGCCAGATGGCGCATGTGACTTGCCTCGCAGCCGCGCGGCAGGCCATCTTGGCGAAGCAAGGCTGGGATACGGAGCAGCGAGGGCTTTACGGTGCGTCGCCCATCCGTGTCGTGACCAGCGACAACCGACATGAAACCTTCGATCGGGCAATCCGTTTGCTCGGGATGGGATTAGCGCAGGTGGAATATTTACCTGCTGATTGTGACGGGCAGCTTCCCGCGAACTCCCTCGAACAAGCACTCAAGGCGGATTCTTCGGCGCCGACAATCGTGCTTTTGCAGGCTGGGGATGTGAATACGGGAAAGTACGATTCGTTTGAGAAGTTGATCCCGATCGCGAAGCACTACGGAGCCTGGGTGCATGTGGACGGCGCGTTCGGCTTATGGGCGGCGGCCAGCGCTCGCTATCGTCATCTGATTAAGGGGGTAGCCGAGGCCGACTCCTGGGCCACCGACGGGCACAAATGGCTGAACGTCCCGTACGACTGTGGATACGCTTTCGTTGCCGATGCAGAGGCACATCGCGCTTCCATGTCGAGTCATGCCGCGTATTTGACTGAAGATGGCGACGCGCGCGACCCACTGGATTGGACTCCGGAATGGTCGCGTCGCGCGCGGGCATTTCCCACCTATGCAGCGCTGCGCCAGCTGGGACGGAACGGGGTGAGTGATCTGGTGGAGCGCTGCTGCCAGCATGCACACTCGCTGGTGATGGAGATGGGCCGCTTGCCGGGAGCCGAAGTCGTATCGGAGCCGGTCATTAATCAAGGCCTGGTGAGGTTTCTCGATCCGAAGCCGGGCGCATCGGATGCCGATCACGATCGCCGCACCGAAGAGGTGATCGCCGGGATCCTTACCAGCGGTGAGGCATTCTTCGGCGGAACAACCTGGCGCGGGCGGCGTGCGATGAGGGTAAGCGTGAGCAGTTGGCTTACGTCGGAAGAAGATGTGCGGCGGGTTGTGCGGGCCGTGGCTGAGGTGTTAGCCACGAAACCCGGACCATCGTGATCACGGCTCAGCCTACGGCTTCGCGACCATCAGTAGAAATGGTAATACAGACGGAACCAGGGGCTCTCGCGGTGCTCCCAATCATGCCTGCGGTTTGTTTCTCGTAGCACCTCGAGCTCACTTCTTTCCCACGCTGCGTTGGCCTCGGCAGGGGACATGGGCGCAAAATCTATGCCTGACAGGTGGTTGACGACGTCTTTGTGCGCCCGGGTGAAGGCTCGAATTAATAGCGACGGCTTTCTCAGTTCCACGGCATTAAAATCCGGTTGCGACAATCTCAGACTTTGAACGAGCTTGTGCCTGCCGAGCAGACGCGGGGCAAGGGGTTCAATAGCGAAGCTGACGGCGGATTCCCGAGGACACTGCGCTATCGCATTCGAAGCGCTAAGCGTCGCTGGAGGTTGCCACCTGAGCAATGGTCCTTTCTAATTCACTCAGGATTTGGGCTTTCAGAGCGGTCGCGATGCTTGCTCTTTCGTACAGACAAGAGATTTCCGAGCATCCATGCTCTTCCATCAGTTTGGCGCGATGAGCAAAATCTTCGGCATTTGCGAGTTCTTGGGCAGCTTTGGACTGTTCCACGGGGGAGGCTCCTATACCGCCAAAAATTCTAGCCCGATTTCTGGAAAAATGATAGCTGTGATTTGCTGAAAATGCTGGAGGGGCCTCCTTGCCGCATCTCGCTCGCGGCCAGTGCCCCCTCCGCAGGTGGCGTCCAGTGCCTTCAAATCGACGGTGGTGGGTCGGTTTTCAAACTGATCTTGGGTGGGGCAGTGCTGCAGCGCTGCCTTAAATGCGGGTTCTTGTGCGGCTTTAGCCGCTGAGCGAGCTCAGGGGCTGAAGGCCATCAGGCACCGGCGGCGTATGCGGGCCCGAAGGCCTGCTCCACCCGCGACTCGGCTTGCGCCGGCGGCATCTTTCAAAGTGATGCACTACTGATTCTCCCGATTGCTTGAGTTTACCCAGCGAAGCGGGCATACTAAGCCCCTGGCCAAGATTTAGTTCGGTTTTTTTCTCGCCACTTCCAAACGTTTACGCACTCGGCTCGCGCCTAACCTCGTCTGTGGTTCGCACTTTGTTCCGTTTCTGCTTCGTTGCAGTGGGGCAATGTCAGCCTCTTCCTGCGTGACGGGCAGCCAGCGTCGGCCCCACAACCATTATCAGTACCCAATACCCGCAGGGCCAGAATCGGCGCCTGCAGCGAGAGTTACTTTCATCATGGTCAAATACTTCGCCATAATCAGTTTGTCAATCGCAATGTTGGTGCTTCCTTCTCTGGCGGCCGCGGTCAACCTGGTGCAAGTGAACTACAAGACGTCGACATCCCCAACTTCGTCGCTGGCGACGGCCTATCCGTCGGCACAAACGGCGGGAAACTTGAACATTGTGGTGGTGGGATGGAACGACACTGCAGCGGCGGTGAGTTCGGTCACGGACAGCAGCGGGAATACCTATACGCGAGCGATCGGTCCGACGGCGGGCACCGCGCTGACCCAGTCGATCTACTACGCCAAAAACGTGGCCGCCGGAAGCAACACAGTCACCGTAACCTTTAACCAGGCTGCAGCTTATCCAGACGTGCGGGTGTTGGAGTATAGCGGGGCGGACAAGGCGAATCCACTGGATGTGACGGCGGCAGCGGTGGGCACAGGCCTTGCTGCAAACAGCGGATCGGCGTCGACCACGTCGCTGAATGAACTGATTTTTGGCGCCGGGATGACCTTTGACGCTTACCACGCCCCGGGGAGTGGATTTACGCAACGGGTGATCACCAATTTCGGGGACATTGCGGAAGATGCGACCGTGACCAGCACAGGCCTCTACGGTGCCACGGCCTCTCTGCGCGCATCCGCGCCCTGGGTGATGCAAATGGCCGCGTTCCGTGGCCAAAGTGCATTCGCGGTTAACAGTATTTCGCCGAGTTCGGGAACCCCCAGCGGCGGAACGTCGGTGAAGATTACAGGTACGGGCTTTCTGTCCGGGGCCAAAGTGACATTTGGCGGGGTGGCGGGGACCAATGTGACGGTAGCGAATAGCACCACCATCACCGCCACGACGCCAGCGCACACGGCGGCAGCCGTGAATGTGGTCGTTGCCAATAGCAACGGCCAAAGTAGCACCCTCACCAGCGGATTCACTTACACAACGTCGACCACAGGTGGCGGAGTGGTGAAGTTTGTGCAGGTGAACTCCAAGGCTTCGACGTCGGGGTCAGCTCTGACGACAGCGTATTCGTCGCAGCAGGCGGCGGGAAACTTGAACGTAGTGGCGGTGATGTGGGGGGATACCACGAGAGCCGTGAGTTCGGTCACGGACAGCCGAGGGAACAGTTACGCCCTGGCCGTGGGTCCAACCAAAGTCAGTGGCCTGAGTTCGGCGATCTACTATGCCAAGAACATCGCGAGCGGCAGCAATGCGGTCACGGTCACGTTCAACGGAACGGCCGCTTACCCCAATGTGAATGTGCTCGAGTACAGCGGCTTGGACACCGCGAATCCGCTGGATGTCGGTGCGGCAGCCAGCGGAAGTGGGACGACGGCGAACAGTGGTTCTGCCACGACGTCGTCGGCCAATGAACTGATCGTGGGGGCAGGGAATCCGACCAGCGTATTTACAGGGGCGGGGAGCGGGTTCAGCAACCGGGTGATCAACGGATTCGGAGGGATCTCGGAAGACCGAGTGGTGAGCAGCTCCGGAAGTTACAACGCGACGGCGGCGCTGACCTCGGGCGTCTGGGTGATGCAGATGGCTGCCTTCCACACCAGTGCGGGTACAAATCCTCCATCGAAGCACACGGTTTCGATTGATTGGGATCCATCTCCGTCGACTGGCGTTGCCTACTACAACGTTTACCGTGGGACCGCAAGCGGGGGACCGTACAGCCTGCTGGGCAGCAACGTGACGGCAACCTCCTATACCGATTCCACGGTGCAGTCGGGAGCCACCTACTTCTACGTCACCACTGCGGTCAATGCGAACCGAGTGGAAAGCGTTTACTCGAACGAATTTCCGGCTGTGATTCCAACGCTCTAGACGAGAGGTTCGTCCTGCATGTCTGACAGGTCTTGCTCCCAACGACAGTAGCGTGTCATGCCTGGCGGATGGAAATTACCGACGCCGTGTAGCGGTCGCCTCGCAGCAGGGAAATGCTGTATTCAATCGGAATGTTCTGAGCGTCGTACGTCGTTTCCTTGATCAGCAGAAGAGGGTTGCCCTGTTCTGCCTCGAGGACCTTGGCGTCGTCTGGGTTGGCCGTGATGGCGCCAATGACCTCTTCCGCCCACTGCACTTTTCGGTTGTAGGTGCGTTCGAAAATTTCATACAAAGAGCGTTTTTCCAAGTCTTGCTTCTCGATCCCGGAGAAAATTCTGGCGGGCAGAAAGCTGGTCACGACGGCAACCGGCTCTGTGTTTACAAACCGCAGGCGTCTAACGGAGTAAACCTGCTCGCCCGGTCTGAGTTTTAGGGCTTGCGCAACTTCAAGTTCCGGCTCCTGCAAGTGCAGCGATAGCAACTGGGCGGACGGTACGAGGCCACGTCGCCGCATTTCTTCGCTGAACCCGCGCAATTGCTGGAAATTCCAGGGCACTCGTCCGGATCCGATCACAGGCCTTTTGCCTTTTGCGATCACCAGCAAACCTTCCGAACGCAGTTTTTGGAATGCTTGCCGGACCGGCATCTTGCTGATGCCCAGCACGCGCGCTAAGTCTCCCTCCGAACAGAAAACCTGTCCCTCACGGAGTTTGTTCTTGGTCACCAGGGTTCGCACGTGATCGACAATCTGGGCGTAAAACGGAACGAAACTGTGGTGGTCGAGGACCAAATTTAATTCGTCCACAGTGACCGAATCCGATCCAGAGGACTGAGCGAACTTTGCAACCTCGACGTTCATTAGCATATATACGTAGTATATAACGTATCTATGCTACATATCTTGGATTGTTTGTCGGGCATGCGCACCAGCGGTGAGAACTAATATAAGCTTATTATAATTAATAACATACATGACATTATACCGAGAAAAAACGGACTTCTTCTGATTGTCGATCAAAGAATAGCTTGACACCATTTAGGCATATGTCGTTTTCATGTACCTCATCTGGCGAGGCGTCACTTCCTGGAGGTAGCTGGTATGAGGCAACACAGAAAAAGCCGCGGATTTTGGCATTCTCGAAATATTGCCATGGCGATGGTTTTCGCTTTCTCGTTGTCCATGAGCATCCCTGTCGAAGCTCAGGTCGAGTCCGGCAAAATCGTCGGGACCGTGCGCGATAGTTCCGGAGCTCTGGTGCCGGACTCTGACGTCACGGTGACGGAGACTCAGACGAACGTCCCGCGAATGGTGAAAACCGACAGTAATGGCGGTTACACCGTCACCGAGCTGAAGCCAGGAAACTATTCCGTGACCGTGGCCCACGAAGGTTTCAAGACTGCCGTGGAAGCTGGTTTCAAGCTGGATGTGAATCAGGTGGTGCGCGCCGACATCACCCTGTCGGTGGGATCGCGCCTGGAGCAGATCGTGGTACAGGCGGTAGAGCCGCTCATCGAGTCCGAAACCTCCTCGCTCGGGCAAGTCATCGAACAGACCCGAGTCAACGATCTTCCTCTTAATGGACGGAATTTTATTGAGCTGGCGTATCTGACGCCCGGAGTGAACGCCGGCCCGGAAGGAATCGTGCAGCAGGGCGGCATTCCCGAGAACGAGCGCGGCAACGGGGCCATCCAGGTGAACGGGCTGACGGCGACCAATAACAACTTCCTGCTGAATGGATTTGACAACAACGAGCAACAGATCGGCTTCGAAGTAATCCAGCCTTCGATTGATGCGATTCAGGAGTTCAAAGTCCAGACCAACAACTTCGGCGCCGATATTGGCAAAGGCGGAGCCGTTGTCAATGTGGTGCTGAAATCCGGCAGCAACAATTTTCATGGCGGTTTGTTTGAGTTCGTACGCAACGCAGTCTTTGACTCCAAGAACTTTTTTGACGACCCAACGGCTCCGATCGCCCCATTCAAACAGAATCAATTCGGAGGCACGTTGGGCGGGCCGATCCGGAAGGGTAAGACGTTCTTCTTCGGAGACTACCAAGGGACCCGCATCCGGCAGTCGCAAACCGATATTTCATTCATCCCTCCCCAGTCGGAGCGCGCTGGAAACTTTGCCGACCTTTGTGGGGGCGGCTTTGACGGCGCGGGCGTTTGTTTGGATCGCGACACCCAGGGTAACGTGATCAATCAGATCTACAACCCCTGCAATCCCGGTACGGGGATTGCCGGAGTCCCGTGCCAAGCCAACCCCGGGACGCGAAACCCATTCCCCAACAATCAGATTCCCCAGAATGCCCTGGACCCCGCGGCGCTTAACGTGTTGGGATTGTTCCCCGCCGCAGCGAACGTGGCCGGGACCACAAATCAATTCCTCTTCAATCCGGTCGCAAAAAATAACCAGGACTCCTTCGACATTCGCCTCGACCATCAACTGGCAGGCAACGATAGCCTCTTTGGTTTTTTCAGTTTCGGCAATGTTGATTCCATCCACCCCGATCCCTTGCCAGGGCTGGCGGGAGGAGGGTCCTTTTCGGGACACATCAAGAACAAATCCAGGGCGGTGGGGCTAAGCGATGTCCATACGTTCTCTCCGACCAAAATCAACGAATTCAAGATTGGCTATATGCGGTATGAAGTGAACGCGATCCAGAACTTCGCGGATCAGCCGGTCTCGGAGAATCTGGGGATTGTCGGAATCAACGATCCCACCAATCTGATCGCGACTGGCGGGCTGACGAATATCAATATCTCGGGGCTCGCGTCATTGGGCAATATATGCTGCTTTCCGGAATTCTTGAAAGAAAATAGCTATCAGATTCTGGATGCTTTTACCTACATCCGCGGGCGCCACGCTCTCAAGGCCGGAGGCGATCTTAAGCTTCGCCGGCATGGCTTCTTTCAGGCGCTGAATCCCACCGGGACCATGAACTTCGATCAACAGTTCACGTCGGACCTCAACAATCCGAGTCAACAGACGGGCAATGCGCTCGCCACCTTTGAATTGGGTTATCCGATCTTTGCCGCTCGCGATCAGCAAAAACAATCATTCGGGATGAGCTGGTGGGAGGTGAGTGGGTTTCTCATGGACGATTTCCGGGCTTCGGCGAAACTCACATTGAACCTGGGATTGCGCTATGAAGTTTTTACACCGATGGTCGAGGACCAAAACCGGCTGGCCAATTTTGACTTCGCAACCGGTCTGTTTGTTTCACCGCAGATGCCGGGAGTGAGCCGAGCGGGCAACGTGGTGACAGACCTGAATGACTTCGCTCCTCGTATCGGTTTTGCCTATACACCGTGGGACGACAACAAGACCGTGGTCCGCGGGGGTTTTGGAATTTTCTATAGCTACCAGGCGGATCAGAATGACACCGAGTTGGCTTTCAATCCGACCGGTCTGTTCTTCAGTCAAAGCATCAACAATCCAGCGAATACACCGAGTGATCGACTCTCAACCGGGGTGTTTCCGACTCCGAGCTATCCCACGGTACAGAATCCAGCTGGCCGAACCAGCGCGGCGCTATTCAACAACCGGACTCCCTACATTGAAGAATGGAACCTGAACGTAGAGCGCGCCTTGTTCAAAGACCTGGCACTGCAAGTGGCATACGTCGGCACGCACGGGGTGAAGCTGGCCTTCCTCAGCAACCTGAACCAGCCGACGCTGCCATTGGACACCAATTTTTCTGACAGCACCGGCAACTTCGGTCGGCCCTACTTCAATACCGTCCCGGATGTGGCGGGCATTCGGACGGAAAGTCACGAGTACATGTCCATCACGCATGCCTTGCAGGTAAAACTCGAAAAGAGATTTTCCTCGGGCTGGAGCATGCTCAACGCGTACACGTGGCAGCATACCCTTGGCCAAACGGAAGAAAACGAGTTCCTGGAACCGCAGGACACTCACAACCCAAGCGCAGAAAGAGGCGACAACGCTCCTGATTACCGACACCAGTTCAGTTCCGCATGGTCGTATGAGCTGCCCTTGGGGCCCGGAAAGCGCTTCCTGAGCGGTACGGGAGCCAGCCGATGGATCGTCGGCGGATGGTCGGTCAACGGCATCGTGGCGGCGCATACCGGGCAAGCGGTCACGCCCTTACTTTCCGCGGACTTCTCCAACACGGGATCGGGCGCCTACCGGCCTGATGTGATCAGCGACCCCAATCAGGCAGGGCCCGTGCCCTCCAATCCCGACTCCAGTTGTGCCGCTACGATTTCACAAGGAGGCCGGGCAGCTGATCGAGTCCACACGCTTGCAACCTGGTACAACCCATGCGCTTTCGCGGTGCCCGCGCTGGCGCCGGGTCAGACGTTCTCCCATCTGTTCGGGGACTCGCGGCGGGGCAGCTTGCGCGGGCCCGGCGCGTACAATGTCGATCTCTCGCTCTTCAAACATTTCAAGCTCGGGGAAACCCGCGAATTGGAGTTCCGCGCGGAGGCGTTCAATCTTTTCAACCATCCGCAATTTACGACTCCGGCCAATACCGTCGACGTTGCCGGATTCTCCGGTCAGATCACCAGCTCTAGCCCTGGGCGGGAGCTTCAATTGGCTCTCAAGTTCACGTTCTAGAAGGAGTACACGCATAAAGCAGTCGCGGACAGATGCGCACGGTATGCGCGGTCTGAGTCGGACGGAGTCCACATGAGAATCGAGAACGCTGCGGCATCGTTTTGTCGTACCGGACGCATGCTGCTCCTGGTTGTTTTTGTGGGGCTGGGCGCGTCGCTCGCACACGGCGCGGCCAACCCGGTGACGCCATCGCCGCCGCTTGCGGAGGAAACGCATCCCGGCGGCTCACATCTTCCCGCAGTGAGCTTGCACGGCAACTATTTTTCGCATGACGGTCACCGCTTCATTCCCGTGGGCGCCAACTGGGTGCCGGCGAAGGCGGCCATGCAGTGGCCCACGCAATGGGACCCGAAGGCGATCGAGGCGGATTTCGCGCGCATGCACGAACTCGGCTTCAATACCATTCGCCTGGATTTTGTTTGGGCATGGATCGAGCCTCGTCCCGGTGACTACAATCCCGAAGCTTTTCGTGCCCGCGACTTGGACTTTCGTAGTTCCGTCCACCGTAATTTTGGTCACGACATGCAGCGGAACCGACGCGGTGATACGCACACTTTGTGGTTCAGGCCCGTGGTTGGTTACGACCGCATAGCCGCGCCCACCGCCGTTTAAAGAGGAGACCTCCACGGAGGGTTGGTCACTGTGGAAGAGCGGCCGAACGCCTGCCCATTCTCGGAAAGCTTCGTAGATGCGGTGCGTATTCTCTGGTTTGTCGAAAGCTGCCGGCGCATTCGCGAGATAACTCTCGAGGGGGTAAGCACTCAGTAAGGTCTTCCCCGAACCCAGCGTATTGCTCACGAGCGCGGGCCGGTTGTCCTGGTCAACCGCGATTACCGTACCCCCTTTCAGCTCAAGGATCGCGCCCCACGAGCGCTGCGTCGCCGTCGGGAGGGAGTAATGGAAAGTGTCTCCCACCTTCAAGTTGCCGAATGGCGTCACGACTCGAAGCGTGACCTCGTCTTTAGGATTTGCGTCGACAAGCCTTGCGCCAAATAACGATTCCATT
>Ga0207116_10338_pt1 | contig 11276 bp, 7 predicted proteins | sample Alteio_BWMinHeat_44_FD_153550 | JGI IMG/M metagenome (GOLD analysis project Ga0207116, IMG submission 153550) | Enriched cells from forest soil in Barre Woods Harvard Forest LTER site, Petersham, Massachusetts, United States -... | ecosystem: Environmental > Terrestrial > Soil > Temperate forest >... | reverse complement strand
ATCGCTGCTGCCGAAGGTACGCCTGTTTATGCGACCGCGGATGGCGATGTGACCTATGCTGGGGTATTTGGTGGCTTTGGTAAATATGTGCGCATCAATCACGATTTTGGCATTGCCACACGCTATGCCCATAACGGGGAACTGTTGGTGAAGAAGGGACAGCACGTCCATAGGGGTGATCAAATTGCGGTCATCGGCGTGACTGGTCGGACCACGGGGCCGCACGTTCACTACGAGGTCCTTGTCCACGAACTGCCGACTGACCCAGCCAATTTTTTCTTCGAAAAGCCGGCCGGGCAATCGGCGCCTGTTGGGCTAAATGCCGCCGTGACTCGGCCAATGGGCGGTGAGATGGAGAGCGACGATGCTGTCGGTCAATTCATCGCGCACCAAACGAGTGACGGCTCAACGTCGACTACCCTGGGATTCCCGTGGCTTGAACTAGCAGGAGAACGTCTGATCTTTGCCTCGGCGCTGCCGATGCCGCTCGCCGGAGCGACGACGACGGACGTTATGCTCCTGGCCGCGTTGCTTCTCGTCCTGACCGTGGCCACGTCGCTCATGCCACCTCCCGGGATTGGGTGGCGTCCCCAGCAGGTAGCAGAGCGGCACGTACCATAGCCCAACCTTGATTAGGACAGGTGTTGGTCAATCCTAGTTAACTGCTCCACTCTTGTGTGCCTCTCCTGAGCGACGACGAGCATGAGCCCGTCTTCGGAAGGGTGTCGACGACGAAGGCGGAGATGGTCGGTTTCAGGAACACGGGTGGATGACAGTAACAATCCTAGACCCTCACGCGGGCTGAAGCCGAGGGCTCAGGGCGAGGTCTCGGCGTATTTGCTGAGCACTTCTAACAGTCGACCAGGGCTGATCGGCTTGGAAATATGGTCATCGCAACCGGACTTAAAGCAACGATCCCTCTCCTCCTGCATGGCATGGGCGGTCAAGGCGATGATCGGTTTACTGTAGCCCCGCGCTCTTAACCGCTCAGTGGCTCCCAGGCCGTCAAGAATCGGCATTTGAATGTCCATTAACACCAAATCGAAATTGCCAGTCAGCGCTTGGGTCACCGCATCATCGCCGTTCGCGACGATGAAGGCTTTGGCGCCGTTGGCGGCAAGCAGCCTTTGCATGAGCAGCTGGTTGTCAGGCGAATCTTCGGCGACCAGGATCTTGATGCCGCTGAGCCGACTTGCTGGAGCTTGCGAGTCGTTGGCGTCAATTTTAGGTTGTGGTGCCCGAGTGGTTGAATCGACATGATTTCCCGTGGCCAGGACGGCAGCGCTCGAGTCGATCGTGACGGCGAAGATGCTGCCGACGCCTTCGGTGCTGGATACTAAAACCACGTCTCCACCGAGTAAGCGAGCCAGTTGACGCGACAATATTAGACCGAGACCGGTGCCACCAAATTTGCGGGTCGTCGAAGCATCGGCTTGGGCGAATGGTTGAAATAATTTCGTCTGATCGACCGCCGAAATGCCGCGACCGGTGTCTTGCACGGTAAAGCGGAGTTGGACCCCGAGGGCGGCGCTGCGTGGTGTTACCATCTCAACCCTTACCGAGACGGTGCCAAATTCGGTGAACTTTATGCCGTTGCCAATGATGTTCAGCAGTACCTGCCTGAGCCTGGTGACATCGGAAAGAATCGAATCTGGTACTTGACCGATTGTTTCAACGACCAGCGTGATCGCCTTTTCTCGGGCTTTGACGCTCAAGGAGGTGGCAACGTCGGCGAGCAACGAGGATAGTGAAAAGCGTACCCTTTCGATTTCAATTCGCCCGGCTTCGACTTTGGAAAGATCGAGAATATCCTCGATCAAGCATGCCAGCTCCTGGCCGTTACGGCAGATTATTTCAAGATAGTTGAGGCGTTCAGCATGCGGCAGATCCACCGTTTTCAACAATTCAGCGAAGCCGATGACCGCCCCAAGTGGCGTCCTGATTTCATGGCTGACATTGGCGAGGAAGGCGCTCTTCGATAAACTGGCGGCTTCGGCCGAGGCAATAGCGCGGAGCATTTCGGCCTCGGCGTCTTTGCGGTCGGTAACATCGCGACCGAGACCGAGAATCTGTCCCGGGTGACCGTCAGCGGTCCAAGAAAAGACGACCTCCCGGGTCCGAATCCATCGGAAGTCCCCATTTTTATGGCGGATGCGATATTCGCTTTCGTTGATCGTGCCGTCGCGCATTTGCGCATGACGAGCCATACTGGCAAGCAACATCGCCACGTCGTCCGGATGAACCAATTTTGACACTTGCGCCCCACCGAGTGACTCGAATTCTTGCGGGGTATAGCCAAGTATCGGCAGACACGCGCCGTTGCGAAAGATGTTGCGGCCGCCCCCGGCCGGGTCGTAGACGTAAAGCAAGTCTGGAGTCGTATTAGCAATCCGCTCAAACATCAACTTGGAGCGATCCCGTTCGGCCTCCGTCTCTTTGCGCAACGTTATGTCGGCGATGGAGAATACCGAGCCAGTGACGTGGCCGTTGACCGTGATAGCCGAACAAGAGAGGTCAAGAGCGACTAAACTTCCGTCTTGGCGTCGCCAAAGGTCCTCCCTACGACGAACGACTTCAGCCCCTCGGTGGACGTCTTGGAAAACGCATTGCTGCTCGTTACTCAATTCCTCCCCGTGGTGGGCGTGAACGAATTTGTGGAAGTTCTGGCCGAGAAGTTCGGCGGGCGTCCAGCCCAAGATTCTCCTCGCGGCTGGGTTCATGTAAGTGAGGAGCCCATTGGCATCGGTCAGGCAGAGTCCTTCGGCCGTATTGTTGGTGATCGTCTCAGTCAGGTGGAGCTGCTGACGCAGTCGCTCTTCAGCCAGCTTTTTCGCGGTAATATCCTGGGTCACACCGGCTATTCGAGGGCTCGGGGCACTGGCGGGAGATGCCGTGCCATGGACGGCCAGCCAGTGGACGCTGCCGTCTAGCCAGGTCACTCGAAATTCAATGTTGAACTCCCGCTCTCGTCCCTCAATTTGTTGGATCTGCGCCAAAAACATGGTGCGATCGTCAGGGTGCACGTGGCTAAGGAATACTGAAAATGGCCGTTCGAGAAGGTTCCGTTGATAGCCAAAGAGCTCGTCGTGGCGTGCCGAGCGAACCAATCGATCCGCGGTTAAGTCGAGGTCCCAGGTCGCCATTTTTGCCGAATTCAGTGCCAAAGTCAGGGCGTCCTCGCTGGCACGCAGGGCTGAGGCGGTCTGAAGTTGACGGCGTCGACCATCGTGGAGGAGCTGAAAGAGCAGGCTTAATACCGTGCCCTCGGCCAAGTAGACGGTGAGGTGCAAGACGTCAATGGGGCTGGCATGAGCGAGCGCCGGCTGCGACGGAGAAAAAAAGTAAATGCCGACGAAAGCTGACAGCACCGTTGCGACGAGGCCGGGCTTGAGGCCACCGTACCAGCCGCTGAGAATCGGGGGAATCAAGAACGCGAATAAGGCGGTTGGATCGTCGCCGAAAACCGCAATGATCGCGAGGCGAATCGTGAATATCCCAACGACGCTCACGACTGGGAGAAGCCAACGATAGACCAAGGCTCGTCTTGTTCTCACCATGCAAGTCGTCACCTTTTTTGTCTGTCCGTCGATTACCAAGATGAGCGGCTTGGCGATCATGTTTTTCGTCTGCCGAAAGATAGCATGATGTCCTGTTATTGCAATTTTAAGTATCAAATAAGACACAGTAATTTTCATGTCGCCCGTGCTGACAAGGCCAGCGCGGGGAGTTCTGATGAGCGACTGGGGCACGTGGCGCAGCCGGCGCCGAACCCAGACTTGGGAAATTGGCGCCGGCCCCGACGCAATAGTCCCTTGTAATCGCGCACTTTGTCGTGTGTCTCGGGTACGGCAAGGCACTTCCATCGGCAAATTTTGCCGTCTTTTTCTCGGCGCGACCAAGCACTAAAATAGGAGGAGTGACCACAGCTGTGCCCGCGTTGGTTGTCCCCAAACTCTTGGCAGGAGAATCCCCGTGCATAGAGTCATGCTGGGTGTGTGGATTGCGCTAACGTCCTTTGCCAACGCCGCCCAAGCAGCCGATGCCGGTGCATTGCAAATAAGCATTCAAAGTCAGCGTTTGGACGCAATAGCAATTGAGATTCTTCTAGATCCCGCCAAGCTAAAGTTCGCCAAAATTGTCGAAGGTGGCCTGACGTTTACGAAAGTAGTGCTGCCAGAAGCCCGCGGCATGGCGACGGCGGGTACACCCGATGTGCCGGTCCTCCACCAACTTTTGGCCGTTGCGCCTGGCAGAGACTATGACGTGCAGGTCGGTCTGACTGGACGTACAATAATGGATAACGTGCTGTTAACGCCGGCGCAAGCTGACCGACTTGAGGGCGGATCGCGGTCGCCTTTTCTCTATGCGGCGCAGAGTTACGAGAAAGATCGAGAGATCGGCAGTGAAACCGTCACCTTGGGTCGACCCATGCACCTGGGGTCGATCGCCGTTCTGCCCTTGAATTTTTGGCCCATCCATTACAATCCAGCGCGTCGTCAATTGACCCTTTGGCGCCATCTCACGGTCCGGTTGCGGGTTAGGACGCCGGCATCTTTGGTCGGCGGTCCGCCGCTGCCCCTGACGCCTTTTGAAATCGCGCAACTACGCGGTCTTGTCGCCAACGCTCCACAAGCGATTGCCTCAGCCAAAACCGCCGCGAATCCCCGGCTCCTTGTGCTGACAACAAGCGACTTATTGCCGCAGGCCAAGGCCTTGGCAACGAACGGCAGGTTGCCAGAAGTGACGTTTGAATTTCAAACGGTCGCGGGAGGCAGCACCTCGGCTAACATTCAAGACATGATCGCGGCCAGCTACGCGCGCGGTGAATTGAATTCAGTTTTACTATTTGGTGATCAGACGAGAATTCCTACGTATTCTTGGCCGGACGGCCGCCTCGGCGATAGTCACTACGCCGTCCTTGATGCCGGCTCGTCTTATATGAGCGTCGGGCTCGGTAGGCTGCCGGTCGCCAACGTCGCTGAGGCACAGATCATCGTCGCCAAGCTGCTAAAATATGATCAGTTGCAACGCCGCGGGTATCGGCAGGGTGGCGTCTTGCTTGTCGCCCATCCTGACACGGCCGATGCGCATTATTCCACGAATCAAGAAAGTGTGCGCACCTCGGAAAACCCGCGCGGCTTTCGCTTCACCACTGAATATGGTGGAGCCGGCGCGACCAATCAGACAGTGCTCGATGCGGTCAACAAGGACGGCTACGCCTTGGTCGCTTACCGCGGTCACGGTCTGGATACGCACTGGTGGGAGTGGGACGCAGCAGGGAAAGATTTCGGTGCGACTGAGGTGGCGAGCTTGGTCAATGACGACGAGAAAATGACGGTCGTCTTTAACATTGCATGTGATACCGGTGCGCTCCAAAACCCCGCATACATGGCCCACGATTTACTCTTTCTTTCGGGGAAAAGTGGGCAAAGCCGAGGTGCCGTGGCGGTTCTGGCAGCGACCTTTAATACCTACTCCGCCGCGAACGATCGATATAATCGCTATTTGTTCCAGGCTTTACAGGACCAACCGGCCGCCGACCTGGGCTCCGTCGTCGGTGTGGCGAGGAATCTTCTCGTCAAAGACGGTGATGATGCCGCATCGAGCAATGCTGAAATGTATATTTTATTTGGTGATCCAATGGTCAGGCCGTGGCTACCGTAATGTGTTCTCCGGGACTTTGGCGGAGTGGCTTGCCGCCATCGGCGCCGCTGCCGAGCCAATAGGCGGCAAGCGAGGGTCAGCCGGCATTCTTGCTCATTTTTTCTGTTGGTTTGCCAGCCTTCGTCCATCCGTCAATGCCGGCAGGCATAATATAGACGTTTTTATAGCCTAGTTCGGCGGCGCGTTTGGCCGCGGCGTGGCTAGCATTGCACTTGGGGTTCATACAATAGAACAGCAACGTATCGCCCTTGGTCTGCGGTAGTTTTTCGGCGGTTATCGAGTCAAACGGCAAGTGCAAGGCTCCCGGGACATGCCCCTTCGCAAAACTCTCGGCACTATTGGCGTCGTAAACATGAAAGTTTTTTTCACTCAGGTGCTTGGCGACGACGTCGACGGTCATTTTTCCGAACGGCTCTGTGTCGGCTTGCGTCGGTGCGCTCAGCAGCCACAGCGGCCCGCAAACGCTGAGCAACATGAGCCACCATAATCTCAAATTTTTCTTGATCATAAAAGACTCCGAATTTTCGTTAAAAAGAGCCAAGGCTATCAACCGATTTTTACGATACAGAGGAAGCGTTGCTTGCTCAAGATACGCCTTGGGAGGTGCGCCATTTTTCTTCATTTTAAGTCCCGGAACGGCGGGCCAGGCGCCATGTGTTGCGGAGAAGTATGGGCCTGCCGGCGCGCTGGTGAATGCGCTGATGCGGCAGCTCGAGTCAAGGGCCACTCTCCCTCGGCGAGGTCTATTGCAACCATATGTTTTATTTAGATAAAATAGCATTCGCGGCGCAATTCGGAAGTGTCAAGGCCCGCCATCGTCGCGGGCCTCGAAGAAGGCGAACAAAGTGGCCCAATCGTCTGGCGAACATCTCCAGACTTTGGTTCGGGCAGGCGATTTGAAGCAACTTTTGCCGAAGGCGAGGCAGAGTCAAGCGAGCTCAGTCGAGGCGCTGAGCTGAACATAAAGTCGTTGGCCGCCACTTCTCTGTGGAAGGGAGAAACTGCCTTTGATAACGTGAGCCCAGTCAGAGGTCATCGTGACTGTCGTCACGGATCAAGAAGATGCCCGGAGGGCTCGCCGGCGGTTACCGGAGAGCAGCATGCCAGAGGCAGTCAATACTGAGGCGCAGGTCGCCTCGTGTACCTATGGAGTGTTGGTTTTGCTGTAGAAAGCTGCGCTCGGACGACGAAAGCTACATTTGGAAGCTACGCTTGGACGACGAAGGCTGCGCTGCCAGGAAAGACCCGCCCCCTAAACGCGAGGCTCTCGATAGAAAACCCCGGTCCCTTAGGACATGGGGTTTTTTATTTGACGAAATGACGTGACAACAGCGCCTCCGTCCAAGGTAGAATCGCGGCTTAAGGCCCAATAACTGGAGGATGGCGTAATGAAACGACTGATCTGCATAGCTCTGCTTGCTGCTTTTCCCTTAGCGAAGGCAACGTTGGCTGGCGAGGGGACGTCCGCATCGGCGACCGCGCCTGCCGCGGTGCAAAAGTTGACATTCACTAACAAGCTCGTCGGCGGCAAGAAAACTTGGCTACCCGCTGCGGCCAAGGTCAAGGCCGGGACGAAACTCGAGATAACGCTGACCAACGAATTGAAGGATCCGCATGGGTTTCGCGTCAATGGCTTGGTGCAGGCCCCGGTGGTTGTGAAGGGCGGAGAAACCCAGACCGTCATGATCGACGCACCGAAGGCCGGAACTTACCAGTTCGATTGCCAACTGCATCCAGCCCATGTTGGTGGACAAATCATCGTCGAGTGAGGGGAGTTGACATGCGCACGTGCCGGATGGTTGGATTACCTAGCCTGGTGATCGGAGCTTTTGTGCTGTTCGGAGCGCAGGCGTGCGTTTCCGACAAACAAGAGGCCAATCATTCGGTCCATGCCCCGGGCGTTTCGGCGCCCTCCCCGGCAGCTGTCGAGGCACCGCCTGCCGAACTCAAAGGCGAGCAGCGCTTCTTCCCGCCGGTCGAGCCAGGGCGGACGAGGGCGTCCTACGTAGCCACTGGTCAAAAGGCGATGATCGCCACGGCGCATCCATTGGCTACAGAGGCCGGTTACCAGGTGTTGCGCGACGGCGGCAATGCATTTGACGCGGCGGTGGCCGCATCATTTGTCATATCCGTGGTCCGACCACAATCGACAGGCATCGGCGGCGGCGGCTTTCTTGTCGGTCACGAAAGCAAGTCACGCCACACGATGGTCTATGATTTTCGGGAACGGGCCCCTGCTGGTGCAACACGCGATATGTTTTTAGATGCTAAGGGAGAACCAGCGAGCTTCACCTACGAAGGTCGGAAAGTGCCCAACGCGTCGGTGAATGGCCATTTGGCCGTCGGCGTCCCCGGCCTGGTCAAAGGGCTCCTGAAGATCCATAAAAAATATGGCAAATTGCCACTCAGTCGGGTCATGCAGCCAGCGATTGAAGTCGCCGAAAAGGGTTTCACGGTTTATGGTGGGCTCGCCCATGCTTTGACTGAGCGTAGCGAGATCATGCGCCAATTTCCCGGGACCGTGAAGGTGTTCTTCCCGGGTGGCCAGGCACTGAAAGTCGGCGATACACTTGTGCAAAAGGATCTCGCCTGGACGCTCCGTCAAATAGCCAAAAGAGGTGAGGCTGCCTACTACAAAGGCGAGATCGCTCAGCGCCTGTTGAAAGAAATGCGTCGCGGCCACGGACTCATGACGCAAAAGGATCTGGCGAACTACCAAGTCCTCGAACGCGAGCCGGTCGTCGGTACCTACCGCGGTTACAAGATTGTCTCGATGCCGCCGCCGTCATCCGGTGGCGTGCACATTATTGAGATCCTCAACATGCTCGCGGGCGATGACTTTGGCAAAATGGGCTTTGGCTCTGTCGCCAGCGTGCATTTGCTAACCGAAGCGATGCGGCGAGCTTTTGCCGATCGTGCGGTCTACTTAGGCGATCCAGATTTCGTTAAAATCCCGCTCAAGGGCTTGCTTTCGCCGACATACGCGCAAGCACTGCGGCGCACCATCGACATGACAAAATCGACGCCCTCAAGCGCCGTGAATCCAGGCAAGCCGGCGGACTATGAGTCGCCTTCGACCAGTCATTTGTCGGTGGTCGATGCTTGGGGCAATGCGGTTAGCACAACGCAAACAGTAAATTTCTCCTTCGGTTCCTGCGTGGTCGCCGAGGGTACCGGTATCGTCCTTAACGATGAGATGGACGACTTTTCAAAGAAGCCAGGCTCTCCCAACGCCTTTGGACTCCTCGGCTACGAAGCCAACGCCGTAGCGGCGCGCAAGACGATGCTATCGTCAATGTCGCCGACTTTGGTCTATGATCCCAAGGGTGATTTGCGCCTGGTGGTAGGATCACCGGGCGGGCCGAGGATCATTTCCGCAACGTTACAGACGATCATCAACGTTATTGACTTCCACATGCCGCTTGCGGATGCCGTGCATGCAACGCGCATTCATCACCAATGGCAACCCGATGTGCTGCGTTACGAAGAAAATGGCCTTCGGCCCGAAGTTGTCGCCGCTCTCACGAAAATGGGCCACAAACTCGAAATCAAAGGCAATATCGGCGATGTTCAAGCCATTGGCATGGACGGAGGCACTTTGACAGGCGTCTCCGACACACGTGCCGAAGGCAAACCAATGGGGTTTTGACCTGCGAAGTCATGCCCCAGCCCGCGGAGCGGGCGTCGGGCATCTCGACTTCGATGGGCAACGGAGTAGGTCCCCAAAGGAGTCATCCGTCAATCGCTTGAGGGCTTGTTGAAAAGAGTCTCGAGGTCGGCCCATACCGACCACCGGATCGAAGCATTTAGCCCCTTCAGCGAGGCGCCTCCTTCGACCCGACCCCCAATCTCTCGCATTCGCTCAGTATACTGAGACATCTCGCACACAGTCGACAAGCGCGATGCGAGTTCGGTCGGAGGACTGGCCCTTGCAAAGCAAGAAGTCTGGTTTGACTCGACATACAGAGTTTTCGACTTGAAACTCTATGTCTCCCTTGCATTGAGTCATGTCCATCTGTGGCATAACCACGACCTTGAACAAGGTCGGCTGTTCCGGACCAGGGGGGGGGGTCCTCCGGAGGGAGTGCCACCAAAACAAGGGTACCCAAGGCCCACATACCACGTCCAATTCATCGCCCAATATTCATACCCCATTTGTGCGGATAGAAGACTGCACGAGCTCGTACCGACTGCGTAACCGATCAGTAGATAACTGATTGCACTAGAATCAATCGCTTCCTCTACTGAAGCCGACCGTTTGGTGAATTCTGCTTCAGATTTGCCAAAAGCCGATGCCGACGATGGATTCAAGAAACTGTCCGTCTCAGCTTGCGCGCGATCCTCAGATAGTACCAACTGCATCATGAAAATCATGCAAACTGCACCGAAAACTTTCGACGATGTCATCTGGTGTTCCCTTTCTTAAAGATCAGATCTCGCCATCACGACTTCGCGAAATTACGTCCAGACTCCTCGCAGTTCAACACCAAGTCACGGTCGCGGTAAGATATCGCTCTCAGAAGGCACGGTGATCGAAAGAAGTGGTGACAAGCCTGGCTCGAATATATTGAAGATTAAAACCATCGCGTGTGTCACCTGTCCAAGATGCTCGATGCGATTACTATTGCTCGTGTGCTAATTTGGGGCCTACTCCGGGAGCCCGTAAAGTGAGGCAAAGGCCGCGTTTCGCGGGCGAAGCCGAGCTTGAAGGGGAAGCGGAGTAGGCTCCAAATTAGCCGTCCGTCAATAGTTGAGCAACTGGCGCTCATTCCGGCGGATTTCCCTGGTAATCGCGATCATTCCCGATGGGTAGCTGCCGTATTTGGAGTAACTTTCTCAATTTAATGAGTTCGTCGGCGATATTGGCGCGTTCTGGCGCAGTCTTGGCACGGTCGTTTGCAACCAAACCCGAAAGCAATGATCTTTCGTCGGTCGACAGCAAGAAAGCTCTGGCAATACCCTCCAGGTGCTTCATATGGAGAATGCGTTTGCCTTTCATGACGTCAGAAAAATATCCAGTCGAAGGGATCCCTGCGCGTCTGCACACATGCCCCAGTGAGAATTTTCTACTTTTCGCTTTGCCCGCGAGGTAAAGATTCCGAAGGGCCTGAGCGGACGTCTCGGCCGGCAGTAGTAGGCACGACCTTTCCTCGACCGCAGTTTTTAAACGAATGCTATCCATCGCGTTCTACTTGGTTCGTCACTTATTGACGGACGGCTCACTCGGGGCCTACTCCGCTGCCCCTTCAGGCTCGGCTTCGTCCGCGAAACGTGGTCTTGGCCTCACTCTGCGGGCTCCGGGAAGGAAGTCCCCATTAGCCTCTGCTAAGGCTAATGGGGACTTGCCATCAAACGACCTTTCATCCTTCGGCGGTAGGCCGATGTCGCGGACTTTATTCGGCGGTGCAGGTTCCGGGGAATGTGACGTCATGCGCTTCGTTGGTGCAAATGAGTCCGGCCGCACATTGTCGAATTTGAGCCGGCGGAATCGCGGCGCCGCCGCATGATTCGCCTAATTGGGCGTCACCGCTCTGTAGTTGAATGCCGCCGGAAACGCTGCCGTGAACGACGATAAACACCAAATTTCCCGTTGAACTGGCGATGAAGTTCAT
>Ga0207116_10337_pt1 | contig 11280 bp, 16 predicted proteins | sample Alteio_BWMinHeat_44_FD_153550 | JGI IMG/M metagenome (GOLD analysis project Ga0207116, IMG submission 153550) | Enriched cells from forest soil in Barre Woods Harvard Forest LTER site, Petersham, Massachusetts, United States -... | ecosystem: Environmental > Terrestrial > Soil > Temperate forest >... | reverse complement strand
TGAGAGAGCTGACAAGCGCGAGCTTCGGAGCCTAGTCACGACCGTCGTGGCGGAGATAGATAAAGGCCCGTCACCACAGCGAGCGTTCCCTGATTCTTTGGACGGTAAACTTGTCGGCATCACGCGAGGGTTGCGGAGTCAACTCAAATTCGGTCGAGGCGTGGATGTCGTTTTCAGCGGTAAAGCGTACAAGTTTAGTCGGCTCGAAAATGACGGAACGTTCGAATTCCGCAAAGATTCGCATGTAAGCCTGCCGCTCACTAAAACAGTGACAGACTCAGGAAGGTGACAGATGCGTCAATTCTTCAAGGGTCATATCAGGTGACACGTTCTACATGGGGAAAGAGGGTTCCGAATCTGAAGCAGGCAGCTTTTAATTTGGGCAGCGTGCTTGTTGCCTCGGTCGGAGGTACTGAAAGGCGGACGCTAGGCGAGGAGCGCGTGCGGGTAGTCCTGTTCAAAATAGGAACTGACGGCAAGGGATGGTACTGGCTGCCACGGATCGAGTTTTACCGCTGCACTGAGAGGGTCAGCGGAGAAACCAGCATGCCCTTCCTCATGTAACAGTGGCTCTGAAAATCGCACCGCACAAAGAGCACGCTGGGCGAAGGTCAGGGCAAAACAGAAGGCTGGGCACACCTGCTTTGTTCTTGTTTCTTTTACGTGTAAAATTCTTCATCGGGAGGTTCCTTCGACCGTGCGTAGCACGCTCCCGATGTTCGTGGCTCTATTTCTCTTGGTGGGCACTCTGCCTGCTCAGACGAACCCCGACCCGCGTCTGGCGACTGGTGCTCATTTGGCCGCCTTAACACAGACTGACTTCCGCATTCTCTTGTCGCAAGCCCAGTCGGGCGACCGAGAAGCCCAGTATTGGGTCGGGCAGGTTTACGGAGAAGGTAGGCTAGTTCCCAAGGACATTAGCGTTTCCGACGAATGGATGCTCAAGTCTGCGGAACAGGGTTATGCTCCCGCCCAAGAAATAGTAGGCATGATGTACGCGGGTGTGAATGGTGATTACGGCAAGGCTGATATGTGGCTGCGAAGAGCAGCCGAGCAGGGCAACGCGGAAGCCCAGTCTTGGCTCGGCGCATTTTATGAACAAGGCCGCATGGGAGCGACCGACTACCGAGAGGCGTTCGGGTGGTTTCGGAAAGCCGCTGAGCAGGGGGACCAAGATGCCCAGTTCTCCTTAGGTCAGATGTACGAAGACGGAGAGTTCGTTTCTCAGAACTACACTTTGGCCGCTAGGTGGTATCGGAAGGCAGCCGAACACGTCCCGAACTTGGGAGGAGCAGGAGAGGGCCGCAATAATCTGGGAAACCTCTACCTGAGTGGGTTAGGAGTTCCGAAGAACTACGTCCTAGCCTATATGTGGTTCGCGTTGGCTTCGGTTGACACAAACCTCAAAGAAGCTGCATCCCACATGACTCGCGCACAAGTCGCTCAGGCTCAACAGATGGCACAGGATTGGGTAAGGCAGCACGCGACCAAACAAGAGGAAATCGCCAGTGTACCGACCCGCTGACGCTTCGCTCATGTGTCCGATTTCCCGAACACGTTATCAACCTTCTTCATAATCAGTTCTGCCCACTGCACGGCAGCGGCTAGCGTCCCGACCGCTCACTTCCGCACCTGCTTTTCCCAGATCGTTTTCTGAACATAGGGAACGCCCTGCGATGGCGTTACGTGGTGGGTCGTTCGCAAGGTGTCATTTTCTAGGAGTTCAATTTCGACAGTTCGGAGAATCGCCGAGCCTTGCTTGAACTTAAAACGCACGTGGCGGCGCGTAACAATGTTCACCTCGCAAGAATAATTGCTTTCCACTCCGACCATCGTACAGCCATGATGGTCGCCGATCACCGACGCATCGGCGTATAACTCACCGTCTGCTCTGACCATCGCGAACGCCCACCCGTGCTCCGTCCAGTTGAGCTGCTCCATTTTAGGCTCTGGCTGTCCACCGAAGTCGCTCTTCTCGATGTTTAGCACCCAAACGCCTCGAAAAGCCGGGTCAATTTGCTGACCAAATGCTGTGCCCGCAGTAAGTAACACCATGATCCCGATGGTTACAAGTCGCGCAGCGGCAATCATTTTGTCTGTCCTCGGACTTCCCTGCGGCCCGCCGAACAGATCGTCAGCCCTGTCGAGATTGCGGGCCATGATTATCCCAGCAATGATGCCGATGACCCGCTTGCGGCCTTCGTCCATCCGGGCATAATACGCCTTTCGCCTTGTATTCGCCACAATAGCCTCCCTGATTTGTATTCCAAAGAAGTGCGGGATTCACTGCCCAATAGTTGCTGTCCACGCCATGTACTACAATTTCTGCCGCGTGCATCAGACCTTGCACGTTACTCCCGCAATGGAAGCTGGACTCACAGATCACGTTTGGAGTTTGGAGGAATTGGTGAGACTATTGGATCGGAGAACAGCAGGAGTGGCGGCATGAAATACCAAATTGCCATGTGGGCGGGTGCAGGCTTTCTGATTGCGGGCTTATCGAACCCTGTTAATCTGACGTGTCGTTTCGAGCGGCGGTGGCTGGTGCATCAATGAGCAGCCAGCTCGGTTCGTGCCGCAATTGTGGGCACGAATCCCATAAGTGGGCTGGGTCAGAACTTACCTTTCGACTACTAGCGGGAACGCACATTACTGCTTGTCGTATACAAAAATACGCTGAACTTTCCTGCCCTCGGCATCGATTCCGTTTGTGGTCAGTGTCCGGGTTTTGCCGTCACCAGCAACGACAACTAGACCGCTCAGGGTTACTTTGCCGCCTTTCGTGATTGTCAACTCCATAGTGTGGTCATCAATCTGCTTCATAGACCGCATGTCGGCATAGTGATCGCCAACCACTGGGTAGTCTTTGCCGTCGAACTTCCCCAACCACTGACCGTGGGTGGCCTCCCCGTCATAACCTATGCCATCGAACGTAGCTTTTACGTGGTCTCCTGCGGCTTCGTAGACGACGGTGGTGGTTCTGGGAAATCCAGATTCTATTTTCGGTTGGGTCTCGTTCAGTTTCCAAGTTCCTAGGTTTGGATCAGCGGCAAAGCATAAGGTCACGTTTAGGGTCGCGAACAGTAAAGCGGCTAATCGCAGCTTCATAGAGCCTCCAGAGTAGATAGTACATCGAGAGGGCACTAAGCAGTATGGCGGGACACGCTGACTGTTGCGGGTCAAAACATGATTGCCATGCGCGAACAAGTCCTGTCGAGGATCAGCACTGGGCTTATACCTGCTCTCCGACCAACGGCAGGTAGTTCGGAGACCGGATCACAGCCGAAAAGTGAGGAGGGTTACGATCTGTTCCTGCGAAGTGCGGCGGTGCCACACGATCCGTTACCAAACAAAGAGGCTATCAAGATCTTGGAACGAGCGGTCGGTCTCGATCCTTCCTACGCTCCAGCGTGGGACGCACTGGGACAACGCTACTATTATGACGCAGCCTATTCGGATGGCGGGCAAGCCGCCTTTGACCGCTCCAGTGCCGCTTTTGAACGTGCGAAGGCTCTTGATCCCAATCTGATCTCTGCCGCCTTAAATCTGTCGGTCAACTGGGTCGAACGGGGGCGATTGGAAGAGGCTTACGCGGAAGTGGCACAGCTCTTGAAAAGGCGACCGGAAAACGGCCCTGCTCATTTCGCCCTTGGTTATGTCCTGCGTTATGCAGGTCTACTCAAAGAGTCCCAGCACGAATGCGACACGGCTTTAGGTCTTGACCCCGGAAACTATACATTCCGTTCCTGTGCAGTGGCATTTGTTCAGGACGGAAACTATCCGCGTGGGATGGAATACCTCGCCCTCGACGCGGGTTCACATTGGTCGAAACGTAACGAGGTGTTTATCCTCCTGCGCCGAGGCAGGAATGCTGCGGCGTTGGAAAAGGTTCGCACAATTAACGATGACCCCAGAATGCGGCTGGTCGAGGGCTGCTTAGAGAAACGCCCTTCGTCAGAAATCGCAGAGCTTTCCGATGGCGCTCATGGTTTTTCTCTTTCTGATCCTGAAATTCGAGAGGGTACAGCGGAAATCGAAGCTTTCTGCGGTCGGAATCAAGTTGCGCTGGGCTGCTCCGTCAAGCAGTGCAAGATAGATTCTGCTCGTATCCTGCTCTCGATTCCGATCCGCTGTTTTCGCCATTGCGCCATACCGCCGAGTTCCAAGAAATCCGTTCCGCAGCAATGGATTGCCAAAAGAAGTTCTTGGCTTACCGGAGCCAGCATCCTCAGTGAGTTTTTCTCCACGACTGAGAGCACACCGACTCCAGCCCAAGACAATCCCCGATTAAGCAAGCCAACGCGGAGTAAGCGAAGCTGCAATGAAGCTGATATTTCCGTTTTCCGATCAGAAGAAGGCTGAGAGTACAAGAACTGAGGTTGCACTCCGAATTCGCTCCGACCCACGCTTTCCCGACCTGCTGCGCCGAATAGGGCTGCCGCAGTGAGGATCAGTCCTCTACCAAAGCGTCCGGGCGCTCGCCGCGATTTCCTGACCCTCTGGAAAGACGCCGACCCCGTCATCCCCATCCTGAAGGAAGCCAAGGCGGAATACGCAAAGCTGCAGTGAGCGAACCTGAGCTGCCCGGTTGCGGCGGGGTAGCCCGTCGGAGCCATTCTTACAGTGCAGAATCAGGAAATCATAGTCGAACTGGACACTCTGTCGCAGCTCCGCCACGAATAGCTAAACAAAGGACGCCGCTCGATGTTAACGATCCGACTCACAGCGGCGGTGAAGTGAACTGGCGGGCACGCGAGATCGAGACGACTTTGGTGGCACTCATCGCCTCTAATTCGATAAGATGTTCGTGGGTACGGTCGTCCTTTTTTCATTCGGCTAAGAGCACGGCCAGAGACAGCCCAGTGCAACGTTACTTTACGCTGCCTTTCTGTGTTCTCGGAAAAGCGACCGGACGTAATTTTTCAAGACTGTTTCCATGCTTTTTTTGGATTCCGCAAAATCGCACCCTCGCACCAAGATGGACAGGTCTTCACAAACGCCCTTCCAACCATCATCTTCCGCCCAAAACACGCACTCCACATCAACGGGAGTAATCAGCGGTATTTTTACAGCGCAAGACCGCATGACCTTGTCCTCGTCAAATTCTTACCACCCATTCAAAATCCTTAGCTCTACGAAACTGAAGTTGCACGTTGCATGCCATTGTTTAGCGCGTCCAACTCGTTTGAGATCACTCATTCCACAACCCGGGTCCCGCCATTAGCAACGAGTGAGCCTGTAACGGGTAAGGAGATGCTTCGCCGACACATCAGCCGGGTGATCCTGACCCCGGACTAGTGGACGGGAGACGCGTGTTGTACGTTAGCGTGGAATTTGAGTTGACGAGCGGCGGCGCGAATTCAGACGTATTGCTAACTGGATCGATGGATGCATTCAGTCAGCAATACGGGTTTAGCACGATCACGGTTACGGGACTAGCGCTCGATACGAGTCGAGTTCGGCGAAAAGCCACACCTCCCAAGCAGACTGCCGAGAACGGGGGTGCCGCCCAAATTGTACTTGCACAAGCGCTAACTTAAGGCACGATTCGTTTGCGGTAGGCGGTCAACCCATCCCGGCGGAAATCGGCAGGCCCTGACTGGAACGTCTGGCTTCCCACAAGCCGACTTCTGGACAATCTTCCGGGGAGGCGGACTCGCCAGTCGGTTGTTGGTCAGGATTACTTACGGCATGGCGATCTATCAACACCTATCTGCGCCAACCTCACTTCGAGTAGCCGACAACTCAGCCGCTATAGGTCTTCTGAGCGTGGAGATTTGGTGGCTAACGGTATAATCCTGCCTACATTCCATGCCCCTGACTCCCGGAACGATCCTCGGGCAGTATGAAATTCGCTCACCGCTTGGCGCGGGCGGCATGGGCGAGGTGTATCGCGCGCATGACACCCGGCTGGACCGCGAAGTTGCCATCAAAGTCCTGCCCGAATCTCTTACTTCCGATCCCGATCGCTTGCGCCGTTTCGAGCAGGAAGCACGTGCCGCGGCAGCGCTGAATCATCCCAATATTCTTGCGGTTTACCAGATGGCGACGCACGAAGGCGTGTCGTACATGGTGTCGGAGTTGCTGGAGGGCGAGACGCTGCGCGAGCGACTGAGGCGCGGGCCACCGTTACGCAAAACGATTGATTATGCCGTGCAGATCGCGCACGGCCTGGCGGCAGCACACGACAAAGGCATTGTTCATCGCGACCTGAAGCCCGAAAACCTGTTCGTCACCAAAGATGGACGGGTCAAGATTCTGGACTTCGGCCTGGCCAAGCTGGCCCAACCAAGGGACGCCTCCGGAGCGGAAGCGACAATCGCCTACGGAACTGAGTCCGGCATGGTAATGGGAACCGTGGGCTACATGTCTCCTGAGCAGGTTCGCGGCAAGACCGCCGACCACCGCTCCGACATCTTCGCCTTCGGCACGATTCTTTACGAGATGGTGACGGGGAAGCAGACGTTCCGCAAGCCCACCTCGGCGGAGACCATGACGGCAATTCTGAATGAGGATCCGCCGTCCATTTCGCAAGTCACGGCAGCTACGCCCCCAGGTTTGCAGCGGGTAGTGCACCGCTGCCTGGAGAAGAACCCGGAGCAACGCTTTCAATCGGCCTCCGATATGGCGTTTGCGCTCGAGGCGCTGTCGGATACGGGTATGACGCCTTCCACCGGCAGTCATGCACATCTAGGTGAGCCCGCGAGTCGTCGGGGAATTGCGATCGCTGGAGCGATTCTGGCCGTGCTGCTTGGCGTCGGAGCGCTCGCATATTTCTGGATCAGACCCGCAGCAGTGCCCAAGGTTTCCAATTACGTTCAACTGACGCATGACGGCCAACCGAAGGGCTTGATCGGAACGGAAGGGTCGCGGCTCTTCCTGTACGTGCCATCCGGTGGACGTTCCAGCACCGAGTTCATCGCATCCGCCAATTACCAAGGTATGGACGAGATGTCCACCTCAGGCGGCGATCTCATAAAAATGCAACTTCCTCCGTTGAGTTTCAACTCGCCTCAGCCCTTGTCCCTTTCGCAGGACGGATCCGAACTTCTCGTGATGGATGGTCATGGTGTGCCACCTTCGGGACCACTATGGACAGTGCCCGTCGTTGGCGGTTCGCCACGCAAGTTGGGAGACATCGCCGGGCAGGACGGCGCATGGTCGGCTGACGGTAAATTCATCGCCTACAGTAACGGTAACAGCTTGTTCACGGCCAAGGCTGACGGGACCGATACAAGAAAGGTAATCGTGGTTGGGGACTCGGGTTTTATCTTTAACCCGGTCTGGTCGCCCGACGGGAACCATTTGCGATTCGTGTATGGTGCGACCTTCGACGCCGCGGAATATTTCATGGAAATTTCGCTGGACGGCACGGGTTTGCATCGCCTCCTGCCAGGATGGACCAACCCGCCCGATTCCGAGTGCTGCAGCGCGTGGACTGCCGACGGGAAGTACTTCCTCTTCCTGTCGCGTGGCCAAATTTGGGCGTTGCCGCGAAAGGCAGGATTTCTTCACTCGGAACCAAAACCTATTCAGTTGACTTCCAGCCCGATGCCATTGTCCGGCCCGGTTCCTAGCACAGACGGTAAGAGATTGTTCGTCATAGGACGTACTGTCCGCGGCGAATTGACGCGCTATGACTTGAAGTCTGGCCGCTTCGAGCCCTACCTCGGAGGTATCTCGGCTGAATACGTCTCCTTCTCGAAGGATGGCCAGTGGGTGGCCTACGTCTCTTTTCCGGAAGGCACTCTATGGCGAAGCAAAATGGACGGCAGTGAGCGTTTGCAACTGACTTACCCGCCCTCGCAAGCCCTGATGCCTCGCTGGTCCCCTGACGGCAAGACCATCGTGTTCTTTGGGGTGGATGCCAATCAGCCTCCCAGAATCTATGAAGTTTCACTGGAGGGGGGAAGCCTGCGGCCACTGATGCCCAACAACCCTGACCCTCAAACAGACCCAAACTGGTCGCCAGATGGAAGCAAGATCGTCTTCGCTGGCCATCCCGCGGACGCTACATCCTCGATCCGGGTTTTTGATTTGGCAACCCGTCAAGTCTCCACGCTGCCCGGCTCGCAAGGGATGTACTCGCCCCGTTGGTCTACGGACGGTCGATATATTCCCGCACTCTCGGTTGACTCAAAGAGACTTCTCCTATTTGATTTCCAGACCCAGAAGTGGACGGAGCTTGCCCAGGGCAGGATGGGCTGGCTGGAATGGTCAAAGGACGGCCAGTACCTTCAGGCAAACGATGCCAGCGGAACGGGTGCCATCATCAGGATTCGGCTCAGTGACCATAAAACGGAGCGGGTTGTGGACCTCAAGAATTTTGCCACCGCGGGCTATTACGGATTTTGGCTTGCGGTCGCCCCCGACGATTCGCCGATTATGCTCCGCGACGCCGGCACCCAGGATGTTTACGCTCTTGACTGGGAAGAGCCGTAATCGGTTCACTAAGGTGCGGCACAGGTACGGGCGAGGAGACTGGCCAAAGTTCGGAACCCGAATTACGGGCACCCCGTAAGTCGGCTGTCCATGGATAGCTGGCGAGAACAGCCCATTTCACACCCTATCCGTCTCGGACAAATTGATCACCGAATCTCTGCGATCGTATGTGGCTTCAGGTCTAGTTTCGCACCCGCATCGAGTCGTGCATTCTCTTCTGCCTCGCCAACCAGCGCAGGGGAACTAAAGCGAGGATCTACTTTCGCACACAGCGTTACCGCTTGGGCCATGTCGCTCTTCTCAACGAATAACGCCGTTCTGATCATGCCGCTTTCGCTCTCGCTTTACTCTTTCTCTTAGCCATTCTCCCTCCACCGCAATCTCCACCGCAATCTCCACCGCAATCTTTGTCGCATTCTAGTGTATTCCCGGTAGCGGTTGTCAAACTTCGGCAGCTCACGGCAGCTTCAGGGCGCTGATGGATACTATAGGATGCGGCAGACCATTGCAGGCACCTGTAAGTCAGGCTGGACGATCTGGTTATCGGAAGTGCATGGCGATTTCGGACTAGACGGGCACGCAAAGCGAAAGTTGCGCGTGCAGCAACCCGATGAGTGTAATGGCCTGTGGCTGTTGAAAAAGTCGATGCTTGGACCGATCTTGTGCGGGCTGCGGAAGTGCTCTTGAGTTTTTTCTCTTGTTTTGCTCTAGGCGGTGAGAGCCTGTGGTGCTATCGGTGGGCTTAGGAAGCGGACCAGTCGTTTGATGTTCTGCGCCGCCGCTGCCAGGAAGAACTGCTCGCGCACGAACTTCAATCGTCGCAGGCGTAGACGGCGTAGTCCGATCTGATTCTTGAGTTCCGCGAACAGGGCTTCTACTTTCTTCCTTTGCCGCTGTGCCTTGGCAAACTCAGGCGTGTTCGCTAACTCCCGCGCGTGTTGCCGCGCCGGTTCGTGTTGATGGATGACCAGGCATCGGAAAGCCGCACTCGTGCATTGCGGTCGGAGCGCGCACGGGCCACAACGTTTGCGTGTCCCGATGTAAGTCCAACTGTGATTGCGATGACTTTGGCCGCCGTAGTTCAGGGGCTGACCGGCAGGGCAGATATAGCGGTTGTGTTCCGGCTCGTAAGTGAAACGGTCGGGACCGAAGAATGGACTTCTCTTTCTGTGGATACTGTCACGGGTTCGCATATAGGGAGTGATGTTACGATCCGCCAACCACTGTAAGAACTCGCCATTCCCATACGTCGTGTCGGCTCCCACCGATTCGGGTACTCGTCCTTGCCACTCCGCGAAGCGGGTTAGCATATCTTGCGCGGCCACTGTCTCCTGACTCATGCGCGCCGCTGTGGCCTGCACTCCGACAACCACACAGCTGTCGTTGTCCACCAGATAGTTGTCGTAGTAGCCGAGACGCGCCGGCGTGCCGCCTTTGGTCGCATAGGTGGAATCCGGATCGGTGGTCGATACCTGATCCTGCTCGTGCACCGGCTCTTCCACAGGGTTCTGCTGTTCCACTTCCCGCAGATACTGGCGCACGGTGTGGTGCACCTGGGCTGCCTCCGCCAACTGCTCTCGCGGAATACGACTCTCCTTGGCCGCGTTCGCTTCCACGAAGCTGCCATCCACCGACAAATGCTGTCCCTGTACCAGTCCCACCTCCACACACTGCCGCACGATCTGCTCAAACAACCGCTCAAACAACTTCGACTCCTGAAACCGTCCGTGCCGATTCTTCGAGAATGTGGAGTGATGCGGAATCTCCTGATCGAAACCCAACCCCGTGAACCAGCGCCACGCTAGATGCATGCGCAGTTCCTCGACCAGTTTTCGCTCACTGGTGATGCCATACAGATACCCGATCAGCAGAATGCGTAGCAGCAACTCAGGATCAATCGACGGACGCCCGTATCGCTGTAACTCTCTTTCAGCTTTTCCCGCACAAACGCAAAGCTGATGTGCCTATCGATCAGGCGCAGCAGGTGAGTCTCAGGAACTTGATCTTCCAGGCGGAAGTAGTAGAACAATGCTTCGGAACGGGAGTGTTGTCCCATCATGATCAGCAGGCCTCCGAGAATGGCGATTAAGAAAAGCATGGCAAGGAATTTTCTCCTCCTTAATTACCACGCTTTTGTCGTCATTCATCCGCTAATCGCATTGACTTTTTCAACACCCACGCCTGATTACGTCAACTAAGCGGCCCGGCCCGGCCTAAAGTTACCTGCTAAGTCCGGTCAACGCAACGAGAGCCAGCACCAAGACGATCAGACAAGCGAGAAGGCACACCAGTGCTACGCGTCGACCTCGTTGTTCAGGAGAGATTGCGCTTAGTTGAGCTTTAATTTCAGGTGCGACCTCGCTCAGAGAGGCAGTTAAGCCCGGAACCGTTGCTATGTATACCCCCCAAAGCATTACGGCAAACGCGACAATGCTTACCCAGAAAAACCCAGAGACCCCTAAGGCAACCGTCAACCTGTGTGCTCGGGGGGTCAACCCACCGTAGTCCTCCAGGATGAAACCTGGAACCATGACTATTGGACTTATTAGCAAGGAAATCAGCGTGCTAGGAATCCGGTGCATGTTGACAAACGCTCTGATTTTTTCTTCGTCAGCTTTCGAATCAACGAAGTAACACTTCCTCCTGAGGGTAAACGGAATAAAAACCAGCCGTCCGTTCGAATCCTTCCTGAAATGAGCGTCAGCGACGCGGTTCATCAAAGATATCATTACTCCTCCATTAGCCTTACAAGCGTACCCGGAACGAAACCGAACCCAGGTTGAATCGCAGGAAAAGCGGGAGACGCCAGAGCACATACCAGAATCGCGGAGACCAGCA
>Ga0207116_10303_pt3 | contig 11344 bp, 3 predicted proteins | sample Alteio_BWMinHeat_44_FD_153550 | JGI IMG/M metagenome (GOLD analysis project Ga0207116, IMG submission 153550) | Enriched cells from forest soil in Barre Woods Harvard Forest LTER site, Petersham, Massachusetts, United States -... | ecosystem: Environmental > Terrestrial > Soil > Temperate forest >... | reverse complement strand
GCTCGGGAGCCGCAAACGGGGCGTCAGGGTTCCGTTTGTTGGGCACGATCGTTGGTGCCCTTGCGCATTCCCGGGTTGTCACCTCTGGGTTTGGTTTCTATGGGGCGGCTATGTCTGTCTACTCTCACTTCCTCGCGCGTGGGCGCGATGTTGTGTATCCCAAGGATATGTCGATGATGATCGGACTGGGCACTCGTGACAGCGGAGCCACTGCACCTTCGCAACCAACTTCACATTCAAACTAGGTTGGCTGACGCGTTCATGCACAGCCGCTACTCACTTGCCTAATGAAGATGATGCCTGGCCGGACTCCTGCGCGTCGGGGACAGAGGATTAGGCTCGAACTTATTCATCTGGTCTTCCACGACTGAAATCACTTCTTTCGGAAGCAGGGTGGCCGGCGCACCGGCAATCCGCCACGCGAACATTAGGAATGATGGCGCAGTCAGATCAATTGCTGGCTCGACGGTGCTGTAAGACTGCTGATCGTCTTTGAACAAAGCTCCGTTCGCGTCGAATTTTTTATAAACGTCAATTCCGTTCGGTGGACACTTTCGCATGCCGTCCAGAAATCCAGTGGCGGCGAACGAATTCGGACCCTCCACCAAAGCGCCGGCCAGAATCGGTGGCTGACCATTCAGCGAACCGACGATATTTGCCACCTGGTGCTGCATGCAGTCGGGGAAAATCACGCCATCGCCAACAATGAAGGAACTACCCCAGGGATTGGCGCCGAGGATGCTGCCGGCCCACCGGCGAGAGTAGGCCTCGAAGCTGTTGGAGTTGGTCAGGAGAGCATATTCGTGCGCTTCGACGGAGAGTCCGGCACCGTGGGTCGCAGTGTCGTACACACCCCAGGGATATCCGAAGTCAAAGGGATCAGAACGGGCCTGTGCGGCGGCATTCTCCAGTTCTTTCCGCAAATCGTGCAGCAGGTCAGAGGGTGAGACTTCGAGTCCGGCAGGATGGCCGGCGTTGGCAATGGCGCGAAAGAGCTCAAAGTGCGCCAGCCCGCTCACATCGTAAAGGTTCAGCGTGTCGCTGGCATCGTTGGGACCGGTTATATAAGCGTGGGCCCAGTGCGCGGCCGCCCGGAGGTAGAACAAGGGGTCCGAGTGTGGCAGTGTTGAAGGTAGAGAGGCATCTGCGGTCGCCAGGGCAAAATACAATTCCGCGGCGCCCAATTCCATGTCGTCCCGCCATTCGGTTTCTCCGTAGAAATCAAAAGGCGCAGTGGTGATCAGGTTGCCGCGCGGAGATGTATCGGCCAAGTCAAGGACGTGTTCCGCAGCCACAAGGCACTTGTCGGCGAAAGCGGGTTGGGATTTGCGGAAGACTTGAGAACATCCAGCGAAGTCGGCAGCAAGGCGCCCTGCGAGGTTTGGGCTGATCTTGGACCCTGGAGGTCCGGCGGCAAATACCGGGCGGCGTCGAACGTAAATCAGAGTGGGATCAGTTCCGCCGACAGTGTCGTCAACTTGAGGCAGTCGCCAAAGATCGTGGTCGCTCAGCAGACTAGGGTTATCTTTGAAGTCGGTCCCAATCCCCACCTGGTAGTAGAGAGTTTCGGTGTCGTCGTCCCACATCTTCAGTAGCCAATTTAAACCGAACTTCGCCTCGTGCATGAAATTCGAGGCGCCAGATCTTGCGCCCATTTGCTCGGGGAAGTCGCGGATTCCGATGAGCATCAGCGCCACGGTGTAGCTGTGGGTCTGGACGAACTTCAAGTAGTCGCCTGCGTCCCACCAGCCACCGGATGCGTCGATGACCGCTCCAGTCGGCTTTAAATCTCCGAGGATCAAATCGTTGTTGTCAAATTCAGGCGATTCGAAAACGGTGGCGTGCTTGTCGTTCAGGTGCGCTGCGGCGGTTCGAAGAGGTGTAGGGATAAACTCGGCGCCGTCCCGCTCGTTCTGGTAGAAGTTGAGAGCGTTTCGGATACCCGGTGAATAGAGTGCTTTTGCGGTATCGACCTGGAAGGGCGCGGAGGTTGCGGTTGTTCTTCCGTGTACCGCGATCGTGTACTCACCCGCTTCCGCGATCGTGAAATCGAGGGCATATACGGTAAAGCGACCCCAGGCTCCGCGGCGCGGACCGATGGGAGCAGAAAAGACTGTGATTCCGCTGGAATTTACCACGCTACATGTTGCGTCGTTGTCAGATGCTGGAGTCATGAAGTAGGCGCGGTCTGGAGCGCCCAACTCGTACCCGAGCTGGTTCACCCGCACGTAGGCATTTGCCGCCCAGGCTGAGGTTGCAACGAGGAGGAGTACGGCGCCGACTGCTATGAGGGGCAAGTGATTGCGCGGAGGGCGCATCTTGCTTGTTTGCGGGTCCATAGTCGCTCCTGAACGAATTCGTGAAACGCCGGAGAAAATTGGCGAAACCGTTCATTGAAACGTTTGAATATTGATTCATGGCGCTTTTCATTGTCAAGCCGAAAACGCCAACCGCGAACGCGTGACCGTCAAGCCACAATCTTTCAAATTCCGGGCTCGGTCAAAAAATTCCGGGAATCGTTGAGCGGAACTTCTTCCGGTTGGGGCTATTCAAAAGCCTCAAAAGCGTCCTTTGACGGTGGGAGTAGTGGCTCTGCGGTGACTTTGGTTTTGTTATCTGTCACCACAAGAGATCACGCCAGCGTGGCGGCATCAGTATATACTTTCCGCGTAGCGGGAGAGGTGTGCGCCGCTGAAAACTGCGCCCATCTGTTCCAGTTTGTCCGGTATTCGGGTGACCCTTATGGTAGACCCAAAGTCTCGGCCATTTCGGCGCGAAGCCGCCAATGACGCCGGTTCTCCAGGTCTACGAGCTCCGGTAAAAGGCGAAAGCTCCGCGAGCAATAATCCTCCGCTCCCAGAAGGCGCGACCATGGGAGATCCTCTTCCCAGGTCTCCCAGATCTCCCGATCCGGATGCCACTCTTGTGGATGTGGATGCTACTGCTGATATCGACGCGACTATTGTTGGCGGACTCGTCCCGCCGTCCCCCCCTCGGCGCCAAGCCTCGGGCCTCTTTGTCAGCGCGGCTGTGCTGCAAGCCGGCGATGTCCTCGGAGGACGTTACGAAATTCTGCAGTTACTCGGCGAAGGCGGCATGGGCGCGGTGTACAAAGCCAGAGACCGAGAACTGGACCGCTTCATCGCTCTCAAGCTGATTCGCCCAGAATTGGCCGCGAGTCCCGCCATCTTGGCGCGCTTCAAACAGGAACTTCTGCTGGCGCACCAGGTAACCCACAAGAACGTAATTCGCATTTACGACCTCTCCGAAGCCGACGGGGTCAAGTTCATCACCATGGAATTCATTGAGGGGGTAGACCTGCGCCGCCTCCTCCTTGACCACGGTAAGTTGGTTCCCACGGAAGCCGTAGACCTTGTCCGGCAAGTATGCTTTGCGCTTCATGCAGCTCATACCGTTGGAGTCATCCACCGCGACCTGAAGCCGCAAAACATCATGCAGGACAAACACGGACGCATCCTGGTGATGGACTTTGGCCTGGCACGTTCAGTGGACTCTGAGGGCATGACCCAGACCGGCGCTTTAGTGGGGACCATGGAGTACATGTCGCCGGAACAGGCCATGGGCAGCGAACTCGATCAGCGGTCTGACATCTTCGCGCTCGGACTTATTTTCTTCGAATTGCTGACCGGGAAAATGCCTTATAAGGCCGACACAGCTCTAGCGAGCTTGCTGAAGCGCAATTCGGAGCGCGCCATTTCCGCCGTTGATTTGGATCCTTCCATTCCTAAGGGATTGAGCGACATCGTTGGCAAGTGTCTGGAGCGCGATGTGAATGCGCGCTATGGGAATGCGCAGGAAATCCTGGATGATCTGGATGCGTGGCGAGGGGACCGTCCGGTTTTGGCTTCAACCGTTTCCATCCCGGCTCAGGCACCGAAAAAGGTGATGCCTTGGAAGTGGATTGGCGCAGGTGTGCTAGCCGCTTTGGTTGTAGTTGGCGGATGGTTGCTACGCGGCAAGATTCCTTCGCAAGGCGGTAAAACCGCGGTCCAAGGCCCGGTTGCATCGTTGGCTATTCTTCCATTCCGCAACGCTTCGGGTGACCCGAACCTCGACTGGCTGGGTTCAAGCATCGCTGAAATGCTGAGCACCGACGTGGGGCAGTCTGCCAGCCTGCGCACGGTGTCCGCCGATCGCTTGCATCAAATCTTGAGTGACCTGCACATGACCGGAAACGCACAGTTCGATCCCGCAACCCTGCGCCAGATTTCCGAATCGAGCAATGCGGATACGCTGGTTTTGGGCCAATATGTCAAATTCGGCGACCAGATTCGTATTGACGCCAGTCTGCAGGATCTCAGGCACGATCGCCGCGTACCGCTAAAGATCGAAGCTGCCAGTGAGAAGGACATTCCGGGAGCCATCGATCGCCTGGCCGATGCCGTCCGCCACAACCTTGCGGTTACGCCCGAAGTAATCAAAGAACTCCAAGCTAGTTCCTTCCAGCCGACGTCAACCTCGGTGGAAGCCCTTCGCGATTACAACCAGGCTGTCGGGTTGCAGCGGGAGGGAAAGAACTTGGAAGCGCAAAAGCAATTCGAGGCGGCGACCAAAGCGGACCCGATATTCGCCTTGGGATTTTCCAAACTCGCGCAGACTTACAGCAGTCTAGGTTACGACAACGAAGCGGAGCAGGCCGCCCGAAAGGCCGTGGATCTGAGCCAAAACCTGCCCGAGGCGGAGAAGTATCTGATCGCTGCCGTTCAGGCCCATATCGCGAGGGACTACCAGAAGGCCATCGAGAGTTACGAGAACCTGGCCAAGGTCTCACCTGGCAATGCCGATTATCAGTTAGCGCTTGCTCACACCTACGAGGATGCCAACGATTTCCCCAACGCCCGGCAGCACTATCAAAAAGTGTTGCAGCTCAATCCGAAGGACATCAACGCTATGGTGGCGGTCGGCCGAGTCGAAATCTACAGCGGAAACTACCAGGATAGTCTCGAGCCATTGAACCGCGCTCAAAGCCTCAACATCCAGGTCGATAACCAGGAACAGAGGGCCTTGATCCTTCAACTTCTCGGTACCGCCTACGCCGGTCTCAGCAAACCAGATGAGGCCTTGAGAAATTATCAGCAATCGCTCGACATAGCACGCCGCTTGGGCCAGAAGAAAGGTATCGCTGACACTCTCTACATGATTGGGCAAGTCTACGTTGTAATGGGAAAGCCAGATTTGGCCTTCAAGAACCAAAACGACGCGCTGCACATCTATCGCGACATCGGCGACAAAGCAGCAACGGCTAACACCCTGCTTAGCATCGGACAGTTCTACGTTGACCGCGGAGAACTTGAAGAGGCATTGAAAATCTTCAAAGAGGCTCTGTTGTTAGAAAGAGACGTCGGCGATGAAAACTATCAGGCATTGTGCCTGCACGCCATCGGCAACGCTTATCTTTCGAAGGCCGACTACGAGAATGCACGCACCTACTTCGCTCAGGCCTTGCAACTGCGGGAGAAGTTTAAGGTACCTAGCGATATCGCTAATACTCTGCATAACCTTGCCGAAACCGACATGATGACCGCGCAATACGACAAGGCGCTGGCCGAATACTTACGGGCTCTGGATCTGCGCCGCAGTGTCAATGACAAACCCGGTACCGCTATCGAAGCCGACAGCATGGGTATTCTATTCGAATACCAGGGCCGCTATGGCGCCGCCGTAAAATCGCGGGAAGAAGGCGTGAACACATTCCGTCAGCTAAAAGATCGTAGCTACTGGATGGCGTACACTCTCAGTGGCTACGGCGACGCCCTGGTGCAGGTTGGCCGTTTCGATGATGCGGCCAAGGCTTTCAATGACGCCATGGATGTGGCTCGCGAGCTGAAGAACCAGTTCCTCATCGCCCAGATCTCCGAGCGGCAGGGCGTCAGCTTCCTGTATCGCGGCGACTTGAAATCAGCCAAGCCTCTCCTGGAAAAGGCAGTCAAGACTGCCTCCAGCACCGGTGATCACAATCTCATACTGGAAACCAGATTGGGCGCCATCAAGCTCGCGCAGAAGCAGGGACAAATTCAAGCTGTAACCCGAGATGCCAAGAACCTGGCTAATGAGGCTGATGCGATCGGCTTGAAATACCTAGCCGTCGAGGCATCCAGCTATTACGCTGAAGGTCTCCTGCATGGGCGGGATTATTCGCGGGCCGAACAGGAACTGGCGCGAGCCTTGGAGCGGAGCGATAAGCTAGGGCTGCACATGCTTTCGGCGAGAAACAACTTCTTGTATGGCGAACTGCTTCGCACGACCGGCAAATCGACGGAGGCTGCCGGCCACTACCGCGAAACTGTCCGTCTCATCGATGAAATTCGCAAAGAGCCCGGCGCCGAAACCCTGCTACAACGTCCCGACCTGCAGAGCATGTACACAGAAGCGAGTCGCTGGTCGCAGTCCACCAAAAACTAAAACAGCCGGGTCCACTTGGACCCGGCCGGTTTCTTGTACATCGGTTGCGTACCTAGAAGCAGGAATTCTGCACAAGGAAGTTCTGCGTGAGTGGCACTGAGATCAGGTCGGTCGAAAGCTGCAACTGATACGGGTTCGTCGCACTATTCACTGGCAGGTTCGCATTCGACAAGAACACATAGTAGATCGTACCAAACAGATGCTGGACCGTCGGATTGCCAACGTTCTGGAACACGCCATTCTGTAGCACTGTAACCCCCAAAGGATGCGAGGGCTTTAGCACGTTCGGGTCCTGTTGTTCACCCTTCTCGATCTCAAACGCCACTAGCATTGGAAGACCCTTGGGGTAGCACGTGTTGGTACTATTTCGTTGCGGTAATCCGGAGAAGAGCCATTCCGCCGAATCAGGCGCCGCGAACGGGAAGGCAACTATATAGTGATTCGGTTTACGTACGCCGGTGGGTGGCCCCGTACCAACGCCGCCATCCAGGCCCGCGATTCCGTTCACATTGTAGTATCTGCTGACGAGGAACACCTTTTGCAAATCGGTATTCGTTCCGGGGTATGGGTAGCCCTTTGGCGCTGGCGGATAGTCAACCGTGTCCTGGTCATTATGAGGAGCGTCGTACAGCTGGGGGTAGTTGACATATCTTCCCGGGGGAGCTAGGGCGAAGAGCGCGTTTGTATCGAAATTCCACGCGAAGTAGAGGTGCAGGAATCCGATGGTCTCGTTTCCCGTTGCGGGGGGCAGTACTATAACCTCAATCTCCGCACATTTGGTGCCACCCCCAGCGTAAGGGAGACAGAAGGGAGTATTAACAGACCCCGTTCCCACGGGCATAAGGTACGGGTAGCTCGCGTACGACGGCAGCGTGCTCCCAAAGAAGTTGGCTAAGGTGCAGTCATTATCGGTAGGCACATTGTCGTTGGCATTACGGCTAATAGCAGGAATGGGGCACACACCATCACCGTCAACTTCGGTCACGTTGATTTGTACCGAGAACGGAGAGTTCACCTGGTCATAGGTCATTTTTACCGAGTGGGCATTGGGACTTGAACACGCCCCGTTTTCATTCATGGGACCGCAATCAAAGGTGGCCTGCTGCTGCACATTCGTGCCAGGATTGAACGTCAGGGTCTGCGATTGCGAAATCGCCCCCACCGTGACGGCCGAAGGAGCGCCTTCCAATGCAAACCACGTGCTTGTACCGTTCGCAAGCGGGGTGGTGAAAGTCACCGTTCCGGTCGTCTTGTCTGTGCTGATATTGGTAAATGTGTTGTTCGGACCTTCGTAGCCGGTGCGCCCCTCGCCGCCGAAGCAATCGTTGCCATTATAGAAGCAAGGTCCATCGCCGTCCAAGGCGAAGATCGGTATGGGGGAATTAGCGGTAATGGGCGCACTGAGAGTGATGGAGTTGAAGCTTCCGCCAGAATTATTTTGGATTCCGACTAGGGTGTCTTCCGAACCGTCATAGGGGTTGCCGTTGCCTACGATCGCCACATTTGCCGTCCCGTCCGAGTTCACAGTAATGAGGACGCCACAACCGGTTGCTGACCCGAGGTGCTGAGCGTCTGGGAAGCCCAGCGCTCCAGAGCACTGGTCCCCTTGTGCCCAGGCCGGGGCGGCGAAGAGCATGAGCAGGGCACAGTAAAAGATCGTGAAGGCCACGTTCTTCCTGGCGGATAGAGTCGTGGCCGGTATCTGATGTCTTTTCATTTTGAGCCTCTCTCTCTTTTCTTCTTTAACTTGTCAGATCGCGGAAATTCAGATTCATAAGCATTCCCTCCCTGGGGATTTAGCCCTTCGGAAGGCTCGTACTTGGGACGAAGGTCCCGGAAGCAAGAGCACGGGTCCAAACCTTTAACTGTTGAATTCGAAGCTTGCTCTTGCTAGGGGGGAAGAAGAACCGCGCCATGGTAATCCTTCACAGGGCGCGAGTCAATTGTTATTCGCGGGCAAAAGCCGCAGTGTGCAAGGGTTTGCAACCTTTTTAGTGCAACAAGCGACACCTCTCTAGTTACGAGCAGGAGACCCCGAGAGCCACGCGTCGGGTATTCGGATTGTTCGGGGCCGAACGTCTAGATGTGAAAATCAGAATTATGCTCTCCGCAAACTTGGGATTTTGCACTGGCCGAATCGGATAAGCCCTGCTTTTCTAGCACCATGTGATTGGAATGCCAATTGCGCCAGTGTCGGGACAGAGTTAACATTCTTGCCAAACGGACAGGGTGACTTTGTTCGGGTCAGAGGCCGGTCGATAGCCGCGCAAATCGTCGACCGGAAGCATGTGCGCATGGGGAGCAAGCAATGAACAATCTGATGCTGTGGATCAGGCTAAGTCTTCTTCCTGTTGTTCTGGGAGTATTGCTGTGCTGTCTAGCAGGTTGGGTTCACGCCCAAGATGCGACGGGCAGAGTGATTGGGACAGTCACCGATCCTCAAGGCGCCGTGGTGCCTGATGCCGATGTGGAGGTCATCGAGACCGCGACATCGATTAGACACACGACCAAGACCGACAGCAACGGCGGCTTTCAGGTATTGGCCCTGCCCATTGGCAGGTATCACGTGGCGGTAGCTCATGAAGGATTCAACCGGGAGGTCACCCAGGATAAGCAACTTCAGATCAATCAGTCCTTGCGACTTGATATCACGCTCACTGTAGGAGCTGTCAACCAAAGTGTCACGGTCGAGGCTCAGGTCGCCGGAGTGGAAACTGTCAACCACACAGTAGGCGGCACTGTGATTGGCGAGGCTATTCAGCAGGCTCCGTTGAACGGGCGAAATGTTCTGGATTTGGCGCTGCTGCAGCCCGGAGTCACAGAAAGCAATCCTGACAACACCGGCGCCGGAACCTTCAGCATCGCCGGTGGCCGCACCGACTCGGTGACCTTCTTGCTCGATGGCGGACTTAACAACAATCTGCTTGATAACTCAGTTGTCTTCAATCCGAACCCCGACACAATTGCTGAATTTCGCGTGTTGGAAAGCAACTACTCTGCGGAATACGGCCGGAACGGCGGTGGAATCATCAGCGAGGTGACCAAGTCTGGTACCAACGATTGGCACGGGAGCGCTTTCGAATTCTTGCGCAATGACGCGCTCAACGCAAATACGTACTTCAACAACCTTAACGGACTCCCACGTAATGTTCTGAAGCGCAACCAATACGGCGGCACGCTCGGCGGACCGATCACGGTGCCACATCTCATCAACGGCAAGAATCGCTTTTTCTTCTTTGTTGGGTACCAAGGACAGAGACTCTCTGCGAAGCAAACGCCGTCCGTCTCGTCTGTGCCCGTTTTCACCCCTGCGGAGCTAGGTTGTGTATCAGGCGGTGCTGCAGGGTGCGATTTCTCCTTTGATCCGGGTGTACTGGCTTTCCTGACGGCAAATCCTTCTTATCAGGACCCAAGTAAGCCGGCGGGATTTCTGAATCCGCAGGCGCTCAACCCTGTTTCACTGAACTACATCACGAAAGGGTTGGTTCCGTCCTCACCCTCAGGTCTCGTTTCGCCGACCGGCTCCCAGACTGACAACAACAACGAGCTGACTATGAAGTTCGACTTGCTGATCACACAAAAGGATAAACTGTCAGCTACCCTCGGAGCCTTCCGCAATCCGGTGCTCGACCCTTTTTCCACAGCGTCGAACGTGGCGTACGCGGATGTGCCGGGATATTCGATTACCGGGAAAAACAACAATTATTTCTTGAACCTAGCCTATAGCCGGACTATCACACCCAACATACTGAATGAGCTACGGTTTTACACACAGCGGGTGTTCACATTGCAAGGCGTTCCGACGGGTTCGAACGCGCAGTTCACTGCCGAGGCTCTGGGTTTCAATAACTTGACACCGGACAACCCTACCGGCCCACCAATTGTCGGCTTTAACTTCTCGACTACAACGATCGGCTATACCTTCTCCGGCCCGACGACGCTGGTGAACAACACCTTTGGCGTAACCGATACATTCACTTGGATCCGTGGGCGGCACAACTGGAAAGTGGGCGGGGGATTCTCTGGGTACCAGAACAACCAGGTTTTTGACTTCGTCACCAACGGCTCTTTTGACTTCAATGGCAGTGTCAGCGGGAACGCCTTCGCTGACTTCCTGCTCGGCGCTGCCACTGACTACGAACAAGCCTCGGCTGCTCCGTCGAATATCCGAACCAAGTCCTTCTACGGCTTCCTTCAGGATGAATGGCACGCAACTCCGCGGCTCACACTGACTTTGGGCGTCCGCTACGAATACAACAGCCCGAAGTACGACACCGCAGGCCGCACCTTCTCGGTTGTTCCGGGCGATCAATCCACCAGGTTCCCCAATGCTCCAGTAGGCCTTGTCTTCCCTGGAGACAAAGGCGCGCCCAGCGGCGTTAACTTTCCGGAGAAGAACAACTGGGCGCCGCGCGTGGGATTCGCCTGGGATCCGCTCGGTCATGGAAAGACCAGCATTCGCGGCGGATTTGGAATGTTTTATGACATCCTCAAGGCCGAGGACAATTTCCAGTTTAATGGTCAGCCTCCGTTTTTCAGCCTTGCATTCTTCGGGTTTCCCTCTACCATCACGGGCAACGCTCCATGTCTGGCATCGAATTTTCCTACTCCGCCGATTACATTTTTTTCCGATCCTTTTGGTTCGTCGTGCAATACGAACACGTTTCCTTCAAAACCGTCACTGTCGGGCCCAGCTTATTTCAATACCCCCGGTTCTCTTCCGTATGGATCGGGCCTTTTCTTCGTCGATCCGCATTTGAAAACTCCTTACACCTACCAATACAACTTCAGCGTTCAGCAACAACTTGCGCGCAACTTTATTTTTGAGGCTAACTATCTTGGCAGTAGCTCTCACGGCTTAACCGCCCTGCAAGATGTCAACCCCTTTGTCCTGGGTACCACCTTCCCTGATGGTGGGAAT